>Ga0209631_10006496_pt1 | contig 12013 bp, 10 predicted proteins | sample COG_08_FD_184752 | JGI IMG/M metagenome (GOLD analysis project Ga0209631, IMG submission 184752) | Pelagic Microbial community sample from North Sea - COGITO 998_met_08 (SPAdes) (version 2) | ecosystem: Environmental > Aquatic > Marine > Neritic zone/Coastal water | place: Helgoland, sampling... | reverse complement strand
TTTCTGGATGATTTCGAAGCAATGCCGAGACTTCTGCCACAATGCGCTCCATTTTACTGATGTCGCAGTAACGTAAACCAATCGTCTCGAATATCCGGCGATTGAGCATCCGCGATGGATTCTCTAGGGCAATTTTAGAGAATGTCGAATTGGGGATATAAAGGGGACGCTGGGAAAACGTACGAATCTCGGTGAGCCGCCATCCAATCTTTATCACTGTCCCCTCAATTTCACGATCTGGACTGCGGATCCAGTCTCCCACTTTAAAAGGACGATCTAGATAGATCACCAGACCACCAAAAAGATTGGCTAACAAATCTTGGGCGGCAAACCCCACAGCAATTCCGCCAATGCCACCGAATGTCAGTACACCTGTAATGCTCAAACCCATGGTTTGCATGGTCATGAGCGCGGCTGTAACGAACAATGAGATTCGCAGGAGCTTAGCCACCGCCGTCACCGTCGTTTCATCGCCCCCTGAAGCCAAGTAAGCGGTTTCAAGCTCTTTGATAAGACGCGTCAAAAAGAGTGTCACAAGACCAATGAATGCGAGATATCGAACCAGGGCAATCACTTCAATTTGTGTTTGGCTTCGCGCTTCAGCGATCCATTCTGCGGCAATTGAAAGACCGATGACCCAAATCAGTAGATTGAGCGGCACCCGGACCGTACGCAACAACGCATCATCCCAAGGGTTTTCAGTGCTCGAGACCTGAAGTAACAATCGGGCCAGAGTTTTACGAGCAAAGTAACTGACCACCGCCGTGATAAGAATGACAAAAAAGACATTAACGACCAACGGGTCTGAGACCCAGACGGTTAGAAAAGCCAGCAAATCATCGATGGTACTCATGGTGTTCTCACAAGCCTTAAAAAATTGAGCCCCGGGCCGACAGGATCAGTTCCTAGGGTAAAGCCGAATTGGGTGATAATCTGAATCGAGGGATAATCGATCAGAGACAGCAACCTTCGATTTCGTCTCAACCGGCGGTGACGATTTCTGCGTGACGGGCGCCATGGCTTGGCTTCTATCGGCCCGACCAGAATCTGCTTCCTCCAAGGAATTTGCCAACGCTCCAGCGCTTGGGTCGAGTCTCGCATCATCCGCCGGGTTCGTCTCCAAAATTGACTGGGGAAGCGGCGTAATCAGCGTGGACTGCTTAACCGGTGTTCGCCAGGGTTGGTCGAATTCAGCACTGAGCAAGAGACTAGACAACCGTGACTGTTCACGCTCTGTCCCTAACGGCATCACTACCCTAAACAGCGTCAATCCTGATCGCTGGATTTCTTGAAGACCTGTCTGCTGCCCAGTCAGCGACGCTATTTCCCTCGCAACACCTTCCGCAGATTCCTTGCTGGAGTAGCTACCCAGCACCCACATGACAGCCTCGTCATGATCCGAGGCCTGAACCCCCATTGACAAAAAAAGGCTGAACACCAGCGCCCATAAACCCAAAACCCTTTGAATTTTGTCTTCTCGTTGCAACACGCTCGGTCCCCTTGAATCTGCCTCGACACTATAGCTCTACCCCGAAGGAAATCAACCTAAGGGTCAGGACTAGAAAGCACTTGCAGCCAGAAATTTACTGTATATAATACCACTGCTGTATAAATAAACAGATGCCTTGAGTCTGCCCTTCGTGCAAGTCAGTGACTTAAACGAAGGATTCGGCCAGGCGGTTAACCCGGATCGTTTAGATCAGTGGATTTGTAGATCGGTAGTTTTTTGTAGATATGCATGGTAGATCGGCGGTTTGTCCAAGATGTTGAGCTGCTAGCGGCGGGACTGTGTATATGCGCTCAGGGCTGTTGTTGTGCGCTCAGGGCTGTTGTTGTGCGCTCAGGGCTGTTGTTGTGCGCTCAGGGCTGTTGTTGTGCGCTCAGGGCTGTTTAAGACAAAAACAGCGTAGCCAGCGTTTCGATGAAAACTCAAATTCCGTAAGTGAGATTAACAATGAATAAATTGACCCAGCGACAAAGCGAAGTCCTAGCCTTTGTAAAATCACACATCGAAGAAACAGGCTATCCACCCACTCGAGCAGATATCGCCAAAGAGCTGGGATTTAAAAGCGCCAATGCGGCTGAAGAACACCTTAAAGCCCTCGCGCGTAAGGGTGCCATCGAAATGATCCCCGGAACATCAAGGGGCATTAAACTTCCGGAATCTTTGGGGTTACCCATTATTGGCCGGGTTGCAGCAGGTCATCCAATCCTCGCCGAGGCTCACATCGAGGATCATTGTGAAATTCCCCCAGCATTTTTCAACCCGGCGGCGGACTACATGCTCATCGTAAGAGGCGATAGTATGATCGAATGTGGCATCCTTGATGGAGACCTACTCGCAGTTCACAGCACGCCGACTGCCAGAGAAGGCGATATTGTTGTTGCTAGGATCGATGACGAGGTGACCGTCAAACGATTTCAAAAAGGTGATCAGCCCCATGCGGTGACACTATTGCCTGAAAACCGGGACTACCAGCCGATCGAAGTCGACCTGCGAACCTGTGACTTCGCAATAGAGGGCCTTGCCGTGGGCGTCATCCGCCACTGACCTGGCAGCCGCCCGCTCATCGTTAATCGTTCTTGGGCTTCGCTTTTGCCTTCGCCTTCGCTTTTGTTTTAGCTTTAGGCTTGGTTTTAGCTTTAGGCCTGGCTTTTGCTTTAACCTTCTTCTTGGCTGGTTTTTTAGCCGGTTTGCTCGATTCCGACTCAATCCACAACCCAGTCGCTTCGTCAAAGTCTGCTCGCCAACCCGACGCCTTACCCTTTTCAATCTCGGTTGACACAAAGTGGGCTTTGGTCTGACGCCCAAATTTAACCAAAGCACGCCGACCCTCGGGATCAGACTGGGGCGCGCGCATCAGAAATTGATATTTCGGATCAATCTCGTTTTGGTGCGGCACCAACTCATCTAGATAAGGGGCCCGGGTTTCGCGGTTTTTGGGAAATTGACTTGCCGCTAAAAACAAACCTGCCGCGCCATCACGCAACAAGTAGGTGTCCTCGACTTTCTCGCAGACAAGTTCTGGCATGGGTACCGGGTCCATCTTGGGCGGAGCCGCCTCGCCATTACGAAGTAACTTTCGGGTGTTCTTACAATCTTCGCCAGTGCAGCCGAAGTACTTCCCGAAGCGTCCTGTTTTAAGCTGCATCTCAGAGCCGCACTTCTCGCATTCCAGAGTGGGTCCTTCGTAACCCCTGATCTTGAATTCGCCTTTCTCAAACTCGAAGGCGCTGCAATCAGGATTGTTACCGCACAAATGCAATTTTGTGGTCTGATCGATGAGGTATTCCGTCATGGCCGTTTCGCAGCGAGGGCATCGCTTCTTTTTTAATAGGATCCTCGACTCTTCCTCATCGTCCCCTGTCGCGCTCACAACCTCGTCTCCAGGAATCAGGTTGATGGTTTGTTTGCAGCGCTCCTTCGGCGGTAGGTCGTAACCCGAACACCCTAGAAAAACCCCGGTGCTGGCCGTTCTAACATTCATCGGACGATCACATGCTGGGCAGGCTTTTTGGATCACCGACGGAACGTTGGCGCGCATTCCATGGTCAGTATCCGCGGCTTGCTCAAGTTTTTCTGAAAAGTCCGTATAAAACTCATTGAGGGTATCTTTCCAATCTTGGTCCCCACTGGAAACTTGATCAAGGGAGTTTTCCATTTCTGCGGTAAATCCAAAATCAAGTAATTTGGTGAAATTTTCATTCAGCCGATCTGTTACCAATTCTCCGATCTTCTCAGCATAAAACCGCTTATTTTTCAGAGAAACATAACCGCGATCCTGGATCGTGGTGATGATCGCCGCATAGGTTGAAGGTCGTCCGACACCCCGCTTTTCCAATTCCCGCACAAGGGATGCCTCGCCAAAGCGCGCTGTCGGTTTGGTGAAATGTTGAACCGGTTCGATTTCAACTGACTTAAGATTCTGACCCACTTTAAAATCGGGTAGAACTGGATCTTCCTCTTTTTTGCCCGCCGGTGATTGCACCCGTGTGTAGCCATCAAATCGCAGAATTCTGCCCCGCACCCGCAGCTCTAAATCACCGCGATGAACGGTCACTGCCGTACTCAAATACTCAGCATTGGGCATCTGACAAGCCACAAATTGTCGCCAAATCAATTCGTATAAGCGCTCAGCGTCACGTTCCATCCCCGACAGCTGGGTCATTTTCACCTCAACGCTGGATGGGCGAATCGCTTCGTGCGCTTCTTGCGCGCCGTCTTTGTTGGCGTAAAGACGAGGGTTCTCCGGTAAGTACCGATCCCCGTAGTCCCGCTGAATCAGCGTCCGAGCCGCAGCGATCGCATCTTCGCTGAGGTTCGTCGAATCTGTTCGCATATAGGTGATGTAACCCGCCTCGTAGAGACGCTGCGCCATCATCATGGTCTTCTTAACCCCGTACCCCAGGCGCGTGCTCGCAGCCTGCTGCAAGGTTGACGTAATAAAGGGTGCATTCGGCCGAGTTTGCGTTGGCTTATCCTCGCGATTAACGACCTCAAAACTGCCTGCACCCATGGTCTCTAAGGCCGCGTCCACCGCTGCTCGATTCGGGGGTCTAAAGGGCTTGCCTGACTGACGCACCACTTGGAACTTTGCCTGTCCCTCATCGTTTTGCAGCGTTGCAAAAACGTCCCAATACTCCTCGGGAACAAAGGCTCTAATTTCCCGCTCGCGCTCGACCAATAATTTCACGGCCACAGACTGCACCCGCCCCGCAGACAGGCCCCGAGCAATTTTGCTCCACAACAAAGGGCTGACCATATACCCAACAACCCGGTCTAAAAACCTGCGGGCTTGCTGTGCTTGAACCCGGTGCAGATCAATGTCCCCTGGCGCTTCAAAAGCCGCTTGGATTGCCTTTTCCGTAATTTCGTTAAACACGACACGCTTATACCGGTCCGGATCCCCGCCAATGGCCTCCTTGAGATGCCAAGCAATCGCTTCTCCTTCACGGTCCATATCGGTCGCTAGAAAAATCTCATCCGCGTCTTTCGAAAGTTTTTTGAGCTCGCTCACCACCTTCTCCTTGCCAGGCAAGATTTGGTAGTTTGCTTTCCAGTCGTTATCTGGATCGATACCCATGCGCTTAATCAGCTGCTGTCTGGCTTTCTTCTTTTTGTGCGCAACTTTCTTTTCAGGCGAGAGCTTTCGGGTCTTTGCCGCTTCCGCTGCCCGAGCTTTCGGATCAACAGGCGCCCCCTGCCCACTGACAGGCAAATCCCTGATGTGCCCGACACTCGACTTCACAATAAAATCTTTGCCCAGATATTTATTGATGGTTTTCGCCTTTGCCGGCGATTCCACAATGACTAATGCTCTTCCCATATTGTGACTTCTCGTAACAGACCGTCAGGTCACTGCCTTCATTAACCGCTTTTGCATATCTACGTTGCTCATCACAATTCGTAGCACTCTTCGTAGCACTCTTCGTAGCGCTCTCAACCGCTTCGGATAAAATCCCGACTCCAGACCAATCTTTTCCCAATTCCAGCAGCAAAGCCCCTATCACGCCCAGCTCGGTTTGGACTCCACGGAGTTCATCCCTTTTCTGGTTCAAGCCGTTGATTGAAGTCCCTCACATTAGATCGCTGTGGCTCACCCAATGGCTCATGTAGGGGAACATCCTGGGAGGCTCCCAATAACACCCTTCCTTTTTACTAAACGCGCTTTGTGGCGATGGTGTCAAGCCTCGCCCTGTTGATCCGGCAGAAATCCGGCGGGTGCCAAAGCGAGCCATTGTAGGCCCTCATCCAGAAACGTAAAGATTTTTTCGCCGTCACGTATCATGCCCGATTCCACCCAGAGCACCACAAGCTGACGCCCATCCCAAGTAATTTGTTGAACCCCGCTCGGTAAATCTTTGGCTGTTTCAGCAAGAAAACGTCGCAGTGGTAACCCGATCGGTGTCTCCGTTGTTGAATGAAAACCGCAGACACTCCCGTCGTCGGGTTCAGAACTTACCCGCCTCACAACAGACCAAATTGGGTACTGGGACGGCTTTCGCGCCACGCCCTTGTAAGCCGCGACCGACAACTTGGCCGCGAGGGGGCGGCCGGTATTGGAGCGGTATTTCTCTTGATTAGGATTCGGATCATTGATGGTTGTTAACTCGACCGCGATTCCACGCGTCATTGCAGCGCGTCGCACTTGCATAATTTGGCGCGACGATTTACTCGGCAAAATAGAGAACAGCGGCGCGATGACCAGTGCCAAAACGACTGCGATGATCAGGTAGGCCATTTTATCCCTCCAAAACCCGGTGCATTCAATACAACCCATCTATTGTGCGAAGTTTCACGACCGTGTAAATTTTCTTTAAATTCTGCACGGAAGATCAGGATGGACGCTGCATTTAACCATATTCTAATCGCTGTTGACCTGACTGAAGATGCGCACCACGTTGCAAAGAAAGCCTGCGCACTGCGATCGGCTTTCTCTGCGCGGCTCAGCTGCACCCATGTGATTGAGCCCTTGAGCCTTGCCTACGGCGGGGATGTTCCAATGGACTTATCGACCATTCAGGATCAACTCCAGGAGACGGCAAGAATACAACTGGACGAATTCGCCGAACGTTTGAGCATTCCCTCTGAACAAAGACATTTAGTCTTTGGGCGACCGGAAACCGAAATACACGGCCTCGCCGAAGAGATCAGTGCGGACCTGATTGTTGTCGGCAGCCACGGCCGGCACGGCCTGGCGCTCTTGTTAGGCTCAACGGCAAACGGCGTTCTGCAGGGCTCTCCTTGCGATGTGCTGGCTGTTCGAGTCGGCGAATAGGCCCGTATCTGCAACACCTAGGGATACGTCGCAACCATGATGTTTTTTTCGAAAGCTTTGGCCTGGTTTGGCTTTGCATTGAGCTTATGGCCGATGGCGCTGTCGCCGACAACCCAAGCAGCCGAGTACCAAGACCCACTGGGGCAGGAGATGCGCCGGTTTCGTGAGCGCCAGTTGTTCCTAGAGGCGCGTAATGAAGCTAGGACGGGTAAACTCAGCAAGCTCAAACCGATGCTCGATCAACTCACAAACTATCCGCTCAAACCCTATCTTGAATTTGAAGCGATCAAAGCCCGAGCATCCACCCCTGATTTAAAAGTTCTGACCTTTGTTGATAACCATCCAGATTTACCGATCAGTCAACAGTTAATGACTGCCTTCAGCCGTTATCGAATGCGCCAGGGACAACCTGAGAGTTTTTTAAGCTTTCATAACCCAGACCACGGCGACCAAGACCTGCGCTGTTACCGCGCAGCAGCGCTTTGGACCCTCGGACGCAAAGAAGAAGCGATGAACCTGACCGAGAAGCTCTGGCTCAAGGGTCAATCGCAACCCAAGCACTGTGATCAGCCTTTTGTTCGCTGGCGGAAGGAAGGCGGACTGACCCGAGAACTTGCCTGGCAACGCTGGGAGTTAGCTAAATTGGCCGGTGAAACGCGTTTAGCGCGCTATCTCGAACGCTATCTGAATGATGAGCAGCGCAATCGCGCCAAAAACCTTAACAAGCTTCTACAGCGCCCCACTCAATCCTCACGCTATCAACGCCTCGACCCGATGGCTGATCACAATCGCGCTCTGATTGACCACGCCATTGAACAGGTCACAAAAAAAACACCCAATAAAGCCTTAGCCCTGATCGCAACACTTGAGGTCGAGCAGCAAATCCAACCCGAGCGCCTTCTGCCCCATTATCAGGCAGTAGCACTGAGGCTCATTCAGTCAAACCAGGCCCAGTTAGAGACCTTGGTCCTGCCATCAGTATTGCGAGCGGATCCCAAACTTTTAGAGGCTGAATTAGTTGCCCGCATTTCAAAGGGTCATCTCACAGGCCTGCCGGAGCAAATCGCCAAACTGCCACCCGGGCACCAGGGGGAACTCAGATGGCGCTACTGGCGGGCAAGGGCACTGATCAGTGAAGGGACTGCAGAAACTCAAAACGTCGCAAGAACGATCTTCGAATCGCTTGCAGCAGAACGGGATTACTATGGCCACATGGCAGCGCTTTGGCTCAATCAACCGGCATCCATTGCAGATCAGAGTTCATCGATTCCCCATGAAGATCTTCTCGATCTCGCCGCATCCCCCGCCGCCCAGCGAATGGTTGAACTCCGGGCTTTGGGTGATATCACCGCCGCACGTCGGGAATGGTTTATGCTCATATCGAACTTTTCTGATACCGAACTTCATATCGCTGCAGCGTTAGCCAATCAATGGCATTGGCACGACATCGCAATCGCGACCCTCGCTCAAAGTAGGGCATGGGATGAAGTCAAAATACGATTTCCAATGGCTTATTCTGATTTATTCGCCCACCAGGCGCTCAAACACGGCGTGCCCATGGGGCTGGCGATGGCCGTCGCTCGGCGGGAGAGTGGTTTTTGGAACGATGCCCGTTCGCCAGTCGGTGCCGAGGGGCTCATGCAGCTGATGCCTTCAACCGCGCGTCTGGTGGTTAAAGATCTCAATCTGCCTGCAGCAACCACCGATGCGCTCAGTGATCCAGCGGTCAACATCCAATTGGGTACGGCTTATCTAGGGCAAATGCTCCAGCGATTCGATGATAATCGCGTGCTTGCCTTAGCGGCTTACAACGCGGGACCTTCTCGGGTACAACGGTGGAAGCAGCGAAAAGCGCCAATAGACGCTTGGATTGAAAGCATTCCCTTTAAAGAAACCCGCGCCTACGTCAAGGCGGGTTTGCTCTATGCAGGCATCTATCGGCAGCTCAACGGCGGTGTCCAGCCAATTGTCTTTCCCAACGAAATCATCCAGTTTCACCCCGCTGACCCGCTGCTAGAGGGCTTACAGCCTTGGACTCAGCCCCTATCCCCTCACCGCAACGGACCGAAGACATGACGTTAATCGATATCGGCGCCAATCTTACCCACGATTCATTTGAATTCGATCTTGAGGACGTTTTAGACCGAGCGGCAGCTGCCGGCGTTGCCCACATGATTGTGACCGGGGCTACGACTGAAGGCTCAGAGGCGGCCATTGCGCTCGCCAACCGATTTACCCAACTTTCAGCGACCGTGGGAATCCATCCGCATTATGCAGAAACGGTGAATGATGCAGTCCTTGTCCATCTCAAAACCCTGGCGGAGTCGGAGACAGTCTGCGCGATTGGCGAAACTGGCCTCGACTACTTTCGTGACCTGGCTCCCAGAAAACAACAAAAGACCGCCTTTGCCGCACAATTGGAACTCGCTGTAGAGCTCAAAAAGCCCGTCTTTCTTCACGAGCGCGAAGCTAGCAAGGACTTCACTGAAATCCTCCAGCAATATCGCGGAGCACTTGGTCCGGTAGTCGTTCACTGCTTTACAGGAGATGAGGCAGCGCTAGACACCTATTTGGACCTAGATTGCCATATTGGGATCACTGGTTGGGTCTGCGATGAGCGCCGGGGCGGTCACTTACTGCCCCTGCTTTCTAAAATTCCACCTGATCGGTTAATGATAGAAACAGATGCGCCCTATCTCTTACCCCGTACATTGCGCCCAAAACCCAAGCACCGCCGATGCGAACCTTGTCATCTTGAGGAAGTGTGTCGATTTGTTGCCGACCAACTGGGTAAGACAATGAATCAACTTGGCCAAGAAACCACAGCCAACAGCACCGCCTTCTTCGGGTTGTGAGGACGCTAGCCTTCTACACGACTGCCGGCTGCCACCTTTGTGAGCAGGCCTTCGTTCTATTGACCGAAGTTCAGCAGTCCCAGCCATTTTTAATCGACGCGATCGACATTGCCGATTCCGATCAACTGATAGAGCGCTACGGAGTTCGCATTCCCGTGGTCCGCCTGGAAGGCTCTAAGCGAGAGTTGGGCTGGCCGTTCTCAATCGATGATCTATTTGATTTCTTAAATGCGGATGACCCTTCGCCGGACTTTACAGCACGCCCTTAATCGGCAAAATGAACGCCTACCGCCCCATCGCTTTCATTAGGAACCCCATGCCCCTTAAAGAATTAACCCGCGATCTTTGTTTTGGTGAAGGACCTCGATGGCACGATGGCGCCCTTTGGATTTCAGACATGCACGCGCACCTGGTCTACCGCGTTGACCAAAGTGGCACTAAAACTGTAATCGCCGAAGTGCCGAACCAGCCGTCGGGGCTTGGTTGGCTACCCGATGGTAGGCTGCTAATTGTTTCGATGATCGATCGTAGAATTCTTGTTCAAGACCGTGGAGCGCTTGAGACCTGGTGTGACCTTTCGGATCTCGCCAAGCATCACTGCAATGACATGGTCGTGGACGCACAAGGACGCTGTTGGGTGGGTAACTTCGGATTTGATATTCACGCAGGTGATGCAGTGACGGGAACCGATCTTATCCTCGTTGAGGGCCAAGGCAACGCACGCATTGTGGCGTCTGACTTAATGTTCCCCAATGGCACGGTCATCACCCCCGATGGCAAGACCCTGATTGTCGGGGAATCCTACGGCGCTTGTCTGACCGCCTTCGATATCACTGAAGCAGGGAATCTCGAAAATAGACGAACCTGGGCCCAATTAAGCCGCGCGGTGCCGGACGGCATTTGTCTCGATGGTGCTGGCGGCATATGGGTAGCCTCTCCGATCAGTCACGAATGCCTCCGGATCATCGAGGGTGGAGACGTCACCGATCGCATTACCGTCGAAGATCAAGCTTTTGCCTGTATGCTCGGTGGCGAGGACGGTAAACGATTGTTCATTTTGACCGCGCCCAATTCATCCCCCGAAGATTGCAAAAGCGCCAGAGCCGGCAAAGTGGTTTACCAAGACGTTGCGCACGGGCGAGCGGGAACACCATGACCACGACTTCTGATCTACGACTGGTGATTCTCAGCGGCGGAGATTCTTCTGAAGCCACTGTTTCTAGAACCAGTGCTCAAGCGGTTGCCGATGCACTCGCGGGTCATTACCCCAATCTTGTCAACTTAGAACTGAATCACAGCATCGTAGATCAACTTATTCAAGCGAAGGCGGACGTTGTCTTCCCTGTTTTGCATGGCCCTCCCGGTGAGGACGGAACCGTCCAAGGCCTCCTTGAAATGCTCCAGCTTCCCTACGTTGGCTCCGACGTCCACGGCAGCGCGATGGCCATGGATAAACTGGCCGCCAAAGGCCTTTTTGCCAATTCAGACCTTCCCATGGCCCGCCATGCAGTCCTGCGACGAGAGACCTATCATGAGGATCAATTGAGTGAGATCAGCGCTCGCCTGGGTCCGGAGGTTGTTGTTAAACCCGTACGACAAGGAAGCGCACTGGGGGTTACGCGCATTAGTAGTCCTGCAAAATTAGCTGGAGCTGTAACACTGGGTTTTCAATTCGACTCTCAGCTGATGGTTGAATCCCGGGTGAACGGCCGAGAAATGACGGTTGGCCTATTAGACCAGAGCGACGGCATTGAGGCCTTCCCGGTCATTGAAATCGTCACCCCGGAAGACAGTTGGTACGATTATGATCACCGTTATGCCGATGATGGATCTCAACACATCATGCCGGCCAAGATCAGTTCAGAACTCGCTGCGGCGTTGCAAAGAACCGCCAAGACTGCCCATCAGTGCTTGGGCTGCCGGGATTTATCTCGAGCAGACTTCATTGTCCGGGATGATGAATCTTTCGTGTTACTTGAGGTCAACACAATGCCGGGCATGACCCCAACCAGTCTGTATCCCGATGGCGCGAAAGGACTGGGATATCGCTTTGATGAAGTCTTAGAGCTGCTCGTGATGCAAGCCTACAACCGCCGAGCACGCTGAAGACTGGCGTTGTCGGGAGCAAGTAAACGACACATTGCTATGGATTATCCATCCTCTTGCGCTTTCTCAGTCCTCGAACCCATCAATCCCGAGATAGCGGCATTTTGAGTAAGGCCGAATTCGAATAGCGTGGTTTTAGTGCAGAGCGGTTTTAGGTCAGAGCGATTTTTGTACAGGAGGACCCTTTCTCAATAGGCATCGTTCTAAATCGCGCCAGGCCGATAAACCGTCTCTTAAATTGGCGCTAAACGAACAGACTCTATGGGCGACCCG
>Ga0209631_10006495_pt1 | contig 12016 bp, 8 predicted proteins | sample COG_08_FD_184752 | JGI IMG/M metagenome (GOLD analysis project Ga0209631, IMG submission 184752) | Pelagic Microbial community sample from North Sea - COGITO 998_met_08 (SPAdes) (version 2) | ecosystem: Environmental > Aquatic > Marine > Neritic zone/Coastal water | place: Helgoland, sampling... | reverse complement strand
ATGGATACTCAATGCCTGAAGGTATCGACCAAGAAGACGAGTTGATGCAAGAGCTAGTCGGTTTTGCAAATGAATCTAACATGTCCCAAGACTACTTCAATAAAGCGTGGGAGCTGTTATCTGCACAGTCAGAGGCAGTAGAAGAAGTTTCCGCTGAAGCCGAGATTGCCAAGCTAGGGGACAACGGGGTAGACCGAATTAAGACCGTCGAACAGTTTATGAAAAACAGTCTCGATAGCGATACCTATGAACGTCTACGCTATGCAGTTAATAGTGCGGAGTCAGTCGAGCTAGTAGAGGCGTTAATCAATGCTACTGCTCCGGCCAAGCTGCCTATCGATGGGCATATCCAGCCTGGAGGCATGACGTGGGCTGATATAGAAGCTGAGATGTTCCGCAAGGATGAGCATGGCAATCTTCTTAGGTCTGTAGACGCAAACCATGAGAAAAAGATCCAGAGCATGATGAAAGAGTTTGGTGGTGATAAACCATATGCTCAACAGTTTGGATAGTTTGCTTTTACATAACTAAATGTTATTATGTCTGAGTCAGATACCCCATCTTGGGCCTGACAGATTTGGGTTGTAGACTGACCGATCTGTCGGGCACTCAGTCAAAACCTCATAACATGCGAGTGTTTCATGTGAAACATTAGCGTTAAATTATTTGATAATTTGAGGAATAGACAAATGTCTAAAACTTTATCTGCTGTAGCAGTAACAGAGTTTGACAGCATGGTGAAACATGCCTACCAAGGTATGGGCTTGCTGAAGAATTCCGTCACTGTCCGAAATAACGTTGTAGGTGATACTTACAAGTTTCGTCGTCAAGGCAAAGGCCTTGCTAACCAAAAATCAACTTCTGACCTCGTCACTCCAATGGATGTGTCTCATGAGTTCAAGACGGCAACTTTGTCGAACTGGAACGCACCTGAGTACACTGACATCTTTGACCAAGCTGATGTTAACTTCGATGAGAAACAAGAACTGGCAATGACTATTGCTGGCGCTTTGGGCCGTCGTTGTGACCAGCTAGTTATCGATGCTATGGATGCCTCTACTCCGCTGACCACTACGGTTCCTGCTGGAGCGGCCAACCTTACTATTGCTAAGGTTATTCAGGCTCAAGTTGAACTGCGTGACCAAGGTGTACCCAACACTGAACTGTTTGCTGCTATTGAAGCAGAGGGTTTGGGTGGACTTTTGAACGATGAGAAGGCAACTTCTGCTGACTATCAAGCTATCAAGGCACTTGTTTCTGGTGAAGTAAACACTCTTGTAGGGTTTAACTTTATCGTTATCGAAACTCGTACTGAAGGTGGATTGAATCTAGCTGGCAACATTGTTGACTCTTGGTTCTATCAGCGTCCTGCTGTTGGTTTAGCTATTGGCATTGACATGAAAACTGAAATCAACTGGATTCCTGAACGTACTTCTTGGTTAAGCAATGGTATGTTGAAGGGTGGCTCTGTCGTTCGCGACGAGGGTGGTCTGGTTAAAGTTCAATACGACAAAACTGCATAAGGAGATCCATCATGGCTTTTGCAAGATCAGGTTTATGCCGCATTGGCGGTTCAGGAACAGGTGGAAGCACTTGGCAGTATACTTCTACTGATGCTAAAACGGTTGTTGATAACGCAGATTATTTTCTTGCGGCTATCAGCGAGCTTAGTATTGGTGATCTTATCATCTGCAAAGATACTACTACCGCTACTGCTCCAGTAGTAACCATTACTTACATTAAGACCCAAACCGCTACAAGCATTACTGCGGCGGCTGGTACTACGATTACAGCGTAAGTAATTTGGGGGTCTACGGGCCCCCTATCTTCAGAGTAATGATATGGCAACTAAAATTGATTTAGTTAGTGCTGCGTTAGTCTTAATAGGCGATACGCCAATTAATTCACTGATCGGTAACTCTCGAGCGCAACAAGTTGCTAATGCCCTTTACGATAGTATAGTCAAGAATGAACTGACCAAGCATCGGTGGGGGTTCGCTAGGGCCAAGGCTCAACTAGCACTCACTACTGAGGTGCCTGTCGATCAAGAATGGCAATCAATCTATCAGCTACCTGCTAATATTTTGTTCCTTATCAAGTTGTATCCTAGTGTCAACTATCAGATATATGGCGACAAAGTGTATACCAATAATACTGGGCCGCTTTATTGCGACTATATTTATGATGTTCCTGAAGCTAATTGGCCTTTTTATTTCTCCAAGATGATCGAGTACGCGCTAGCTAAAGATTTCGCTACTAGCATTAGGGATAGCTCTGCGTCCAGAGTTGAGATGTCTGCCGAGTATGTTAATGCTTCTAGGATGGCCCGATACACTGACTCGCAACAATACCCAATAACTCCCATTACAAGTAACCCATTTGTTAATGTGAGGTACTAGTGGCTAAGTCACGATTTCTCCAGAATAACTTCGTCAGTGGCGAGTTATCACCTTTACTGCGTGGCCGTACTGACATCAATCAGTATTACCAAGGATTGCAGACCGCTAAGAATGTGGTATTGGTTCCTCAAGGTGGCGTTAAGAGAAGACCTGGCACTCAACATATTGACACGGTGCTGAATAAGCTAGAGCGACTAACAGCACAGAATCCAACCATGCCTAGTGGTGGCACTGGATCGGTCATTAATGACGGTAATGACGCAACTACTACATCTACTACGGCAGCGATAGGCACAACAAATCCATACGTTGTTGCTCAGTATGATCGTACTGCTTCTCCTGCATTAAAACCTACGGCAGTATTTGCTGATCTGCGGCAGATTAGTTTGTCGGCTGGATCATCTAGTGAGTTCGTTATACAGGATTCTACTAATGCAATATCGTGGACTACGCGAGCGGCAGTTCCGCTCATAGGGACTAACCCGCAAAACTTTAGAATCGCTATTGGTTCGGCAGAAAGATATGTCAGAGTAGCTAGAGTTGGCGCAACTGATCTGGGATCGGCTACACTCACACTGGCCGAGTTCAATCTAATCACCCAGACAACTACAGCGGGTGTACCATCAGAGTCCAAGTTAGTAGATTTTAGCGTCACTACAGACCGAAACTATCTACTGTCGATCACAGATAACAACGTCCGTATATTCAAGAATCCAGGCACCCATGTCGCAGATGTACGGGTTCCGTTTACTGCTGCACAGGTCTCTACTGTACGAGATACGCAGACAGAAAGCGTGATGCTGTTCTTTCATGAGGACGTACCATCACAGAGACTGATTAATCTAGGCACAGATACGGATTGGTTCTTGGACGAGGTGCCATTTACTAATGTGCCTACCTATGACTTTGATGATGATCTAAGTCCTACGCCTGTTACCGATGTGCAGAGTATTAACTTCCATACTGGATTCGTATCTGGTGATCAGTACCAGATAGATGTTGAAGGCGTATTGTCTAAAAACATTACCTATGCAGGTGATACGACTGCTGACGAGCAAAACTCTACCATATTCAACATGCAGAGAAATCTGCAAGACATGCCTGTATACGGTGAAACTGGTGTAACGGTTACGAGGACGGGCACAAGAACATACAGCATCTCTGTGTCGGGAGAGTCTGCTAAAGACTTTGAGCTATATAGCGCATTCCCTACTAGCGGTACAGCGAAACCTATTACCATTACAAAGTTGGCTAACGGATCACCTAGAAAGGAAGCGGTCTGGTCTGCTAATCGCGGATACCCAAAGACCGGATGTTTCTTCGAGGGCCGATTAGTTTTAGGCGGCACTAAGTCCAAGACTGCATCTATATTCTTCTCCAAGTCTGGATCATTCTTTGACTATGAGATTGACGATGGTGATGACGATGAAGGTATCTTTGCCACCATATCCTCGCGCAAGCTGAACGAGATCATTGATGTTTATCCAGGCCGGAACCTGCAAGTATTTACGTCTGGTGCAGAGTTCTCAGTGACCAGTACGCCTGTTACGCCTTCATCTGTAGGGATTACGCCACAGACTAATCACGGCGCATCATATATCGAGGTAGTGGATGTAGACGGTTCTACCATATTCGTCGATAGAAACGGCAAGACGATCTATGATTTTGTCTACTCGTTCAATGAAGATGCCTATGTCACGCACGATAGATCTGTACTCTCGTCTCACCTGATCAAGCAACCTACTGACATGGCAATGCTATCGGGTACGACTAGCGAGGATGCTAACTGGCTGTTTATACCCAACACAGATGGTTCGGTCACTATCCTAAACACGCTACGAGACCAAGACATCAACGGGTTTACTCAGTGGATATCCGCTAATTCTGGCTTTATCACTAACGCCACCGTGGTAGATGATGAGCTATACATGATCGACAAGAGAACTATCGCGGGGAATGTCGAGTATCACATAGAGAAGTGGTCATTCGATCACCTGATGGATGATTCTATTATCTTCAATCCAGGGCCAACGGATACAACGATTACTGGCTTGGGTCATTTGCAGGGTGAGACTGTTCAGATCGTAGCGGATGGCATTGTGCTACCAGAGAGAACGGTGGTGGGTAGTCAGATAACGCTCACATCAGAGGAAGTAGGCTACACCAATGTAGAGGTCGGGCTAAACTTCCCTGTAGAAGTCACAGGCATGCCACTTAATACCAATATCGGTAGTGGTGAGAACCAGATGCGTATCAAGCGTATTGTTCGCATGAACATCAGGGTCTATCAGTCGTATGGTTACTATGTAGATGGTCAACCAGTACCGATTAGAGAGTTTGGTTATTCATCTGTTTCACCACTAGATACCTCTCCTAACTCAAAAACTGGCATAATAGAAGATGTATTAAATACAATAGGCTGGACTAGGGACGCAATGCCGTCAATAACTGCACCCGATCCTACTCCGGTACATATACAGATGATTGAATACGAGGTCGAATCATCGTGAATGTAGCGTTACAGAGTAATATCTACAAAGCACAAGATGTGATGCTGGCTATGCCTCAAGCTGAGACAGAGGTCACGCATCATTTCGCTGATGGTATTTACGCTAGAGAGCTATTTATCCCTGCTGGTGTATGTCTAGTAGGTGCATTGCACAAGACGAACCATCTATTCACTGTATCTGAAGGTGAATGTGTAGCGGTCACACATGAAGGCAGAGAAGAAATAAAGGCTCCATATATGGGTCAGACGCATCCAGGCATGAAGCGAGTGATATACGCAATTACGGACACGGTATGGACTACGTTCCACGTTACCGAGGAGACAGATGTGGACAAGATAGCAAATGAAATATTGGAGGCCGTATGAGTTGGGTAATCACTGCAATCGCGGTAACGTCTGCTGCGGTATCTGCTAGAGGTCAATATGTTGCTGGTAAGACTCAAGAGATTGAGCTAAACCGTCAAGCTGAAGAAGAGCGTCTTGCTGCTCAAGGCCGAGAACTGCAACGTCGAGAACAATTAAACAAAGCATTGGCCGCTAATGTAGTCGGTCAGGCTATGTCTGGTATTTCTGGAGAAGGCACCCCAGCTAGTCTTGCATTGGCTAGCGCAAAGAAAGCGGGGCTGAGTGAGGCTACTATAAGTTTGTCAGAAAAGCTAAAACAGGCTCAACTACGCAGACAGGGTAAGGCGGCAAAGCAAGCTGGATATATGGCTGCTACATCTACATTGTTAAAAACTGCTGGACAAGTAGCGTCATTAGCGCCTAGTGGCGGTGGCGGTGGCGGTGATAAGTCATGGGCAGACAGAGCTTTTGATGCGGGAGTATCTTGATGGCCCAGAAACCTATTGGATATTACGGAGAGTTCAGGCCAACGGGAGTAGATCAATCTGCTGCTCGTAGGTTTCAGGCGCTCGCTGGTATCGCAGATCAAGTGAATGAAATTGCATTCAATGTTGCAGCTAAGAAACGTGCAGAACAGGGCCAAGAAGCGGGTCTTGCTGCGGGTATTGAAGCGGCAGAAGCAGGTAAGCCAGTAGAAGAAAAGAAAGGGTTTTTGTCCGGTATATCGATATACGATCAAGCCTATAATTCTGCGCTAGAGAAGTCTTATGTTGCGTCTATAGACACAGATGCAAGAGAGAATATTGCTAGGATTGCAGAAGAAAGCAATGGGGATTCTGAGAAATTTGATCAGCTATCTAACCAATATCTGAATGGCTTGCGCGGCGGTATATCCGAGGATTACCAAGACATAGTGCAATTATCTATAGACCCTGTAGTTGCGTCCGCAAGATCACAGGTTCAATCCCAGCAGATTACTAGGCAAAGACAAGAGACAGATGAGCGGTTAGTAAATAATATTAACTCTGCTATCGATAGCGGTATTCGCCTTGCAAGTCTGGGTGACACTGAGGCAGCGATGGCTAGCTTGCAGTCTTCTACGGAATCGATAAAGGCTAGGGTTGAGTCTGGCGCAATATCTCAGGCAGCAGCAGATAATATTATAAAAGAAGCCTCTGTTACAGTAGAGTCTGCCATTGGTCGGGGTGCGCTAAAAAACACATACGAAGAGCGTGGTGCTATTTCTGCTGTAGAATACATTGAAAGGGTACAGGATACGCCCCTTAAAGGATTTACTGTCGAACAGCAGGGAAATCTAGTAGATGTATTTAGACAAGACTTAAATCAATTCATGCAGCTAGATAACATCAAAGAAAAAGCATCGGAAGACGCGCTCATTGTCAGACAAGAGAAAAATGCTTCTGAGTTATTTCTAGGAATTGCTGAAGGAACAGCAGACGCTGGAGATATTGCTCTTGCCGCAAGAAATCAGAATATTGGTCTTACTCAATTAACTCAGCTTACAGCCATTGTGAACAGCAGGGGACAGGGTGTTGATGATTACTCTGTCATTCGAGAAGCGCAGACTTTAATCAATAGTAATCCGCAAGAAGCCTTGACCTTTATCGAAAACAATACGAATAGAACTATAACGGGGGCTACTAGCCAACAACTGTATCAGAATGCACTTGCCCAACTTGATGCAGAGTCCCCTATTAATACAAGTAGAGCTAAAAGGTTCCGGTCATTCTTGGAAAACAGTGTTGTCGAGAAAGGGCCACTAGGCGCTTTAGATTTCAACTCTCAAGAAAGGCTCGCTAAGTTGCAGCTAGTGTATAACGAAAGAGTACTGGACGGGGAAGATCCCCCTGTAGTAGCTAGGGAATTGATTGATGTTAACGAATTAATTTTGAATCCTATTGAAGATCCTAAAGCAAAACGAGCAGATCTAAACAGACAACTAAAAGAGAACACTATTACGGACTCTGAATATAACGAAGAAATCTACAAAATTGATAATTATGAGAGTCTGAAAAGAAATGCAGATGCTTTTGAAAGAGCTTTAGATCAAGCGTTAAAGGGACAATAAATGGCTAAGAATGAAAATGCACAAGTCTCTGAAGCTATCAAAGAGATTAACGCTAAAGACATAAATCTGAATCCAGAACCGTCTACCGTGTTTCCGTTCTTTGCCAATGATGATGCTACTGGCAAGGTGCTGAATGCGCGTCAAGATGCTGATCTAACCCCTGCACAACTAGCAAGGCAACAATTTGCGGCAGAGGAAGTCCAGGAACAAGGGCCAATATCTCGAAAATATGAGCAGACAAAACGGTTGTTTGAGGCTGGTGTATCTGAAATCGGAGACAAGCCAGTAGCAGTATTTAAAGATATTGCTGGCGGTATTGTTGAAGCTCCAAGGCAAGCTGTTGCAGGAGCATTAGACGCAGTTGCTGAGATTGCAGATCTAATTGATGTTGATCCTGTGGTTGCTGGCGCATTTACAATGGCCCTTGGTGGAGGAGTAACTGGTGCAAAGGTTGCGGCAAAAGCTGCCAAGGCTGTTAGTGATGTAGAAACGCCAACAATAGAAGGCGATCCGAGGACTGTTACAGGCAGTTTAGTAAGAGGTGTATCACAATTCTTAACGGGATTTGGCCCAGCATTTAAAGCTGTAAAGGGTACTGGCAAAGCTGCGCCATACATTGCGGGTGCTATTGCTGACGCTACAGTGTTTGATCCTATGGAGGCTCGTCTTTCTGATTTAGTCGAGGAAGTTCCTGCGCTATCTAATCCAGTAACAGAATATTTGGCATCAAGTCCAGATGATACCGAGGCTGAAGGTAGATTTAAAAATGCTATAGAAGGTTTGGCGCTAGGTGGTTTGGCCGATGGATTGATGTCTGCGGTTAAGTTTATTAAGTCAGGCAAAGAAATCAGAAAAGTATCAGAAGACACTGGCGTTCCTGTAGAAGACATTATAGATGACACAATATCTACAGATGTGGCAATTGTTAGGCAAGTAGATGAAGTGCCTGAAGATGAATTTATTCCCTTTGACAAGGCTGCTGAAGAGGCAAGCGTTACTATCAAAGTTCCAGAATTTAAAACTGGAGCAAAGAAAGCAACACCAGAACGCGCACAGAATATCAATCTGGCAAAATTAAATACCACCGAAGATGTGCAAAACTTGCTGGACAGGGTGGCACAAGCTGACTCTAAAGGTATCAATAAGGCTCGTAGAGAGGTAATTACTAATCAAGAATTGCCTAAGTTAGCTGATGACCTTGGTATGACGGTTGATGATTTGATGAATCGTCGGCAGGGTGAGGCTTTTAACGCAGAGCAAATTCTTGCAGCTAGAAAGATTCTAGTGGCATCCGGTGAAAATTTAATTGAGCTGTCCAAAAGAGCTGCGGATGGTGGTGACACTGAACTAGCATTGTTTAGACGAGCCATGTCCCATCACAGAGCCATTCAGTTGCAAGTTTCAGGAATGACTGCTGAAGCTGGTCGGGCACTGCAATCATTTAACATTATTGCTGAAAGTTCTCGGGCACAACAACGAGCGATCAAAGAGGCTTTAGATGGTTCTGGTGGATCAGAAGTTAATCAAAAAATGGCCCAGATGTTTGCTGAGTTGGACGATCCTGCACAAGTAGGCAAGTTTGTACGAGATGCTAATAAGGTCACCACAGCAGACATGTTGTATGAGGTATGGATCAATGGCTTGTTATCTAGCCCGACTACTCATGCGGTAAACATTCTTTCCAATACTATGGTTGCTGGTTTAACGGTAGGAGAGCGAAGACTTGCTAGAGCAATAGGCGGGAACATACCCCCTGGAGAAACCACCGCGCAAATGAAGGGCCTTATTGATGGCGCTAGGGATGGTTTACGTTTGTCTTGGAGAGCACTCAAGACCGGAGAGCCTACCGATGTAATGGAAAAGGTTGAGGTAGAAAAACGTCGATCTGTTTCTGGCGAGTCATTAAACATTTCAGGGCCAGCAGGAAGGTTTGCAGATTATCTAGGTGAGTTTGTTCGGATTCCAGGTCGCTTGCTGACTGCTGAAGATGCTTTCTTTAAGTCTGTCGGATATAGAATGGAGTTATATGCACAAGCCTACAGGCAAACTTTTAACGAAGGTTTGAAAGACGAGGCCGCTGCAAGACGAGTACTAGAGATTATTGATAACCCGCCCGAGAATATAAAGCTGTCTGCTATAGATGCGTCACGATATCAGACTTTTACTAATAAGCTGGGAAAGGCAGGGCAATCTGTAGAGAACGTCAGAAACAATATTCCTTTGGCTAGAGTAATCATGCCGTTTGTTAGAACGCCAATAAACATCATGAGCTTTACTTTTGAGCGCACTCCATTGGCTCCCATAATGGGATCTGTTCGAGAAGAAATTGCCGCTGGTGGCGCTAGGCGAGACCTTGCTTTAGCTAAAATCACAATGGGTTCTATGGTAATGGCGGTATCTGCTGATCTTACATTAAGCGGCAGCATTACCGGAGCGGGGCCAGTTGATCGAGATCAGAAGAACATACTAAGGGCTACTGGGTGGCAACCTTATTCAATCAAGGTGGGTGATACTTATTATGCTTATAATCGATTAGATCCTACTGGAGCATTATTAGGTCTAGCGGCAGATATGGCTGAGATTATGGGACAGACTACGGAGGCAGATGCTCAACAAGTTGCTGTTGCAGCTAGTTTGTCAGTTGCTCAGAACATGGCAAGTAAAACATACATGAGCGGTCTAGTAGATTTCATGGATGCTTTCTTTTCATCTAGCACAGATCCAGAAGCGAACAACTATAAGCTGAATTCTTGGCTAACTAGAACCGCTGCATCAGTCATTCCATCTGGAGTTGCTGCTGTAGAACGATCTATAAGCCCTGAACTAAACGCAACTTATGGAATACTGGACAGAATAAAGTCTAGGATTCCAGGTTACTCTGAAGACTTGCCACCAAGAAGAAACATCTTTGGCGAGCCTGTTGTGCTGGAAGGTGGTATCGGGCCTGACATTATGTCCCCTATCTACATCAGTACGGCTAAAGAAGACCCTATCGCTGATGAGCTAGTAGCTCAAGAAGTATCGATTTCTATGCCAAGAAGGGTCATAAATGAGGTAGAATTAGATGCTCAACAATACGACAAATATATTCTATTGTACTCTGGTCAAGACAATAAGGGGATGAGAAGTGTTCCTTTAAAGACCAAGCTGAAAGAATTGTTTGCACAGTCTGGATACAAGCAAGCAACTGATGGCCCAGAAGGTGGTAAGGCGTTAGCGATACAAGCTGTATTTACCGCATATCGAGACTCTGCTAAAGCACAGTTAATAAAAGAAGACCCCACACTTGAAGCTGATGTGCGTACTGCCACAGCAGGAAGATTAGAGAAATTAACAGGACGCTAATATGACAGTATTAGACAGTACCCCGAGAGACCAATATACCGCTACTAGCGGCCAGACCGTATTCCCATATACGTTCGAGATCGCTGCTGCCGGAGACATTAAGGTACTACAGAATGGTACGCTTATCAATCAAGGCGCAGGTGCTGGCGAGTACGCAGTTAGTGGCGTAGGCGTAGACACTGGTGGTAATGTCACGCTGGTCACTGGTGCAACTACTGGTGATGTCCTTACAATCTATAGGGATATGGCGTTAGAGCGTCTCACTGCTTACACCAATGCTGGTGATTTCCTAGCGGCAGATGTGAACAATGACTTTGATCGACTATGGCTAGCACTCCAGCAGAATGGTGGTGACTTAGACCGTGTACTGATAGCGCCTAACACTGATCCTACTAGCATTGACATGACGATACCCGCTAAGGCTGATCGTCTAGGTAAATATCTCAGGTTCAATGATACTACTGGCAACCCTGAAGCTGGCGATGCTGCTGGTTTGTATACCTCTGCTGGAATGAACAACTATAACTTTATTGGTAATGGTTCTACTACAGCTTTCACTCTGGGTATAGCTCCAGGCGCAGAGAACAATACGCAAACCTACATTGATGGCGTGTACCAGCAGAAAGATACTTATACAGTCTCTGGCACTACTCTGACATTCTCTACTGCACCACCGAATCTCAGCACGATTGAGGTTATGGTCGTTCAGCCATTAGCTGCTGGCGAGAATCAAGCGTCTGAAATATCATTTAAACAAGCTGGCTCAAGTGTTGAGCGCAATGTCCAAGTCAAGCTAGAAGAGTCGGTATCGGTCAAAGACTTTGGCGCTACGGGTGATGGCGTGACGGATGATACTGCGGCAATTCAAGCAGCTATTGATGCGGCAAGCAGGATATATTTTCCAGAGGGCAATTATAAAATAACTGATCAATCTGGTGGCTATGCACTTTTGATCAATGCATCAAACAAACATCTAGTTGGTGCTGGACTTGAACTTGCCAACTTAGTTTACACATCTAGCGCGATTAACAGGCCAGCAATTAAAGTGACTGCCAGTGATGTTCACTTCCAGTTTTTGAGGATCGATGGTACAGCTAATGCAACGAAAGCGGCCCAGACCAGAGCCAATTGTGACGGCATAGATTTTTTGAATGTGTCAGAGTGTTCGGTAAGATTCTGCCAAATTGTTGGTGGTCACTACGGAATCTATCTTGATAACGACACAGGATCATACGACAACAATGATCACAACATCGTGGAAGGCAATATTCTCCGCAACTTTCAGTCTACAGGATTAATTGCACATCAAGCGCAGTATCTCTTGGTCCA
>Ga0209631_10006493_pt1 | contig 12018 bp, 6 predicted proteins | sample COG_08_FD_184752 | JGI IMG/M metagenome (GOLD analysis project Ga0209631, IMG submission 184752) | Pelagic Microbial community sample from North Sea - COGITO 998_met_08 (SPAdes) (version 2) | ecosystem: Environmental > Aquatic > Marine > Neritic zone/Coastal water | place: Helgoland, sampling... | reverse complement strand
GTGTATTTCCTTTCATAATTAATAAACTCCCTTTTTCTAAATGAACATAAACCGTTTGTTTTGTTTCTTTATGCTTAAATGAAAACTTACGTTCTGCTCCAAAGCTCAATGAACCAATTGCTCCATTTTTTTTTAAATTTTGTTCATCATCACTATGCCATGTCATTCCCTCTCCTCCGTTGTGATATAAATTAAGTAAACAAGAGTTAAATTTTTCTCCTGTTTTGTTTTCTATAATGTTTTTTAGCTCCAAAAGCTCTTTGGTCCAGGGCAGAGCCAATTTAGTGGTTTTTGAATATGTGTAATCAAATGGTTTGTCTCCATACCAAGCTACTTTTCGTTTTGTAATAATCAATTTTCCAAAAATGATTGCTTTGTCATTTTCCCATTGAATATTATTTAATAATCGTTCGAAATAGTGTTTAGAGTTTTCATTGTTAATAATCCTTCCATAATATTTTACTTCACCATCAAAAGGTAAAATGTTAGAACTTGGAGTATCATTAAATAGGTCCATTTTTTTCAAACTTGATAGTCGGTAGTTAAAAATGTTAGTAAGTATTTAAATTATATTATTAAATCTAGCTCTTATTGCTTTGCTTCCAATGTTACTCAAATTTCACACCTATTATGCAAACATCATCTATCTGCTCTAGCTGTCCTCTCCAGTTTTCGAAGGTGGTAGAAATAAGTTGTTCTTGAACTTTCATGGGTTTTGTTTGTAGTTCAATTAAGAAACGTTTAAAAGGCTTGTACTTGAATTTCTTCCCTTTTTCTCCTCCAAACTGATCCGCAAATCCATCTGTAAAAAAGTAGATGCTATCTCCAGGCTGTAATTCTATTATTTCTTGGCGAAACTTCTTCATGCCATTATAGAGTCCAATGGGCTGTTTATTTGCTTTGTATTCAATTAAAGACAGCTCATTTTCAATAACGGTGCTTCGTTCTTGTTTTTGTGCTTCGGTAATTAAATCTGTTTTTCGCACAATCCATAGGGGATTATTGGCTCCTGAATAGATAACCTTGTTGTCCTTAAAAGCACATAGAGCAATGTCCATTCCGTCTTTTACTTCATCACTGCTATTAGCAAAGGTTTCTATGACTAGTTCTCTTGTTTTGTCCAGTATTTTAGAGGGTTCCGTAATTCCAAATTCTTTTACACACCTATTGAGAGCATTAGAGCACACTACGCTTACCATAGCTCCAGGCACGCCATGACCAGTGCAATCGGCAGCAGCTAAATAAGCCGTGCCACTTGACTGTTCAAACCAATAGAAGTCTCCGCTTACCAGGTCTTTGGGCTTAAACAGAATAAAGTTATTTGGCAGATACTTGTTGACTTCTTCAAAAGAGGGGAGGATAGCATCTTGCAAGCGCTTAGCGTATTTAATACTATCTGTTATTTCGGTGTGTACTTCTACTATCAGGTGCTTTTGTCGTTCAGTTTCTTTGTGGGCTTTTTCTACTATTTTTTTTTGATCTTCTATGGTGCTTTTCTGTTTTCGAGTTATCCTTAGGCGATTAATCACAAAAAGGGTAAAGATGAGGGTCAGCACTAGGAGCCCAGCACCAGCAGCTATAATCAGATTTTTCTTTTCATTTTCCTTAGTAGCGAGGTCTTCTTTTCGCTTTTGTTCGGCTTTAGAGAGCTCCTCTTTTTTACTTAGCTCTATTGCAATTGAGTCTGCTTGTTTTTCATAATTATATTTCAGTTCTTGACGAATAACTTCTTTTCGATTTTCTTCAGAATTAATGCTATCACGCATTGTAATATAGAGCTCATGCATCTCAAGCGCTTCTTTATGGCGATTTAGTTTTTTATTTATTGTCCAAAGGGATTTAGCAGATCGCCTTGTTTGAGCAACTGCATTTACTTCTTGGGCAATGGACAATGAACGCAAACAATAGCCTAATGCTTTAGCATAATCCCCGCAGCTAGCATAGACACCCCCAATGTCATTTAAAGAGCTAGCGATACCTAATTTGTTTCCGATTTTCTCGTCTATTTTAAGGCTTTTAGAATAGTACTCAATGGCTTTAGCAAATTCCTCTTGGTTAGCATAGATAAACCCAATGTTATTTAAAGAGATAGCGATTCCTTTTTTGTCACCAAGCTCCTCATCTATTTTTAGACTTTTAGAGTGGTAATCAATGGCTTTAGTATAATCCCCTTGGTTAGCATAGGTGCCCCCAATGTTGTTGAAAGAGGCAGAGATTCCTTTTTTGTCACCAAGCTCCTCTTTTATTTTTAAGCTTTTAAAATAGTAATCAATGGCTTTCGTAAAATCGCCTTGGTCTTTATAGATAATCCCAATATTGTTTAAGGACATAGCAACGCCTAGTTTGTCTCCTATTTCCTCTCGTATTTTTAGACTTTTAGAATAGTATTCAATGGCTTTAGCAAAGTCGCCTTGGTCTCGATAAATAAGTCCAATGTTATTTAAAGTTGCAGCGATGCCAGGTTTATCTTCTATTTCCTCTCGTATTTTTTGGCTTTCAGAATAGTACTCGATGGCTTTTGCAAAGTCACCTTGGTGTTTATAGATAATACCAATGTTATTAAGAGCAACACTTTTAGACTTGAGGAAAAACGTTTTTTCCTGTTTACTGAGGTTATTGTCAAGGTTTAATTCACAAAGACTGTCTATTTTTTGATTCAAGATGAAATCGAGCTCAGGGTCTGTTAGATAGATTATGTTGTCCCACGCGATCCAAGACGCAACTAATGTAGAATCATGCTTTGCAGTTTTGATCGCCTGATTCAATGAATCTACTTTTGCTTGGTGGTCTATTGAGAATTGTCCTTTGCTTGCCAAAGAGATTATAAGTAGTATGAATAGAATATTTCTCATTTATTTGGTAATTTACAACGTAGCGTTAAAACACGTGTTTTATACTGTTATGGACCAATATAGTTAAAAAGCTACAAAATCATTATTTCCATTGTCTTTTTAGGTGTTTTTTGTTATCCAACGAACTTTTAGGTTAACCCTATCAGCTTTCAAAACTCCCTATCTACAAATTATTTACTACCATACCTACCCTTTTTTTATTTTTAACCCCCATGAGGATGTTCACAACGAACTGTTAATAAAGCCTGAAGAAATTAGGGTGTTTTTAAAGTTTAATATGTATATTGGGAGATAATAAATTTTTTAAGAAACTAAAAACTATACGTTATGGAAGGTTATTGTGTAAAATGTAAAGCAAAGAAAGAAATAAAAGATGGTGCAGAAGTGACGATGAAAAATGGAAGAAAAGCAATGAAAGGAAAATGCCCAACTTGTGGAACTGGCATGTTTAGAATACTTGGGAAGGCAAAATAGGTTCAAAGTCCCTTCACAATTACACTTAGCTCTATAACCTTAGCGTTGCAGGGCTTCTGCATTGGGTTCGTATCTATGAAGTCAATTAAATCCTCTATCGGAGGTAATTTCAATTAGTGTCCTAGTTTTTACGTTCTTGAATGGATTGGTTGTGGTTACCAGGCCAAATAATACCCTTATTAATTATGGTGCATCCATTAATAATGCAAATGAGAACACAAGGTGACTGAATCAAAACCGCATCTAAAAACAGGGAGTTTTTTATGCATTATTTTTTTCTATTCCTAAAAAATACTCCCGAATTCTTTTCTAAAACGAGTGACTTCTGCTCCTCTATGTATAACAAATCAATCTTGTTTCTCAAAGTAGCTATGTAGATTTCCCGCTTCGATCGAAATAACAAAAAGGGAGCGCTTTAAAACAGTCTCTTGTTATTTCTTTATTCTTAGCAAAACCGTTACTTTTGATGTCAATTAATTATCAAAAGAACGCATGAAAATTTCTTTCAACTGGTTAAAAGAATATATTAATACAGATCTTGACGCTGAAACTGTATCTGAAATTTTGACTGATATAGGTTTAGAAGTTGAAAAAGTGGAAACCATAGAGTCAATCCCTGGTGGACTAAAAGGCTTAAAAATTGGCTGCGTTTTAACGAAAGAAAAACACCCAAATGCTGATCGTTTAAATATTACAACCGTTGATGTTGGGGAAGAATCGTCGCAACAAATTGTATGCGGAGCTCCTAATGTAGAAGTAGGGCAAAAAGTAGTTGTTGCATTGCCTGAAACTACAATTCATCCAACAGGTGAAGAAGCTTTTAAAATTAAAAAGGCTAAAATCAGAGGTGTAGAATCTTTTGGTATGATCTGCGCTGAAGATGAAATTGGATTAGGAACAGGGCATGATGGAATCATGGTTTTGGAAGAAGACGCTCAAGTTGGTCTGGATGCAAGCGCGTTCTTTAAAGTCGAAAACGAAACAGTTATAGAAATTGGATTAACGCCAAACCGTGCGGATGCAATGGGGCATATCGGTGTTGCTAGAGATTTATTAGCCGCGCTAAAATATAAAGGGTTAATTGGTGAAAATGAAGCGTTAAACACTCCAGACACAAGTTCATTCTCTATCAAATCAAATGATGTTAAAATTAATATCTCTGTCGAAGATTATGCAGCTTGTCCACGATATGCAGGCCTTGTTATTAACGATGTTAAAGTAGAGGAATCTCCAGAATGGTTACAACATAAATTGCGTTCAATTGGACTCTCTCCAATTAATAATATAGTAGATATTACCAACTTTGTATTGCACGAATATGGGCAACCACTTCATGCTTTTGATGCTAACTTTGTTGGAAGTAATGTTATCGTTAAAAAGCTAAGCAAAGGGACAAAATTTACAACACTGGATGATGTAGAAAGAGAGCTTTCGGAAAATGATTTAATGATTTGTAATGAAAAGGGAGGAATGTGCCTTGCTGGTGTTTTTGGTGGTATTGATTCTGGCGTTAAGTTAGAAACAACTACTATCTTTTTAGAAAGTGCTTATTTTAATCCTGTTAGTGTTCGAAAAACAGCAAAAAGACACGGATTTAACACTGATGCTTCTTTCCGTTTTGAAAGGGGAATAGATATTAATACGGCTATCCCTGCTTTAAAAAGAGCTGCACTTTTAATTGAAGAAATTGCCGGAGGAACAGTAGCTTCTGAAATAACAGATATTTACCCAACCGTTATTGAAGATTTTGTTTTTGAAGTTGATTGTAATAGAATTTCAAGCCTATGTGGAGTTGGTTTTGTGCAAGCTGATATTGAAAGAATAGTAACATTATTAGACATTACTATCTTAAATAAACAAGGCTCTAAATTAAAAATTCAAGTTCCTTCTTATCGGGTAGATGTTTTGAGAGAAGCCGATATTGCTGAAGAAGTATTACGTATTTATGGCTTCAACAATGTTCCCATTCCTGAAAAACTAAACAGCTCTATTACCAGCCGCCCAAAAGTTGACAAGGAACAGTTGCAAAACATGGTGAGCGACATGCTTGTTTCATTTGGATTAAACGAGGCAATGTCAAATTCATTGACAAAAGATAGTTACGTTGACCTGGCCAACACACCGAGTATCAAATCCGAATTTAATGTAGCAATGCTTAATCCTTTAAGTAGTGATTTAAGTGTAATGCGACAATCATTATTGTTTAATGGTTTAGAAGCTGTTCGATTGAATCAAAACCATGGAAGTGATTCCGTTAAACTTTTTGAATTTGGAAAAATTTATCAAAAATTTGAATCCGGGTTTTCAGAAAGTAGTCAGTTGGCGCTCTTTTTAAGCGGAAAGAAGACGGAAGAATTATGGAATAGCGGTATAAGTGATGTTTCGTTTTTTACATTAAAAGGAATGGTAGATTCTCTGTTAAATAAAGTTAGTGGAGGAAGATATAAAGCTTCGCCGACTAAAAATGATTTATTGGAAGATGGTTTGGCATACAAAATAGGAAAGAAAAAAGTAGTTGACTTTGGTTGGATAAGAGCTGACCTTAAAAAAGAGTTCGGGCTAAACAATGATGTCTTTTATGCAGAATTTAATTGGGATGCGTTGTTAGATATTGCCGCCAATAGTTCGGTAAAATTTAAGGAGTTGGATAAATTTCCACGCGTAAAACGAGATTTATCTTTGTTGTTAAACGAGGAAATAAAGTTTTCTGAAATTGTGTCAATAGCGAAAACTTGTAATAGCGAATTGCTAAAAGAGATTAGCCTTTTTGATGTCTATAAGGGAAAGAATATGGAGAAAGGGAAAAAGTCTTATGCGGTTCGGTTTGCTTTACAAGACAAAAATAAAACACTCAAGGATAAAGAAATTGACGGTGTAATGAGCAAAATTCAATTATCTCTTATTGAAAAACTAGAGGCCGAATTACGATAGACATGCGGATTAAAGATTGGACACCTCTGTATTTTTTTGGATATTCTTTAGTAACCATAGGAGCGCGAACATTTTACAAAAAACACCAAGCTATTGGAATAGAAAATATCCCAAAAGACAAACCCATTCTTTTTGCAGCTAATCACCAAAATGCTTTTATGGATCCGGTTGTTATCGGAATAAAGCTTAATAAACCGCTTTATTATATGGTTAGGGCCGATATATTTAAAAAACCAGCCATGGCGAGACTTCTGTGGTCTATAAATATGATGCCTATTTATAGGCAAAGAGATGGAGGAAACACAGTAAAGAAAAATGAGGCTGTTTTTGATAAATGTTTTGATTTGCTGCACGCAAATAAACCAATATTAATCTTTGCCGAAGGTAATCAAGGTAAGCAAAAAAAATTGAGGCCGTTGCAAAAAGGAGTTTTTCGAATTGGCTTAGGCGTCGCCGCTAAATACAAAGAGGATGATGTAAATATTATACCTGTAGGATTGTATTATAGCGACACCGTAAACATGGGAGCGAAAATGCTAATCAATTTCGGCAAGCCGATGAAAATAAATGATTACCTCGAAGCCTATGAGAAAGATGATGGATCGACATTAAACACAATGAAAGCTGAATTAAGTAGCAGAATGAGCAACTTAATGGTTGATATTCAAAATGCTGAATATTATGATACAATTCATGCGGCCCTATTTGATTTTGACGATGAAATAAACCAATATGAAAAAATTAAAGGGAATAAAATAATTGACGAATTTAATTGTCAAAAAGGATTTATTGCAAAAGCCGAAAATTGGATCAAAAAAAATCCAAATGAAGCCAACGAATGGAAAGAAAGTTCAGAACAACTTACCTCTTTGCTGAAAGTCCTAGAATTAAAATCCTGGTTATTCCGAAAAGAAAAACATAATGCCGTTCTGCCAATATTAATTCTGATTATAGGGTTTCCGTTGCACCTTTATGGCGTAATTAATAATTACCTTCCTTATAAATTGCCTGCTTTGTTTGTCGAGAAAAAAGTAAAGGACATTCATTTTCATAGCTCCATCAAGATGGCAATGGGAGTTATTCTATTTTGGATGTTTTGGGGTGTGCAAATGATGCTTGTAGCAATTTTTACAGACCACTATATCTGGTTGTACTACTTTGGTTCGTTAATGGTTTCGGCGGTGTTCAGTTATCACTATTGGATAATTACTCTTAAAACAAAAGGGAAATTAAAATACAATAAGCTTGCTAAAAATAGAGATAAAAGGTTCTTAAAACTAAAAGCAGCGTATTCAGCTATTGAAAACGTTTTAACAAAAATATACCAATAGCAGCTTACCCACCAAAAAGCTGTGTAGCAAATACAGTTGGCAAATCATCTGCTCCATAAGGACTTTTCTTTATCGCTACACCAACTCCTAAATATGTGTAATTTTTACTTAAAATATTTGCTTTATGGCCTGGAGAGTGCATCCAAGAATCAACTATCTTATTTGCAATTTCTTTATACGTTAGTTCTCTAATTCTTTTTCCATTATTGTGGTGGGAAAAAACATAAATTCCATTTTCCAGCTTCGAATCATAGACGCTATTGTTTTTATAGTCAAGAGCAATTTCTTCTAGGATATTTTCTCCTATCACTGCATACTTGGCGTTAAACTTTTTCGCTCTATGAAAGGGTGTTTTATACTTTTTGTTCTTTCTGTTTGTATGACTAAAAAAACCTTTTACTTCCATTTCTGTCGAATGAAAAGAAGCGCCTTTTTCGAGGTTTTTACCGTATTTAAACTGTCTTTTTTTTGATCGTTCCAAATTCGTTGCATGAAATATTGCAGCCTGGAGTAATTCTAAATTTAAGGACTCTAATTTAGCTGTATCATTTGCGATGCTTGTCTCGAAAAACTCTTTTGAACTTGTTGAGTAGTAATCCTGGGCAACACTTATAGATGTGGTTACAATGATGAAAAGAAAAACGCTGTATTTCATACATCATTCTACTCAAACCTCATTAATTTGTTTCATGGCATCAAGTTTTTATCATAAATTAACTTTGTTTTTTACCCTAATTTATTATATATTGTAGCTGTACAAAATAAAAATTATGAAAACCTTATCTACCCTATCTATTTGTTTTTTTGCTTCATTTCAAATTAACTCCCAAACTTTAACAGCACCTGTTGCACAAGAAGTTTACGGTGGCACAGTTGGCGATATAGAAACTTGGTCTTTTGATACAGACTCTGTTTATGTTGTTGTTAGCACCGAAAGTCCTAACTCCATTTTCTTTTCTAAAGCCTACAGGCCAGGGACCGGACCTTTAACAAATTTTGATTGGACACCACTTCCAAGCGCAGATGCTGACAATGGTTATGGCGGGGGTATTGGAAATATTGAAATTCATGAAACAAGTAATTCTATATTTTTTCTACACCAAAGCTATGTTTATCAAACAGATTTCACCTCATCATCTGCAGTAGCAGTGGATAGCATGGTTAAGGAATTTTTAATTGTAGGGGATACAATGTTTTTGTTAAAAAACAACCCTTTACCAAGTGGTGATGATACACTTGAATTTGGCGCTATTAGTTCAGTTGGCAGTTATACGTCAACCAACGGATTGTCTATGCTAAAGACATACTTTGACCCTCCTCAAATGCTTGTAAACTCTTCTAATAATGTATTATGCATTTTTGAAAGAGGTGCTAGTCCACACATGTTGTCCTTTGACGACCCTATACACTTAATGACTAATTCTACTCCCATACTGTCTTTTTTTATCCCAGCTCCGTCTGTAACTAATATAGAATGGCAAACATATGGATTTGCAGACAATGGCACTTGGTATGTTGCAGGACAGCCGCCGCTTGGGAACCCAACTGCTACAAATCGACATATTGCCTGGAGTAATTCCAACGGCGCTTCTTGGGATTATGAACCTATTAATACTCCTGGCCTCGTTGGGGGAGTTGTTGGCAGCAACCTAATCATTGACGACCTTGCCACAGAAAGAAATCTTTTTATAGGCAACGCTGTTTTAAAAGACACCAGTTTTATGAGTGACTGGGTTAATCCAGGCAGCATGTACATAGGGAACTATAATCGAGCTAATGATGGTGTTACAAAAGCTGATCCCATCATCAATGATTTAAAATATCATTCTACCAATATTGGTATGGGATATTCAACTTCCCAATCGGATTCAATTTTTGGATGGAATACAGGCTTAGAGGCAGTTCAAGTAAATGACATTGACATGAATGCTGGATTTACAAAAGGTTGGGTTGCTTCTAAATCTGGAATTAGAAGTGTGATGGATTATAACACTGCTTCCGAGACATGGAGCTCAACTATTTTTCCAACAGGTGATGGTGCGCCTTATGAAGCTATCGGTATGGATCCAAATGATGATAATGTAATTTATGCAGGTAATCAAAGAATTTATAAGACATCTAATTCTGGAGCTCTGTGGAGCCAAGCATTTTCTCCGGAAAATGCTCCTTACAATTTTAATTCAATAAACTCTCATTGTACTTCAATAGAAGTTTCTCCGGATAATTCTTCTGTTGTAGTAGCTGGATTTACCGGTAAATTCGGAGATAGAGGTGGTTGTTTTTATAGTTTAGATGCAGGTGCATCATGGAACCAATTACTTTTAATCTCAAGTGTGAATGGCCAAGATGTTAATGTTCTTGATGTTGAGTTTGCATTGGAAAACGGCAATGTTGTAGCTTACATCGGTTTAGAATCAGACCCTATTACCTCAGGAGCATATGGTTTGTTTCGAGCTGAATTAATTACCGGTGTTTGGTCTCTTGCAAGAGACGGGTCATATGGAGCAACCGATGGCGTAGTAGACATTCAAATCAATAATACCCGAGATACACTTGTTTTCTTGAACACAGATCCTGGTCTATTACCAGTTAACAATGTTCAGATTAAAGAATTAGCAGGAGGTGTTTGGAGTTCCTATTTTGGACCGTGGGCAGGAGGGTATGGTAGTGCAATCACGCTTGGAGAAGGTTATATTTTTATGGCAATAAATGAGCAGATACACACCATTCCTTTAGACTTTTCTAATCCTTGGAATGTGGCTTATAATTATCCTGTTGGAACAAACATTAATGTGCTTTTTTATGACGACCTATTGGTTGGAACAGGTACTGGCTTGTATGCGCATAATTTAGATTTATCGACAATCAACATCGTTGAATCAAATTATCAGAAGTTAAGTATTTACCCGAACCCAGTGACTGACATTTTGCATTTGTCAAATGATGCTATGTTTAAGGTTTACAATATTCTCGGAGAGTTAGTGTATGAAACGGACAAGCCTGAAGCTTCTTTTTTAACTAAAAAAATTCCCCCAGGAACATATATTATTGTAAATTCTAAGGGAAACTGGAATAAGTTTATTGTTCAATAATAAACTTACCCGTTATTATTAGATGGAAAATTACGCTCAGGAACAAGCTTTTCCTAGTTCCCAAATAAACGGATAACGACATGCACGATCTATTCTTTTTAGTTGTAGACAACTTCCTAAAATAAAAATGATGATAATTAGTTAACTTGTTTTACTTTTAAATCGAGTATTGATTATTATTGTTTAACTTTCTGCTCTGATATTTCGACAACAGAAATTGATGTTCTTCATACAAAGCATCTTTTCATATGAAATTTTCGTCATATTTAAACTCAAATCAATTGTATAAAAATGAAAAATTTAATTCTTTCAGTATTCTTTTCGACCGGTTTAATTATTAGCGGGTTTAGTCAAACACAATCAACTTCTTTAGTTAAAAAAGAAATCAAGAGCATCTCTAATAGCGGCTTGCAGGAACAATATCTGGCGACTAAGAAAAGGCCGAAAATAGTAAAACAAAACTTACCTATAAATAACGTTATCGCGAACATGAAGCTTGTGAAGAGTAGCGATAAAACTACTAACTCTCATCAGCTATGTGATCATGCAAATGGACATTGTGACCCGCGTAATTTACCATTATCTGAAAACGGAAAACTACTTTCTGTAGATGGGTTTGAGGTAGATTTTACAGTCCCGGACAATACAGAGATCTCTTCAATTTGTTTTACTCCAAGACCTTATGTAACTGGCGGAACAAAAGATGCTGGTTGTGGTTATTCTGTTCCTTGTGATAATGCTTCAAACAGGGATGCTGCCGCGGCTCCAACAAAATATTTTCAAGTTATATGGCACGTCCTGCAAACAAGTTCAGGAGGAGCATCTTCTAATATCGATCAAACAAGAATTGATGATTTGATGACGGAATTGAATAGTGATTATGCACCATACAACATGATTTTTTGTTCAGATCCCACCAACTTTGTGGTAGATGATGTGAATTATAACCACAATGAAGACACCGAAGAGGTACAGCTAAAAATGGCGCATATTACAAATCCTGCGCAATTAATCAATATATATGTTGTGGGATCTATGGGTGCTGGAGGATATGCCCGATTCCCTTATGACCCTATGGGAGGAACAAGTAGTACTTCAAGCGGAATCGTTATGAATAAAGGAAATTGTAATGTGGGCACACATACTTTAGCCCATGAAATGGGGCACACTTTTGGTTTAGAGCACACATTTTCTGGAGTTGATGAAAGAGGTGAGTGTTCAAGTTGTTATGAAAAAGTAAGAAATGCTAACGGGTCTTCCAATACTTCAGGTGCGCCAACAATCAATGGTGGCCCCTACACTGATGAAGGTGATCGTGAAGGTGATTGGTGCTCGGAT
>Ga0209631_10006492_pt1 | contig 12019 bp, 18 predicted proteins | sample COG_08_FD_184752 | JGI IMG/M metagenome (GOLD analysis project Ga0209631, IMG submission 184752) | Pelagic Microbial community sample from North Sea - COGITO 998_met_08 (SPAdes) (version 2) | ecosystem: Environmental > Aquatic > Marine > Neritic zone/Coastal water | place: Helgoland, sampling... | reverse complement strand
CTGATACCGTTTGTGGACCTGAAGCTGTATTGACACCAATATTAGCTGTTGTACTATTACTTTGTCCTACAGTAGCTGTGACATCTGCCATTTAATTCTCTCCTGTGTATATTTATAATAAAAAAATTGTGAATTAAATAGATACTTGTGGTCGGACTGTGATAATACCTTCAATTACCCTAGTTACCGTGCTTGTAGAAGTCTGTAAAATCTCTAAATCATATAGATATCTTTCGCCGTCTAAGGCTGCCGTTTCATCAGCAGTCAATGATAGTGTAACAATACCTGTTGTAGGGTCACCACTAACAGTAGCCGTAATGACTGTTCTTGTTCGTGTAGATGAATAACCCTTAGCCATCTTAGCGGTCGCTGTATAACCTGTTAGATTAAAAGCGTTTCCATTTGCGTCTTTTACGGTAACATCTGAATTAAATGTTGCGCCTTGGTCTAGTGTTAAGTTTGCTATTGCCGCCATCTATTTTTTCTCTTCTGGTACTTCTTTTTTAATTAATTCTGCAATTTTTGTATTATAGTGTGTTGTTAACACCTCGATTTTTTCTAGCTCAAGATTGTGTCGTACTTTAGAGGCCTGAATTTCTTGTCTTACCACAAGGTAGTTTTGTAATTCTGGACTCAATTTTGCGACTTCATACTCTTTGCCGTCAATCATTACTGTATTCATAATTATCTCCTATTATACTATTTATACGATTTAAAAGGTACTATTTTATCTTTAGGATATATTAATGTCTGAGAACAATCGTATTCAGAACCATTACATACCATATATTGTTTATCAGATACCACTAAATCTGTATCATATTGTTTATTAAATCTATCAAAGTACCATCTAAGCCATTTTGTATTTTTTCTCTGCCTTGATATAAAATAAAACTTAGCATTAAGTGAGTTAACATACTCTATCTGTTGATGTATCATATCAAAAAATCTATGTTCACCACCATAAGTCTTTGAACCACCAGTTTCTCGTATCTCATCATCAATTAACCATCTATTCATAATTCTATAAACGCCATCACCATAAAAATCTCTGGTGTAGATAGATGAAAATGTTTTTACATCTTCGTCTATTAATCCTATTGTAATTGCTGTTTGTTCAAATACAGAATAATCTTCATAGTTTTTCCAATATTCATCTTTCTTATTAATAATAACCTGTTTGATTATCTTATGTATTTGAGATATATGTCTATGGTCTAATTCTGTAGGTTTAAGAGTATAATGCTTTAATGTCACTTTGTTTTGAATCCCATTCCCAAATAGTAGTGTAAGTAATATTGTAAATCTTATCAATTTTTTCACCAGCCCCACCAACATCACCATCAGGTATCAATGCAAGTTTTTTAGTTGTACTATATCCTAAATGCTCTATATGATAATCTGCCAAGACTTCTTTATGTATTGCATAATTATTTGTACACTTCATTAAATCAAAACAAATATGTTTTTTTAGATGGTCTAAAACTCTGCCTAGTTTTTTACCTCTATGATTTTTAGAAACCCATTGACAGGAACTATATGCTGAAATACCATCAAGGTCTGATATGTCTTCATAAGTACCACTAAATTTTTCTTTCATTGCTTCAACAAAAGTAGGTATACTTAATTTTTTAGCAGCATATGTAGCAACAACTTCATCATCAATTTTTAGATATAAAACAAAGGCACTTGCATTATCTAAATTACTTTCAAATGCTGGGTCAAAATCATAAGGATAATCATCTTTATCTTTACTTAATAGTAGGGTTTTTAAACCCGTAAAGTCTTGATTGATTTCTACATTTACACCTTGACTATCAAAGAAGTCAAATAACTCTTTATGCTTTGTTACATATGCTGTATCTAAAGCGTAAAATTCGTGATTGTTTTTAATTGCCATAATACTATTTATTCTCCATTACTAATTTTCTAAAATCTTTTTTATATATACCTTGCCATATTATCTGATACTGTGGTTTTCTATTCATGTTTACTACCCAATGTTTCTTTCCAACATTTGTCCACCTCAAACAACCATCATACGCTGGCATAACTTTGTTATCAAATACACTATAACAAGATTGAACATGATTTAAACACAAATTAAAAGTGTTCAACATATCAAACATATGTACTTGTTCACCACCTAAGAGATGTTTACTATCTTCGGGTATATCATTGTGTTCAGTTATAACTCCACCACCCTCCAGTCTAGTAACAAATATCTGGCCTACATGCATATATTTGCTAATAACTTCTTTGAAAAACTTTACTAATGTCGGACTAAACTCTGCAACATTTGTCCATTTTCTATTATCAAGAAAATACTTTAGTGTTGCCTTATAATCACCAGCAGTATTAAAGATAGGTGGAAATCTTGTTATTTGGTCTTTACTATCTCCTGTTTCATTTAAGAAACATAAACTTTTCCAACCATGTGCCTCTATTAATGCACCCTCTAAACCTGGATAATGATTAACACTTTCTGAATCATCTAACTTCATTCTATCTATTTGATTATTGTCAGCGTCAAAAGGTCTTCTCCAATAATCTTCATTTACGAGTTTTATCTCATCTAACATTTCTTCATATGGTATATCCCAAAAATGAGTTATATCCATAAATGGTTTACTTTGTGTAAACTTAAAAAATTCTTGTGTTTCGTTTCTCATATTTTTAGCCACTCATCCAATAAGGGCACCTTTTTGTTGTCTTTTCTACCGAACCATAAACTAGGTGTGGTATCAAGATTTAATCGTTTGCAAATTTCATCTGCTTTACCTCTATATTTATCATAGAAATATGAGGGCGAAAAGGACATTAATTGATTAACTAAATCTACACCAGCCAGATTGACATATGCCTCAGTTTTAAACATCTCTAATGTCTTAATTGGTTTCTTTGAAAAAAGTATACCTACTCTATGAAATTGAATACCATACATTTTACTAAAACTAAATGCCACATATCCTACTTTACTCAAATCATAAGTCTTTTTCAGACCACTACCACCAGCCCATGCTAAATCAACAAATGTATTTTGTTCTAATAGACTTTGTGTTTGTGGGTGTTCATCTGCTGTATCATAAAATGGTAGACTAATAAATGGTGTATTGTTTGTACATCTAATGCCTGCTTTTCGTATCATTAAATATTGAGCAATGTAACCAGGATAATCATCTGACACCACCTCTGGTCTTAAACGGTGTTCAGTTATGGCCATATTAATTGATTCTGATACACCAGTCGTAATATAAACATGTTTAAAATCTTTTAAACCTTTTACTTTAAAATGACCTTTGTTAAACCATGATACAAAGTTTTCAATAAATCTTTCTTGTATATTGTGTCTATTTTTAATTAGATTATTATGGTCATATAACCTTGAATAGTATTGTTGAATTATGGCCTTAACTTCAGGAAATTGAATTGTCCATGTCGGATTTACATACATTCTTTTATTGCCCTTTCAAATAAATCAAAATCGTCATCACTTATTATATAAGGTAAACAAAATACGGCAGTAGATACATTCTCTGAACCGTCTTCTAATATAAAACCTTGTTCTCTCATATTCTTAATAAATGTCAATGATTGTTTTGGTGTTTCAAAGTCAATTGCACCCATGCAACCGAACTGTCTTGTCGCCAAGTCTGTTTGTTTATGATTTAATTCTATCTTATCTAATTCTTTTAATGTTTCTAAAGCAGCTGCACAACCAACAGGATGACCTGAGTATGTAAAACCATGATTGAACATTTTAATATTCTTTTCTATTCTTTCATTTATTAGACAAGCGCCCATAGGAAAATATCCGTTTGTGATACCTTTACCTAATACTATCATGTCAGGTTCAAAGTTTAGTTTTTCAAATGCAAACATACTACCTAGTTTACCAAAACCTGTTACAGTTTCGTCAAATATAACTACACCACCTTTTTGTTGATACTCCTTTAGAACTGTAAATATTTCTGGTTCCCAATCATAAACACCACCTGCACCTATAACTGGTTCTATAATCACAAATGACATATCATATAAACCTTTACATATACTTACTAAGTCATCTACATTTTCAAACTTATGTACACTCATAGGATTTTGTATACCCCAAAACTTGTTTATATCTTGGTCACTAGCATTAGCACTTAGTATTGTAGAACCATGATAACTATGTTTACCACATACTGCAATTTCTTTACCTGTTAATTTGATAGCAGTTTCTACGGCTGCACTTCCACTATTTGTAAAATAAACTCTACTCATCTTTGTTCTTTTACAAATCTCATTGGCATATTTTTCAGCAATCTCACTATGATAACCAGAAAAGTTACTTGCATATGGTAACTTAACTAATTGTGTCATCATAGATTGTTTAATATTTTCATTTGAATAACCAAGAGGAACATTCCACAAACCAGACATTGTGTCTTTATAAACCTTACCGTCTTTAGTCAATAATTCATAATACTTGGCTGATATAACTTGTTCAGCCTCTGAATATATCTTACTAAAACTTAATATTTCTTTTGTCGCCATAATAAAAATACTTCCCTATCGTTTATTTTTCCTGTGTCTTTAACTTCAAAACCTAATCGTTTATTAAATTTTATATGTTTTTCGTTACATAAAGACCAATTGCGTTTCCATATTATATTATTTTCAAGATATCTACCTAGTTTTATACCTGCACCAGGTTTACTAGATATTAAATAACCATCATAAATTTCATCACCACTTATATTATACCAATAAACGCCTTTTAATTCTTTATCAAAATACCCTAACCACTTACCTGCACCTCTATAAAACTGTTTAAGTTGAGGCCATTTATTTGCAAGTATAATTAGGTGTTTTCTCCACATATGAAAATCATCATGCCATTTATCTTTGTGGTTTTGTTTCTTAACAAATTCTAATGCTTCTAATTCTGTAATATGTTTTATTTCCATTTCAATAAATTGTGTATCTGTTCAATTGATTCTTTGCAACATTTTATATTCATTACTAACATTGTACTATCATCTGAAAAAGAAAAGATAGTATGTTTTTTATTAGTGTTTAAAAAGTATGTATATCCTCTGTTAAAATTTAATAGTTTATCTTCATATACAAAATAAAGAAAACTAGGATTGCACTTTTTAATTGGCACTATTAATCTGATAAACTTTTGTTCACCAAACTTGTAACTATCTATATGTGGTGGAAAGTATCCACCTTTTTTAAAATTAAGAAAGTGTGTTCTACATAACCATGGTTTCCATGGGTCAACTAATTTTTGAACTTCTTTACTTTTATGGTAAACATCTGTTAATGTGGTAAAATTATCTTCATCATAAATTTTACCTTGTTCTTTTGACAATTCATATAGAGAATCTAAATCAACACCATTTCTTGTACCGTCTGAACTGGTTACACTCAATCCATATCTTTCCACATCTTTTCTAGGATTATATTTTATCCATTCAAATTCTTTAATTTCATCTAGCAATTGTTTTGAATTACAAGAATTATTTAATTGTATAAAATCACCGTATGATAATAAATCATTATACATTATACTTCTATCCATTCTTTTTTTAGTTTAGGTGGTAACACATTCATTGTAAATATTTCTTTTTCATAATGTTCTTCACCTCTCCATGGAGCACCTAAACAAAAAGTTAATTTTTCTTCAGCAGATTCTAATCCGTGTGGATGACCGCCATTTAAAATATATGTGTTGTAAGTATTAGGAGCATATACTTTATTATTATCTTTATCTAAAAAATATAGACTATCTAATTTACCTGTTAATGCAAGTCTAAATTTTTGATGAAACTCTGGTATTTGTATTTGGTGACAATCTATATGAGTAGGTATACTATTACCTTTTCTAGTTTTCAAAATGTGTATTTTACCTTTTGCTGATAGAATAGGTTTTATTTTTTTATTATATACATCTATTAAATGTGTACATAATTTACCAGCTTCTGTCCATACAAAATCCTTATGATATAAATTTACAATATCACAGTTTCTATATTCATTGAAAAACCAATGTTTATCAGGTATAGACTTTACTTCTTTGGTAATTAAATCTATATCACTTGTTGTAATATTTAAATCTATAGCTTTGTATGTAAACATTATGCACCTATAATCATAAATCTTTTGAAACCATCACATTGTAAACTGCCTTTGTAATGTATCATTTTTAACTTTGTTTTATCTGCAAATTCATTTTCATCTTTTACACAATTAATATGTTCTGGTAAAGATGTATAATTGTTTGATTGTAAAATTACGATAGACTCATCTTTTCTTCTTCTACCAATAAATTCATTTAAGATATCTTGTTCTATGTGTTCACATGAGGTACAGATAATTACATCATGTTTTTTAACACTACGATAATCTATCATATCATAAGTTTTAAATTTAACTTTAGGGTACAATTTCTTACCTATATCAGCACAATTTTTATCCATATCAAAAGATAATACTTCTCCATGGTCTGACAATTTATTTGCCAAATTGCCATACCAACCTGCAGCCACCAAAAATCTTGGTTTCTCAAACAGTTGAAAGTATTTAATTGATTCTGATACCAACCAGGTCTTACTGACCTCTTGGTTAGGATTTAGCGAGTTAACAATAGACTTGACCTTTTGGTCATCACTAATCTTAGATATCGCCTTCAACATACTATAATCAAACATACCTATATTTATAACGGATAAATAATACTGATATGATGAAAGATAATGGAAGTTACTGCCCTCTGATTTTTAACGAAATATACGCTGATAGTTCCGGCGAATATCGTTTATGTTGTCACGCAGGGTCAACTGAAACCTCAAAGAAGTACAAATCTCAAACACATAAGCCATTTGAATATTTTAACTCTCCAGAATTGGAAGATAAAAGAGATAAAGTATTAAGTGGTACAAAACTACCAGAATGTGCTACTTGTTACAAACAAGAAGAAGTTAATCCTGACGGTGAGTCCTATAGACAAAGAAAATTAAGACAATATAGTAAACAATTGCCAACCTATGTAGATAAAGTTAATCTTAAATTAAGAATTAATGGCACATACTGTAATTTAAGTTGTTATATGTGTATACCTTACAATTCATCCACTAGAAGAAATGAAATGAATAAAATATATCCTGAGGGGTGGGATTTCTTTTCATCAAGTAAATTTGAATCAGTCAAACATAAAGAATATGACATGATTGTAAATGATATTATTGACAATATTGAAAAGGTAAATAAAATTCATATCACAGGTGGCGAACCATTACAGTTACCTAAACATTGGGAACTTATAGAAAGAATACCACCTGAGCATGCAAAAAATATAGAGTTAGTATATGACACCAATTTAACTGAATTAAGATACAAAAATCATTCTGTATTTGAAATAGAAAATAAATTTAAGAGTGTTATATGGGGAGTATCATGTGACCACTATCAAGATAAGTTGTCGTGGATAAGATATCCTATACAAGTTGACCAGTTTGAAAAAAATCTAAAAGAAATGCTTGACAATGGTTTTAGAATTGATTTAAATTGTACAATATCAATATTAAACATATTTGACCTATATGATATTTACAAATATTATAGAGATAATTTCGGTCTACACATGAATTTTAATAGTATAGTGAATACGCCTCGTTTTTTATCTATTAAAAATTTACCAACAAAAACAAAAGATGAACTATTAAAATATTATAAAATGCCTTTATTTGATAATAGAGGTATAGATAGATTTCAGTTGATAAGAACACAACTAAAATTAGATGGTGATGAAGATTTATTAAAACAAGCATATGATTATATGGACAAGTTATCTAAAAATAGGAACTTTGATTGGAGAACATTATGGCCAGATTTCCTAAAATAAACCTTGACATAACACATAGATGTACATTACAATGTCAAAGGTGTAATAGAGCTATCTTTGCGTCAAGAGGTGTAAAAGTACCTGGTGAAGATATGACTATAGAAAATTTTAAAAAGGTAATAGATTTTTTTGAAGAAATTTATTTTTGTGGTCAAATATCAGACCCTATATTTCATCCACAATTCGTAGAATTTTTAAAACTACTAAAGGGTAGAAAAACAGTAATACACACAGCTGCCTCTCACAAAAAAGAAGAATGGTATAGAAAAGCATTTGAAGCCAATACAGACGCATATTGGACTTTTGGTATAGATGGCCTACCTAAAGATAGTCATAAGTATAGAAAGAACCAAGATGGTGAACATCTATTTAAAATGGCCTGTATCGCTGCTAAAATGGGATTATCAGTTAAATGGCAATACTTAATATTCAGTTATAATGAAAACAATATAGAAGAAGCTAGACAACTGGCAAAAGATAATAACTTAATATTAGAATTACAAAAATCATCAAGATTTTGGGAAGGCGACCCCTTAAAGCCTAAAAATAAAAAATATTATATTGAAAGAAAAGGTTATGAAAATAAATCCAAGGTGTGAAAAAGGTAAACAAGGTAAAGACTATGCTTATTCAGCAAAAGGTTTTTTACTACCATGTTGTTGGTGTGATACAATAAATCCTAAATCAGATAAAGAGTTGTATAAGTTGTTTAATCCAAATTTACACCTATCTAATGTAGATAGTATTGATGAAATATTACTATCAGACGAATGGTTGGATTTTAAAAAGTCAATAACAAAAGATTACGATAAAGCGCCAGATGTCTGCAAAAGATATTGTGGTACAAAACAAGAGTTTAAAGGTGTAGTTAAATGATAAGAATTTTTACAGTATATTTTGAGGGTAAGTATAGACCAGATTATGTAACAAAACTGTATCATAGTTTAAAAAGAAATTGTAAAGTACCTTTTGAGTTTATTTGTCTAAGTGATACTAAAGAGGTAGAAGCTGATAGAGTAATCATGTTACCTAAGTGGTCTGATATAAAAATACATTGGCATAAATTAAAATTCTTTAGTCCTTTATTTGGTGGTCAACAACCAGGTGATGAGATTATAGTTATGGACATTGACCAAATTATTGTAGGTGATATTACAGATATGATTAACTATCCTGTAGAAGAAAATCAATTAGTATCTTATAAAAAATGGTGGAAAAAAGGTGACCCTAATTCGGGCAATACAGTTGCACTAAATGGTGGTTGGTATAAATTTAAATCAGGCAGTTTAAGACATGTTTGGGACGAGTTTAGTTATTCTGCAAAAAGTAGAGAAAAATGGCAACTGTATTATTACAACAAAGGTATTGTACATTACAAATATTATGGCGAACAAAACTATGTTGAAGATTGTTGTAAAAGAAACAATGTAAAAATCACACACATGCCTGGCGAATGGGTGTGTAAACTTAATAGTGAAGAAAAAAGAAATACTTTTAACACCATGAAATACATGGAGTTATTTGATAAAGAATATATGGTATTAGATGAACCACATCCTGATATAAAAATTGTACACTTTGCTGGTGCTGAAGAAGAAGATACTATACACGACTATGAAGATAAGTTTGGTTGGATAAAGGATAACTGGAAATAATTATGATTTCAAAAAAAGATATTATAAAAACGATAGATAAAACACAGAGATGTCAAAGAAATTGGGATTTAAATAAAAATATACCTAAAGAAGATTTAGATACTATTATTTACGCAATTTTAAATGCACCTTCAAAACAAAATATTCAGTATTTTAATCTTCATGTTGTCACAAACAGAAAAAAAATTGAATTAATATATGAAGGCACAAATGTATTATCAGGTAGAAGAAAAAATCCTCAAGTCCTTGCAAATGTTTTATTTGTTTTTACACAAGTTATTCCTAATGAGGCCGTTTATTTCTTAAATAAGAAAGAAGATAAAAAATATGGCCATGATAAAGACTTATTATTATGTACAGGTATTGCAGCTGGGTATGGCGCTTTAGTTGCAGGATTATTAGGATATGAAACTGGATTTTGTAAATGTTTTCCAAAAGCAGATGATTTGAAAAAAATTCTAAATACAAAAGAATATTTTTCTGTAATGTTAGGTATTGGTTATGGTGATAAAACAAAACATAGAAGAGAAGACCATATAACAAAAGAAATAATTGAATCTTTTAATAAAAATAAAGATTTAGAAATATTTTATCATGCTTGAAGATACAGATAAGATAGCAATTAGTATGTCTGGTGGATTAGACTCTTCATTAATGACTTGGTTATTATGTAAAGAAATATCAGACAAAAATAAAAACACAAAAATTTACCCATTACATGGTATAGATAATACTAGACCTACATCACCTGAAAACATACAGAATATAATTAACTTTTTAAGAAACTCATTTCCTACGGTGGAAATAAACGATATGTTAACTTGGGATAACACAAAAGACCATAAAATTCCAAAGAGTAAGAAAGATTCGAGAGGATTAAAAAAATGGGTTTTAAATCACAATATTAAATATCTTTATCAAGGTCGAACAGCAAACCCACCCAAAGAAATTTTAGAACAATTTGGTGGACACTATGAAGATATTAGAAGTCACGATAATAAAAAAATTATAAAAGAGTTTATTATACCTTTTAATGCATACTTAATACGACCATGGGCAAATGTAGATAAAAAATATATCTATGAACAATATAAAAAACATAACTTATTAAATACACTAGAACCTCTTACTTGGAGTTGTATTGCATATGCTGAAGATACTAACTTTTTTACAGAACCATGTAAAACTTGTTATTGGTGTAAAGAGAAGTATTGGGGGTTTAACAAATACTAATGATAGATGTAAACAACGAAATTGTAAAGAACTCTAAAAAAATATCAGTATCACTATCTGGTGGCGCTGATTCAGCCATATTATTTTATCACGCTTGTGATGTATTACCAGATAAAACCTTTATACCTTGGTCAGGTTACGATACTAGAAGACCTGATAGTATTTTTTATGCAATGGAAGTTTATCAGTTTGTGAAAAATAGTTATCCTAATGTAAATATTTTACCTCATCATACATTTAAATATACAACCACAACCTGTACAGCAGGTGATGATACTAAAAATTGGAATCCGAAAAAAGACTCTAAAAGTGTAGCACATCACGAAGCTGAATATGAACTTTGGAAAAAACATAAATTTGATTTAACATTAAATGGTATGACTTCTAATCCTCCTGAAGACGCAATCAAAAAATTTAAAATGGACATTGACACAGGTCACGGAATTATAGAACCTAGAAGACATAGAGATAGACCTAAATGGTTATTGGATGGTTTTAGGCCTCTGTATTCACCTTTTGTACAAGAAGATAAGAGTTATGTAAAGATGATGTATGAAAAATATGGTGTGTTAGATACTCTATATCCTCTTACTGCAAGTTGTATTGGTTTTCCACATGAAACAGACAATGGTCAAAAACCGTGTATGAACTGTGTATGGTGTAAAGAGAGATTATGGGCATTTGGCGAGGAACATTTACAATGAGAATAATAGCAGTAAATACAGGTGTAAAATTTGGCGAATGGTATGTTGATAATCTAAAACATATGATTGACAAATACTCTGGTCTAAAGTATGATAGTTTTGAAGTAATTAGAGATGAGAAGTATGAAGCATGGTTTAATAAACTACAAATGTTTGATAAGTTTAGAGATGGTCAAAACTTGTATTTTGACTTAGATTTAGTTATTAAAGGTCCTGTTCCAGATTTGTTAAGAAGTGACTTTACACTCCTACATGCATGGTGGAGGGCGCCAGAGCACACTCCATTAAACTCCTCAGTTATCTCTTGGTATGGAGACCAATCTCACATATATAACAAATTTATGGAGGACCCCGAGTATTATATGTTAAAATATAATCGTGGTATTGACCAGTTTCTATATGAAAATATTGAGTATAAGACTTATGATAAGGTATGTTATTCAATAAGAGGTAAAGAATATGATGAAGAAGATACTAACTACAATATCTGTTTATTTAATCAAAGAAAGATATTAATGGAAGATGGTTGGGAC
>Ga0209631_10006485_pt1 | contig 12030 bp, 15 predicted proteins | sample COG_08_FD_184752 | JGI IMG/M metagenome (GOLD analysis project Ga0209631, IMG submission 184752) | Pelagic Microbial community sample from North Sea - COGITO 998_met_08 (SPAdes) (version 2) | ecosystem: Environmental > Aquatic > Marine > Neritic zone/Coastal water | place: Helgoland, sampling... | reverse complement strand
GGAAGATAGCCCCGAAGCACTTCGGGCCGTGCGAGCACGGGGTGAAGTACCTCTCGAGGTGCAAGGTGTGCGGTGCTTGTCCGCACGGCCGTAAGCGTTCTCTGTGCAAGGAGTGCGGTGGGGGTTCAATCTGCGAGCACGGTCGTCAGCGCCATGTGTGCAAGGAGTGCGGTGGTGCATCAATCTGCGAGCACGGTCGTCGGCGCTCTCAATGCAAGGAGTGCGGTGGGGCATCATTCTGCGTGCACGGTCGTCAGCGCTCTAAGTGCAAGGAGTGTGGTGGGGCATCATTCTGCGAGCACGGTCGTCAGCGCTCTAAGTGCAAGGAGTGCGGTGGGTCAGAAATATGCGAGCACGGTCGTATACGCTCGAACTGCAAGGAGTGCGGTGGGTCACAAATATGCGAGCACGGTCGTCATCGCCGATACTGCAAGGAGTGCGGTGGGTCACAAATATGCGAGCACGGTCGTCAGCGCTCTCAGTGCAAGGAGTGTGGTGGGGGATCAATCTGCGAGCACGGTCGTCAGCGCTCTCGGTGCAAGGAGTGCAAACCAAACAAAGGAGCGCGGAGCCGCTGACATTTTATTACATTTCGTCGACTTCAACATGACGCTAGCCGGCAGTACGCACACTCACGCCCGCTTACCCTTTGGAAAATCGTGCGCCACCAGCGCCTCGCAGCTCGTCACCAGCTGCGCCACGTTCGCCACCTGCTTCACCGCCCAGAACGGCAGCGCGACCAGCGCCAGCTGACCCACCGCGCCGACGCACCCGAGACTCAGGTCCCCCCAGCCCAGAAACGCGGGCGTCGGAAGATGAACCGACGCCGGCAGGACCCGCGCGAGCGGCCCTGCGATGTTCGCGATCCTCGGGTCCGTCGCGGCGTGCGCGGCGAGGTACAGAACCTCCGCGCCCACGCAGCACGCGCCCATGAATATCCTGTTTGTGTAGTATCTGTAAACAAAACACGGCGTCAAACTAATTGCCCATACGGAAATAAAAATATACTTACAGCCTGAGGATAAAAAACGAGCTTTTGTCGACGTCTTTGTGCGAGGTGCGATTCTTGAGGAGCTGCGCGTACATCTGCAGCCAGTGCGAGCCGATGTCGAGGGCCACGAGTGCGACGCAGGTGAAGAACCAGGGCGGGTACTCGCGGGAGAGTACCATGAGCAGGCCGGTGGTCGCCAGGCGATCGGTCACCTGGGGATGGCGGTGGGGAGCGGGGTCGAGTTGACAATCAGTTTTTCGTCGTTGTGATTGATGCACCTCTCGATGGGAAGAAGGAGGTCGATGGGGGCGTGGATCGGTGGGTTCGGGGGGACTCGAATCGGAAACACGACGCGTACCATGTCGAGGAGCTTGCCAAACTCGGAGCACTGATCGAACATGCGCGCGAACCGTCCATCGAGCTCGTCGCACACGAAGCTCAGCAGGTAGAGCGCGAGGGATGTGGGCACATCGTCGAAAGCGACGCGGAGTGCGACCGCCGCGAGGACGACTCGCGCGTATCCGATGAGGTTGGGAACGTAGGCGTACACGTTGGAGTGGCGCTGGAAGAAGCCGGGTTTGGCCCGGGCGGAGCCCGAGCGGGTCCTGCGAGGGGGCATCGCGCTTGAAGGAGACCGCGCGCGGGCGCAGATGAATGTACCGCACACCCGAGGGTTGAGCGATTTCAGCTGGACTCGCGCGTATTTGAATCTAGGCTTCGGGGCTCGAGCACACGCGCCCGCGCCTGGGAGGCGGAAGGGCACGCGACACGCGAACGCACCCAGCGACCCCATCACGCGTGGTCTCGAAGACGCGAGACGCGGTCAGCGGGCTGATCCCGGCTTCTGAAAGCACCTAAGCGGTCTCGCCAGTCACCACAACCTCGGACGACGCCGATCTCGCTCGGACCGCCCGAGGAACGAACGTCATGACCGTGACCATCGTCCCTGAGCAAAACCCGGCGGGGGAGGCGCATCTCGAACCCTTCCTCACCGAGCTGGTCAACGAATCGCTCAACAGCTACGCGTACTCCAACGCGGTGTTCCTGTGCGAGCGTCTGCACGCGGCATCCCCAACCGAGGTACGCGTTCGTTCACTCGCCCCCATCCGTCCAGTCCATCAGCGGGCACCCGATCGATCCGATACAACTCGGTCGGAGAGGTCCATCGGGCGCGTTCGTGACGCGTGGGTTCGACTCCCGGGCGGGTCGCGGCTCGTCGTCCCCCAAACTACTCGCGGCCGTCTCCCCCCGACCACCACCCACCGCCCACCTGACCCTCCCACCGCCCGATCAATCTACCCACACCAGGCCAACAAACACCTCCTGGCCACGTGCTACTACCGACACGACCAGGCCAACCGAGCGTACCACACACTGAAGGGATGCACCTCCCACCGATGCCGCTACCTCCTCGCGCTCTGCTGCGTGAAACTCCGGAAACTTCCCGAGGCGGAAGCCGCGCTATCGCACTCAGCCCTGCCCGCGGGTGGGAGGCCGCCGGCGACGGATTCGAGCGCCGCGGAAAGACCCGCTTCCGATGCCTCGGCGGACATACCAAACGGCGCTCACGGACGCTACCTCCTCGGGGTCATATGCAAAGAGACCGGCCGCGCTAAAGCCGCGATCGCGCACTTCGCCGATGCCCTCGCGTCCGATCCGTTCATGTGGAGCGCGTACGAAGAGCTATGCGCGTTGGGCGCGGAGAACGAAGCCGAAGCCGGTAAGTTTTTTTTAATCATGACACGGGCAATTAGACTGACGTCACGTGTGTTTTGTTAACAGCCACGGAGGCTGCCGGGCGGGCGCACGAGCGGTACCCGTCGCTGGAGTCCGTCCTCGTCGTTCATAACGCGTCCGTCAGTCAGGTGACACGCGACGGTACCAACTCGGGGTCGATGGGCGGCGACGTGAGCTCCGGGGATCGAACTTCGATGGACGGCGCCGCGTCGGGGGACTCGCACGGTCGCGGCGGCTACCCATCCGGCGCTCACTCCGGAGCCGTCACGTCCAATCCCAACCCCGGCGGGCTGGGCACGGTGGTGGAGGGCACGCCGATGGCCACGCCGACGGGCATGGGCTTCGCCAGGCCTCCGCTCGGACCTGGCGGCACAGGGACAGGGACGAACGCGAACACGGCTGGCTTGGTTCCGATGTCCACCGGCGGCGAATCCGGTATCTTCAGCGACGCCCGGACTCCGGCTCCGGATAGCGCCAGGGGTTTGATGCCGCCGCCGCCTCCGTCGACGGCGACCGCGGCGGGTGTACCCGCGACCGACCTGGTCACGCCGTCGCCCGCGTCCGACTTGGACCACACCGCGGGGAAACCCCCGGCGGTGCTGGGCGGCCTTCACGGCGGCGGGAGGGGCGACGGGGGCCGGCGCAAATTCGTCGACGAGGGGAAGCTGCGGAAAGTGTCCGGCCAGCTCTTCCAGGAGAGCGCCGGGACCGGTGCGGGCGCGAGCGCGGGCGCGGGGGTGAGACGGTCGAGCCGACTCGCGGCGCAGAGCGGCGGCGGCGTCGGCGGCGGCGGGCTCGATTTCTCCACACCCGCGATGGAAGGCGCGACGACGAGTCACGAAGCCCATGCGGACGGCGCGGATCCCGCGAGTGCATCGCCGCCGCAACACCACAGGGCCCGGCGCCCCGGTCAGCGCGGCTCGCTCGACGGCGGATCGCGCCCGCCCGCGTTCCCGCCCCATGTCCCGATGTCTTCCTCCTTTGGGGGTGGACACGGCGCGGCCGGAGGACGCGACGGGCGTTACAACGCGGGGCGTTTCGCGGAGGGCGCGGCGGCGACGGCGGCGCTGTTGAAGCCGATCGCGGACGGCCTTCGGGTGTATTCGATGTTCCGCTGCGACGACGCTTTGGGACACCTGCGAACGCTCCCGCGGTCGCAGTACGTCACCGGGTACGTCCTGTGTTTGGTTGGCCGTGCGTACGCCGAGATGGTCAACTACCCGGAGGCGCGACGTGCGTTCGAGTGGTCGCGGAGCGTGTGTCCGCACCGGCTGGACGGCATGGAGGTGTACTCCACGGTGCTGTGGCACCTCAAGAAGGAGATCGAGCTCAGTTATTTGGCGCAGGAGTGCGTGTCCCTGGACAGGCTGGCGCCGCAGACGTGGTGCGTGCTGGGGAACTGTTTCAGCCTCCAGAAGGAGCACGAGACTGCGCTGCGGTTCTTCCAGCGGGCGCTGCAACTCGACCCGCGATGCACCTACGCTCACACCCTATGCGGGCACGAATTCTTCGCAAACGAGGATTTTGAAAAAGCCATGGGATGCTACCGCAACGCGCTCCGGCTGGACAGCCGACACTACAACGCGTGGTACGGCCTCGGCACGGTGTACTACAGACAAGAAAAGTACGAACTGTCGGAGTACCACTTCAGGCACGCGCTCTCCATCAACTCCAGGTCCTCCGTGCTCTTCTGTTACCTCGGAATGGCGCAACACGCGGTAAGTTTATTTTAACTCTCGTATGGGCAATGTGGCTGACATCGTGTTTTGTTTACAGCTGCGCAGAAACGCCGACGCGCTGACCCTCCTGCAGCACGCCATCGACCTCGACAAACGAAACCCGCTCGCAAAGTACGAGAAGGCTTCGGTGCTACTCAGCGAGGAGCGGTTGGAGGAGGCGCTGGATGAGTTGGAACGGTTAAAGGAAGTTGCGCCGCGTGAAGCGTCGGTGTTTTTCTTGATCGGCCGGATTCATAAAAAGCTCGGCGCGGCGGATGACGCCATGGTGAACTTCTCCACCGCGCTGGACCTGAAACCGGCGAGCGCGGACGTGAACCTGATCAAGGGCGCGATCGAGAAGCTGCACATGCCCGACGACAGCGAGGAGGAGGACCTCTGATTGGATCATTAAACAACAACCGGGGAGGAGACGATTTTGTCATGCGACGTTATTTTACCCGCGCCGAAAGAAAGGTCACCCTCTGGTTTTTGATTCACATGCGTAAGCTACACTCCCTAGCTAGGAGATCCATCAGTCGCGCTCGGAGATTGCCGTGAGGTGGTCCTCGATGGCCTCGGTGGAGAGCAGCCTGAAGTTCGGGTCGTTCACAGTCACGAGCCCAACCTCGAGCTCCCGAGCTTTGAGATCCTCCCCGAGCACAGTTTGCAAACACGCTACGGCGGTGCGGACGCACTCCTCCGTACTGAACGCGTTACCCGCATCCTTCCCCTTGACCTTCTTCTCGAGGAAGTTGATCGCCTCCTGCTCCTTGGCGCCCGCGCTCGTCGCCTTGTAACCGACAAAGTACCCAGCCGGATCGTTCTTGAACAGCGACGGCCCCCTCTCCTCGTCGATGCCGACGAACATGCACATCGCCGCCATCGGTCGCATGTACGCGTGTTGGGTGTACACCTGGAACCAGTCCGCGAGCTTGCAGGAGAGGTAGTCGACGGGGATCTCGTAGCCGTACTCGTGGCGGAACTCCGCGGCGGTGTGGCGCGCCTTTTGGACGACGTTGCGGATGTCGGCTGCGACGGAACGGGGGGGGAAACGTCAGATTGCAGTTTGTCGCTTAGGGTTGTTTTGGTGCGCACTCGGAAAGAAAAGGTTACGTTGGGCGGATCGGGCGGTGGGGCGGTCGTGGCGCGGGTGGTCACTCACGTAGCTTGCCGGTGGCGCACAGTCCGATGGTCTTGGTGATCTTGAACATGTGCGTGATGTCCGAGGGGTCCAAGAGTTTGTCCTGTGAACGGAGGGGGCGGTCGGATCGCGGTCAGATCTTGGACAGAGGGCGGAAATGATTGTTTGCGTGTGACGATGACGACGACGCGACGGGTTCTGCGCGGTGACTCACCGGGATCTTCTTCTGAGTGACGACGCACACGCTGTCCTTACCCCGCACGCCGATGGACGTCACGCCGACCGACTTGATCGCCTTGAAAGCATACTCTGATGGACGCGAAAGGGACGGGGGATCTCGGTCAGTCGCCTGAGTGGATGGGTCAAAAAAGGGAGGATGACGAGCCGAGGCGGGGACGGTGTGTGCGTCGATGCCGTGTGGGTTCGGGGATGCACGCACCGACTTGGTACAGCCGTCCCTCGGGTGAGAAGATGGTGATGTGGCGGTCGTAACCCGCGCCGCTTCCCCTGCTCATGTCTCCGTGCCCGACTCTCCGATCTCAGCGCCGCGCGCCCAAAGAACTGGCGAAAGAAGCCCGGCGACGAGGTTCAAATCGCTGAGTCAAGAAAGGCGAGAGAATGGCTCAGTTTTATTTCAACGACTGTGCTCTCACTGCCACTCGCGCTCAGTAGTTTACCACCGCGCGCAGGCAGTTCCCCCCGTGCAGCGCCTCGATCGCCTCGTTCGTCGCCTTGGCCACGTCCCCGTTCGCCTCGAACTGATGCGTCACGTAGTGGTCCACCGGCAGCTCACCCGCCAGGCACCGCTCCACCAACCTCGGCACCGAACTTCGGCTCTTCCACCCTCCAAACGCTGTACCTTTCCAGATACGTCCGGTGACGAGCTGGAAAGGCCGCGTGGCGATCTCCTTACCAGCCGCGGCGACGCCGATGACGCAGGATTCGCCCCAGCCGCGGTGCGCGCACTCGAGCGCCGCGCGCATCACCTGCGTGTTGCCGGTGCAGTCGAAGGAGTAGTCCACACCCCACTTGGTCATGCCTGTAAGTGTTAAAAAACAAAACACGACGTCAGTCCAATTGCCTATACAAACCATTGCCAAAAATTGCCAAAAAATGCCAAAAAAATGCCAAAAATAAAAATAAACTCACCGACGATGACGGATTGAACGGGGGTATCTCCGTGGTCGGCGGGGCACACGCAGTCCGTGCACCCGAGCGTCGTCGCGATGGCGAACTTATCCTTGTTGAGGTCCACGCCGATGATGCGCGACGCGCCGGCCATCTTAGCCGCCTGCACGACGGCCAGGCCCACCGCGCCCAGTCCGAAAACAGCGACGCTCGACCCCGCAGTGACCTGCACACGAATAAAAACGTCAGTCTAATCGCCCGTACGAGATGAACTGAATGAACTCACCTTGCACGTGTTCCAGACGGCGCCCAAGCCGGTGGACACGCCGCATCCGAAGAGGCACGCCTTGTTGAGGGGCATGCGTCGGTTGATCTTCGCGGCGGAGATCTCCGCGATGACGGTGTACTCGGCGAACGTTGAGCATCCCATGAAGTGGAAAATCTCCTTCCCGTCGATCGTGGTGAATCTGGTGGTGCCGTCGGGCATGACGCCCTGGCCTTGCGTGCTCCTGATCGCGGGGCAGAGGTTGGTCTTGGGGCTCGCGCAGAAGATGCACGCCGCCTGGTTGCACTGTGGGGTGTAGCACGGGATCACGTGATCGCCGGGAACGACGGAGACAACACCGGGGCCGACGGATTCTACAATCGCGCCCGCCTGTTAAAAAACACGTCGTCAGTCCAATTGCCCATACCGATACGAAAATAAAATAAACGAACCTCGTGGCCCAGGATGCAGGGAAACAAACCCTCGGGATCCTGCCCCTCGAGGGTGTACACGTCCGTGTGGCACAGCGCGTTGGCCATGACCTTGACGCGGATCTCGCCAGCCCGAGGGGGCGCGACGACGACGGTCTCGTCGCTCAGCGGCTGGTTAGCAGCCCACGCCACAGCGGCTTTGCACCTGTAAGAAGAGTTGAACACGACGTCAATGTGATTGCCATGATTACGAAAATATTTTGAAGAAACTCACGTGATGGGCTTCCCCGCCGTCTTTGCAAACTCCGCCAGGGCGGCATCGTCGGTCACGGCCACGTCCACGAGCGCGTTCTCCGCCTTTTTGTTCAGCGCGTCCGCGTGGAACTTGACGTGATCCGCCATGAACGAGGAGATGAAAAAGTAAGAGTGGTCGAACCCCGCGCGCTTCCGAATCGAAACTTTTTGGCCCACGGATTTCGCCGCGGCTTCAAACGCGTCCACGCCGAGCTGCTCCGCAAGGAACTGATCATCCAGGCCCTGGTCGATGAGGATGTCGGGGTACACGGCGGCTCCGGCGGCTTTGAGGAGCGTCGTGGCGTCGTGTGCGGCGCCGTCGACGCCGTATGCGGCAAACGCCTTCTTACCCCACGGGCACTCCGTCGGATTGCAGATTGGCGCGAATGCGCTGGTGGACGCCCACGCGTCCGGGGACTTGAGCGCGATGGTGAGGGCGCCGTGGCCGCCCATGCTGTGCCCGCAGATGGATTTGAGCCCTGGTGCCGCGGGCAGGTTGCTTTCGATGAGCGCCGGGAGCTCTCGCGTGACGTACGAGTACATCTTGAAGTTTTTCGCCCATGGGTCCGCGGTGGCGTCGACGTAGAAGCCTGCGCCTTTGCCGAGGTCGTAGGCGTCGTCGTCGGGGACGTCGTCGCCCCTCGGGGAGGTGTCCGGGAACACCATCATGCATCCGAGCTCGGCGCACGCCTGGAACGCGCCGCCCTTCTGCACCGCGTTGTCGTCGGTGCAGGTCAGGCCGGAGAGGTAGTAAATGACGGGGCACTTGGCGAGGGACGCGGCTGGCGGGACGTAGACGGTGAAGGTCATGTCGGTGCCCGTGGCGGTGGAGGCGTGGGTGTACTTGCGTACCTCGCCGCCGAAGGCTTTGTTGGTGGATTTGAGCTCCATCGTCTCGGGTCGTGCGACAGATCGGCGCGGGCGTTGTTAGGTTTGATCAGGTTTTTGGCGACTTTTCGATATTCGGATCCACGTGGGCAGCATCCAGTGGTGAGACGATGATGGCGACGTTAGTTTTTGTAACATCGCTCGCTTCTAAGCGCTACGCATTGCTATGGAGGTTTCCCGTTCCCGCTATCCCCGCATGCGCCCGCGGGGGTACCTTCCGCACACCAGGGTAGGCCACCTCGGACGGCTAGATGCCACCGTCCATCCCCGCACGTACTCGTTTCTCACACAGACCAATAACTGAAGATCCAAAAGATTTTTCCAATCTTAAAACACGCAGCCGGAGCGGTCGACGACGTTGCAGTGCACGACGTCGGCGACGTGCGCGGACCAGTTAGCGACGGCGCCGATGGGCTTCGCGGTCCCCTCGGGGTTGGTGGACACGGACTGCGCGAGGATGCCGAGCCACGCGAGCATCGCCAGGCGGCAGTGCTTGAGCTCCTTGATCTTCAGCGTGTCGAGGTCGTCGCCGAAAAAGTTGGCCTCTTTGCCGTCGGAAAAGTTGAGCGGGTCGAACCGACCGCCGGGGAAGACGGAGCCCGCGACGACGTCATCGAAAGGGTTCTCGATGAGCCCGGTGCGGGTGCCCTCGGCGTAGCCCATGAGGAGAACCTCGAGGAAGATGAGCCCGACGAGAGCGCCGTCGTACGACGGGGTGAAGGACTGGTTGAGGTAGGAGATTGAGCACGAGTCGAACGTGCACTCCTCGCCAGCCATGAACCAAGGGATGCCGGTGAGGTTCTCCTGCGCCCAGGCGCCGGTCACGCCGAGCATGGCGAAGCGGCCGTGGATGATCTCGGTGGAGACGTTGTTCTTGTACTCGTCGTAGGTGAGGGAGGTGAGCGGGGAGGTGCGCTCGGTTGACGGGAATTCGCCCCACTCCTGTTTTTTTGGAGATTTTGGTTTTTGAAGGCGAGTGCGTCAGTTTTTGGTTTCGAGTGATTTGGTTTTTGGTTTCAAAACGGGCGGTTCATCGGAAGTCCGCGCGAACGCCGGTCAGAGACCGTTACGAACGCGAAGGGACACTCGACGGCGGCTCACGGGGCGCGGACAGATATCTGCGGGCTTTTCGGTTGGGGCCAAATGCGATCTCTGTCCCTCGGGTGTAGGACCGCGGCGCGGAACGGTCGTGGTGGGAAACGACCGCGAACGAGGCGGACGCATCGACGGTACGGTGCTTCATGGACGCCGCGCGGGTGACGAGAGGGTGTTAACAGAGTCGCGTGTACGCACCGGGTAGATCTCGATGCGGGACTTGCCGAGCTTTTGGTCCTTCTTGAGCCCGACGCGATCTTTGGTCATGCGGGCGAAGACCTTGAGGCCGGCGCGCGCCTGGACGGAGCGGACGGCGGGCTTGGCGACGAGGCCGGTGCCGACGAGGGCGTTGGACATGGTGAGAGCCATTTTTGAACGTGCGTGCGTTGGACGCGTGTGCGGGAGTATGCGAAGACGCCGGACGGATGTTTGGTACTAGGAACGTTCCAAAGAAAAGAGGAACCGTGCCAGCTGTGTTTCCCGTTTTCGTGAATTTCTTTTTATTTTCGTACGGGCAATTAGACTGACGGCGTGTTTTGTGAAGGGTGCCCACTGGCGATTTTTTCCCGGATCTTTTTGCCAGACTCAAATGCCACAGTGTCATCAGCGGCCAATGAAAACGCGCGAGTTGATCCTCACTTCACGGCTGCGATTCTTCGATCTGCGAACTCCCGAACAGCTGTTTGCGCACTCGAATCGTCGTCTCTGAGAGTTGGTTGGCTACCGCTTGTTGGCTTCGGGCGCTGAGTGTTTGCTCGCCAGTGTTCGCGCGCGTCACCCACCGACGGCACACGCACCCACCGACTTCCTCACGAGTCCACGCACACCAAAGATGTCCGCCATCATTCACTCCGCGAACCCGTCCGCCCTCGCGGCGAAGAAGGCCTCGGGGCTCGTTTCCACTCGCGCGACGAAGCAGAGATCCGGCCGTGTCACGCGTTCGCGCGTCGTGTCCGCTGCCGGCAGCGACGGCGACGCTCGCGTCGCCGACGTGAAGCGCGCGGTCATCGCGACGCTCGCGTCCGCCGCCGTCGCGTTACCCGCGGTGCGTCCTCCGATACCACCGCCTCGTTCCCGTCGCACCGCCCCGATGCCTTCGTTCCCGCGTCGAACGATGGTTGTTGATGAATGTTCCAATGAATAACGATTTCGATCTTGATGCCGCTTCGCCGTCTGACGCCGTCGCCCCCATGCCCCCTCCCGTAGGTCGCCGCGCCGTCCATCGCCGAGCTCGCCCTCTCCCCGGTCGATGAGCAAATCGCGCAGGTCACCGCGCAGTTCGAGAGCCAGCGATCCAAGTGCCCTTCCTCCGCGTGCCGCGATACCGTCACCTCCCAGGAAGCCGCGGCGGTGAAAAAGATCAAAAAAAAAGCCGGCATCCCACTCGACGCCCCCGCGCCCAAGGCGTATCCCACCCCCAAGCGCGCCGCCCCGGCGCCCGCGCCCGAGCCCGAGGCACCCGCGGCGGCGTCCGAGTCACCCGCGCCCGCCGCGACGTCGGTCCCCAAGGCGACGGCAGGTCCCCCGGTCGACGCCAAGGCGGACGCCAAGGCGCGACTCGCAGAACGCCAAGCCGCGTCGGCGGCGGCGGCCGAAGCCGCCGCCGCAGAGAAAGCCGCCAAGGCCGAGGCCATCAAGCAGGCGCAGGCGGACGCACAGGCCGAGCGCGTCGCCGCCGCCAAGGCTGCCGCGGAGGCGGCCGAGGCCAAGCGCGCAGCAGCCGCCGCGGCCAAGGCTGAGTCGAAGCCGGCGGCCCCGGCGCCCAAGGCTGAGTCAAAGCCCGCCCCCGCACCCGCCAAGAAGGCTGCTGCCCCCGCGCCCGCGTCCAAGCCCGCGCCCAAGAAGGCGGCGGCCAAGCCCAAGCCCAAGTCCCCCGGCGTCTTCGACTACGTCATCGGCGACGTCACCGTCGCCGCGCTCGGTTCCCTCGCCGCGCTCGCGCTCGTCTCCCCGTCGATCAAGGACAAAACTCTCGGCGGCGACGTCGAGGGCGCCGTGGACGAAATCAAAAGCCTCGTCACCGGCGCCAACCAGGACGCCGCGATCGGCAAGGCGTGCCTCCTCGGCGGGGTGGTCGCAGTAGACGCGGCGATTCATCTTCCGGTGCTCGGGTTCTTCTTCCCGGGGCCCGTAGAGTTCGTCGGCACCGTCGCCGCGACTCTCCTCGCCGCCAAATACTTCGTCACGAAGGAGTCTAGCTACGAGTCCGACATCACAAACTTCGCGGCTGGGATCCCGCCCGGGGTACCTGACGTGGCCATGGAGGTGGTCGAGCCCGTGACCAAATTCGCGGGGCTCGTGAGCCTTCCGGAAGTCGACGCCGTCGTCGGCGACTTCAACGA
>Ga0209631_10006479_pt1 | contig 12035 bp, 10 predicted proteins | sample COG_08_FD_184752 | JGI IMG/M metagenome (GOLD analysis project Ga0209631, IMG submission 184752) | Pelagic Microbial community sample from North Sea - COGITO 998_met_08 (SPAdes) (version 2) | ecosystem: Environmental > Aquatic > Marine > Neritic zone/Coastal water | place: Helgoland, sampling... | reverse complement strand
TTTTGAATTAATTAGAAAAACTTTTAAGGAATGGGAGCACCACAAAGTTGAAGATATTATGACCTATAGAAATAAGTCTTTTGCTTCACCTGTAACTGGTACGATTGGACCAAAACATCATACAAATTGGGAAGTTGCTATGGATGATTCTTTGAAAACTTTTTTAGATCAACCAAAAAAATAAGACTGAAATTAAATTTTCATGATATTTGTAAAAAACCTGAAATCAGTATCAGATCAAGAGTGGTCCAGTACAGATAAGTACCCAGGTGTAAGATGGAAATTTTTAATTGATGCAGACTTTATGGGTAGCTCTGGGCTTTCACTTGGATTTGCTGAGATTGCTCCAGGGGGTGACTTAACTCTACACTATCATTCTCCTGCTGAAATATATGTGGTCACAAAAGGTACTGGTATATTAAATAAATCTGGTGAGCTTGAAGAGATTAAGAAAGGTGATGTAGTTTATATAGCTGGAAATGCAAAACATGCTTTAAAAAATAATGGAAAAGAAACTCTAGAGTTTTATTGGATCTTTCCAACAGATCGTTTTTCTGAAGTGGAGTATTTATCCTAACTTATACCTAAGTGTTTTTTTCGCTGATCTACCCACGTGCGAATTAAATGGTCGAACACAAGACCTATAAAAGCGACACAAACACCAAGCGTCAATCCTATTCCAGCACCCTTTTTATCAGATAAGGCTTTAAGAATATATTGACCTAAATCCTCTGTTCCAATAAACGCGCCAATAATTACCATGAATAAAGCAAATACAATTGTTTGATTCAAACCAAGCATCATGTGTGGAAAAGCCAAAGGAAATTCTATCCTCATTAGTCTTTGTAATTTTGTAACACCTGACATTGAGCCTGCGTCGTGCAAAGAAGCGGGAACACTTCTTAGTCCTTCAATAGTGTACCTTGTGGCAGGTATAGTTGCATAAACAATTACAGCAATTAATACTGATGTATCAGTAACACCGAAAAGCATCATTACAGGGATCAAGTATACAAATGAAGGGAATGTTTGAAATATATCACAAACCCCTAACATAAAATTTGTAGTATATTTATTTTGAAAACATAAAGTTCCAACAGTAAATCCAATTATACAAGAAATAATTACTCCAAAAGTTGCCATGTATGTTGTAACTAAAGCTCTATCCCACCATGGACTTAGTGCTATAAATAGTGTTAATCCTCCCACTACTAAAGCTGAACGTATACCACCAATTATATAACCAGCACCAATGACTAATACCAAAGTAGCTACTGCAGGCATTCTTAAATATAAAGCTCTCATTGGTTGAAGAACTTCTGTAATTAACCATGTGTTAAATATTTTTAAAGTTTGAAAGAAAGTATCCCAAACCCAATCAACACCTCTATTCCAAAAATCTGCTGTTGATATTCCTTTGTTATGTGGAATTTCATATAAATAATTAAAACCTTCCTTAAAGAAAAAAGAACCCACAAAAGCAAGTATAATACCAATTAATACTGCACCACCAAAAAATATACTATTTTTATGTTGCTCAAAAAAAGTTAAGTTGCCAAAATAATCAATTTGTTTATTTGCCCAAGCTAAAGATAATTTATCCAGTAATATTGCAATTAAACTGATACACAAGCCTGCCTCAAGTGCTAATCCAATATTTAATTGGTTTAATGCTAGTAATAAATTAAAACCTAAGCCCTTTGCACCTATGAAAGCTGAAATAACAGCCATAGAGAAACACACCATAATTACTTGGTTTACTCCGATTAAAATGTCTCTTCTTGCAGTTGGAATTAATACTTTTAACATGAGTTGAGAATTAGTGCATCCACTCATTCTCCCAGCTTCAATAACTTCGGGAGGTATTCCTCTTAGACCTAGCAAAGTTAATAATATCATTGGTGGAACTGCTACAACCATTGTTATAATCACGGCCGCATGATCCCCAACACCAAATAAAACAATTGCAGGAACCAACACAGCATATTGAGGCATAGTTTGCATTACTAAAAGTATTGGATATAAAGCTTTTTCAACTCGTTTACTTTTGAATGCTGCAATACCTAAACCCAAACCAAAAATAAAAGAAAGTGGTGCTGCAACCAATATAAAAGAGAGAGTTTGCATTGATGGTTTCCATTGACCAAATATGGAAATATAAACCATTACTATACCAGCAAATATAGCTAAGCCTTTTCCACTTAAGTTATATCCAAGTATTACTGCGCCTGCTGCAACAATTGTCCAAGGTAACCCTGGTAGCTTTGCCCATGGATTTGCTCCTATCCAATCCCAACTAGTAAATGCAACAACTGTTTGAACGCCTCCTAATATGACTTCTCTAATTAGCTCAATAAGAAATGTCATAAACGCCGTTATATTTCTTGTTAATTGAAGAACTAAAGGTCTAGTTTTGTATGATTGAGTATTTTCATTCCAAAACTCCATAGGCATCCATTCATTCATTAAAAAAAATAAAGAGTCGTTTATCCAAATTGGTAACCATCCAAGAAGAGGTGGTAATCTCCAAAAAACATCAAATGCATAATATCTTACTTCTGCACCAAAAAATGTGTAAGTACTTTGATTTGGATCTTTAATAAATTCGGCTTGACCTCTTATAAACTTATAGGTTTCAGGAACATCAATTGCAAAGCATAAAGAAAAAAATACAATTAATAAAAATAGCCATTGAAATAGTTTTGGATATTTTTTTAAGATTTCCATATTTTATTAATCTTTTTTTTTTCCACCAAAAACAGTATTAATTATTTTTGAAGGTTGAACAGTTCCAACGATTTGATTGTTTTTATCTATAACGCCAACAGATTTTTCTTGGTTTAAAATTTTTTCAGCAACATTTTCTATTATTTCATCTTTCAAAACTTTCAAATCACTTAAATTTTCATTATGTGTTTTATCCATAATATCCTCTATTTTTAATACTTTTTCTCTAGGCACTTCTTCAGTAAATTTTCTAACATACTCAGTTGCTGGTTTTAATACAATATTGGCTGGGGTATCAAGCTGTTCAATTATTCCATCTTTCATAATTGCAATACGGTCAGCTAGTTTTAATGCTTCATCAAAATCATGCGTAATGAACATAATTGTTTTTTGTAATTTTTCTTGAAGTCTCAAAAATTCATCCTGCATTTCTTTTCTAATTAATGGATCTAATGCAGAAAAAGGTTCATCTAAAAACCAAATATCAGGTTCAACAGCTAATGAACGCGCAATGCCTACTCTTTGTTGTTGTCCACCTGAAAGCTCTCTAGGAAAATAATTTTCCCTTCCATCAAGGCCAACAAGTTTGACCATATCCATGGCTTTATTAATGCTTTCTTGATCTTCAACCCCTTTGATTTGAAGTGGAAAAGCAATATTTTCTAAAACAGTTTTATGTGGAAGTAGTGCAAAGCTTTGAAATACCATTCCCATTTTGTTTCTTCTAAGATCAATTAGTTCTTTATTGTTTAATGAAAGCAAGTCTTGACCCTCTATAAAAATTTTTCCACCAGTTGCATCTGTCAATCTGGAAATGCATCTTAATAATGTTGATTTTCCAGAGCCCGATAGACCCATCACCACTAACATTTCTCCTTTTGAAACTTCAAAAGAAGCTTTGTTAACACCTACTATACATCCATTTGCTTGAAATGTTTTTGCGTCTACATTTCCATTAGCTTCTTGGAGCATTTTTTTTGCATTTGTTCCAAATATTTTATAAACAGACTCACATTTAATTACTGCATTACTCATAATATTTAAATAAGTTATACGAAATAAAAATAAAATACACTTTTTATATTATTTCAAAAAATAGCTTCCCCCCCCCCTTTCAAAAATTTTTAATAAAATAAACTCTTGTATCAATTCCTGTGCTTAAAAAGTTCAAAACCTCGCCACTTACCGTAACAGTTTCGTTGATACCAACGTTACTACCACTTACAGTAAAACCAGCAAAACATTTATTTTTTTCATTATCCCATTTAACAAATGTTTCCTTAATTTTATTACCATTAATTGTATATAATTTTTTTGCACTAAAATTTATTAGGTTGGCCCCCATCACAGCTCTTTGAGGAATAATTTTTGTTATTTTGCATACTGTTTCATATTGTTCTCTAGATAGTTTATAATGATCACTTCCCTCATAATAGGTTAAAATACCAGATGGCAGAGTAGAAATTATTTTACTTAATTTGTTGGCTTCTGCAATTCTTGCTTCTTCTTTTTTCATTTTCTCTACCAACTCATCACCTTGACCAAAGAAAACATTTAAAATAGCAAAAGATAAAATTACAAAAAGTGTTAAAGAAACCAGCCCACCAAATTGTCTAACTGGTTCAGGCAATAATTCTATTAACTTATTAAAATATCTTGCATTAATAATCATTCTTGTAATTTTCCATTTTTCCAAATTCCTATTTTTTCATCTCCATTGGACCAAGTAAATTTTCCTTTTCCATTCATAAAGCCATTGGCCCATTCACCTTCGTAAATGGAGCCATCAGGGAATATTAAAATTCCCTGTCCACTCCACTCACTTTTTTTAAATTCTCCTTTGTAAATATATCCATTAGGCCAAGTTTCAACTCCTTGTCCTTGTTTTTGTGTACCAACCCAATTCCCCTCATATGTAGTCTTGTCCGTATAAGTCCATTTGCCAAAACCATTTTCACAGTTTCCCTCACAACCTGTTTTTCTAGCTGATACAGAAGTGGCTATTAAAAAACTTAGAACCGTGTAAAGAATATATTTTTTCATTTTTTTATTTTAACTACAATTATAAAAAGAAATATCTTTTTCAAAGTTATCACTTTTTATTTCTTTTGTAACTTCATGAACTAATTCACCAGACTTTCTATTAATTATACCTGATTCTGAGTAATTTTTATCTTGATCAAAAGCTTTAAATAAAACTATGTCTTTATTTACAACTTTTACATCAAATTTTTTATTCTTTGAGAGAAACACTGATAAACCAGTAATCAAAAATTTTTCTGGATATTTTGCGTGAATTTCTAATTTATCTAAATTTTTTTCATTTAAGTCTTTAGCTTGAAAAGTTTGATAATCATATTCTGAATTTTTTACTATTTTTTTTTCTAATTTGCATGTAAAGCCAATTTTTATATCCTCTTGTATATCTATATTTTGTGCAAAAGATAAACTTAGGCTAAAAAAGCTAAGCAAAATAATTAAAAAATACTTTATCATTTAAATAATAAATCCGTAGTTAGAGTCTGTAATATAGTGATCTGTTTAAAAAAAATCCCCCCCAACTTTATTGGGGGAGATTTTAAATTTAAATTAACCTTTATTTAGTAAAAGGTTGCCAAACACTCTTATTATCAGCTAACCATTTTTTAGCAGCATCTTCATGAGTCATTTTATCTTCATCAACTAAAGCAGCCATCGCTCCGATGTGACTAGTTGAGAATGACATTTTTTTGAAAACTGCAGCTGCAGCTGGATGAGTTGTTGGAAAGTCTGCGTTCACAGCCTTTTTCAAATAACCATCTGGAGATCCACATTTTCCATCTCCACCATCCTCTGGTCTACAACCAGCTGAGTATGGAGGAAAATCTATAAATGTGAAGCCTTTTCCATCCGTAAAGTTTGGAGTCCAGTTGAAAATTATAGTGCCTCTTCCTTCTTTTTCAGCAGCTTTAAGTTCTGCCCAAAGAGCGTCTGCACTTCCTGCAAATTTAACTGTCCAAAGATCACCTAATCCTAAAGCGTCAACTCTTTGAGGTATTAGATCTCCGTGCCAAGTTTGTGGTCCTTCTAACATTCTTCCTTTTCCACCTGAGTCAGGTGTTGCAAAGTTTTTTGCACAATCTGGATTTTTTAAAGCAGTCCAGTCTGGAAGACCTGGGCATAAATCCTTGTCAGTCACCCAGTTTGGATATCCCATATCTTCAAGAGTTCTTGCTTCATGATCACCCCAATCAAGTATACCACCTTTATCAAGTGCAGTAGTAAATGACTTACCAAAAGCAGATTCCCAAACTTCATGTGCTAGAGTTACATCTCCAATACGAATTGACTCGTACACAGCTTGTGAGTCAGTGTTTACGTAACTTACATTATTTCCCATGCTTTCAAAAATTCCACCAATAACATGGGCCATTACAATTTGGCTTGACCAGTTATGAGTAGCGATAATTATAGGTTGAGCGCTATCACCACCTTTTTTGGCAGTTTTGTCTCCACCCTGCATAAAGAAAAATGCACCCACTGCAATTACCACTACAGCGATAATTAACGGCATTTTATTTTTCATATATCTCTCCCTTAATATTAAGTTAAGTTATCATGTTCTCATTAATTAAATTTATAGTCAATGCCCTTTGATTATATTAAGTTAAACCTAAATTATTTAAATTTATACTGGCAATGCTGCAAACTAGTAACGATATAAGAAATCCTGGCTTAAGAACTTTACCACCAGGAGTTGAAAGATATTTTGTAAAAGGTGGTGGTTTATCAATAATAGAAGTTTCACCAGAAGATAAAATAAAAATCATAAATGATGAAGGAAGACAAGTTAGTGAAATAATTGTTTTTAATTCAAAAGGTAAATCTGATTTATCTATTTTAAATTTAAAAGAAAATTCTAACGCAGATTTTTCAAAAAAAACTATTTCTAATGATGAAAAAATTTCAAAAATTTTAAAGAAAAAAAACTTAGACCTGCATAATGCTAAGGCATCAACTATTTTTAGTAATGATTGTGTGATGGGTGAAAAGATAACACTAACTTCAAAAGATAAATGTTTAGTTATAATTGCAGCTCCTGGTAATGCTATGAATATTCATGAGCAAAATCCACCAACAGATTTAACAATTTTTTTAAATAAAGCTAAATTTATTAAAACAGACGAACAATTTATTTTGCCAGATCCACTTAGTGATCCAATTATAGAACAGCTTGTTAAAAGAAGAACGGCAGAAACATATAGTGTTAAAGCTGGTGAATTTATTCAAATAATTGATACAGGTGGAAGGCAATGTTCTGATTTTTTAGCTTTTGATTCTCATAAATTAAATGATGGAATTGAAAGTATCATAGATGATAAAGCAACTAGAACTTTTATGGGTAGCGCTTATCCTGGTCCTGGTTTATTTTCAAAGTTTTATGATGGTAATCATGAAGCAATGATTGAAGTTGTAAGAGATACTGTTGGAAGACACGATACATTCAATCTTGCATGTACATCAAAATATTATGAAGATATGGGTTATATGGGCCATATTAATTGTACAGATAATTTTAATAAAGGTTTAGAGAAATATGACATTAATTCTCGTAAAAGTTGGTCAGCTATAAATCTTTTTTTTAATACTGGAATTGATGCAAATAACGTTGCAACTTTTGATGAACCATGGTCACGACCAGGAGATTATGTTTTGTTTAGAGCCTTAAAAGATATAACTTGCATATCTTCAGCTTGTCCATGTGATGTTGATGCTGCAAATGGCTGGAATCCTACTGATATATTTGTTAGGACTTACCCTAAAGAAAATAAATATTCAAAAGCAATAGCATTTAGAATGAAAACAGACTCTGAACCAAAACTGACTCAGGAAACTGGTTTTCATAAAAAAACATCTAAACTAACAAGAAACTTTATTGAATATAAAGGTTTCTGGTTAGCAAATAACTTTACTAACTCTGGAACTATAAAAGAATATACAGCTTGTAGAGAAAGTGCGATAGCAACTGACTTATCACCTCTTAGAAAATTTGAAATTTTAGGTCCTGATGCAGAAAACCTAATGCAATACACATTGACAAGAAATATTAAAAAATTATCTGTAGGCCAAGTTGTATATACTGCAATGTGTTATGAAAATGGATGCATGTTAGATGACGGAACATTATTTAAAATGGGCCAAGATAATTTTAGATGGATTGGTGGAGATGAATACAGTGGTGAATGGTTAAAAGAACAAGCTAAAAAGAAAAATTATAAAGTTTGGATAAAATCTGCAACAGATCATATACACAATATTGCTGTTCAAGGTCCAAATAGTAGAAAGATTTTAGAAAAGTTTGTTTGGACAGCTCCAATCCAACCATCAATTACTGAATTAGAATGGTTTAAATTTAATATTGCAAGAATAGACCATGAAACGGGTACTCCAATTATTATTTCAAGAACAGGTTACACTGGTGAACTTGGTTATGAAATATGGTGTCATCCAAAAGATGCTTCTGAAGTTTGGGATAAAGTTTGGGAAGCAGGAAAAGAATTTGATATAACTCCACTAGGTCTGGAAGCTCTGGACATGGTTCGTATTGAAGCTGGACTAATTTTTTATGGTTATGAATTTGATGATCAAACAGATCCTTTTGAAGCAGGAATCGGATTTACAGTTCCTTTAAAAACTAAAGAAGACAATTTCATAGGTAAAGAGGAACTTATAAAAAGAAAAGCTAATCCACAAAAAAAATTAGTTGGTCTAGAATTAGTAGGTCATGAGCCTGCCGTAAATGGAGATTGTGTTCATATAGGTCGTGGTCAAGTAGGTGTAATAACTAGTGGAATGCTATCACCAAAACTTGGAAAAAATATTGCACTTTGTAAAATTGACGTGAAGTATGCCGAGATTGGAACAGACGTTGAAATTGGTAAACTTGATGGTCATCAAAAAAGAATTGGTGCCAAAGTTGTTCCCTTTCCTTTCTATGACCCAACCAAATCAAGAGTAAGAGCATAAAGTATGTCTGATAATACCAAAGATCTTTTAAATTTTTGGGAAAATCAAATGAAACAGTCTCATACTTCGAGTAACTATTTTTTTAGAAAATCACCCTCCCATTATCACATGATGCTTTTGGTAATGACTGCATATAAAAACAATCAAAAATTGTCTGTTGAGGGACTAAAGACAAAATTATTTAAAACTTCTAGACCTAAATCTGCTTTAATAATTAATGAAGCTTGTGAAAAAGGATTCTTTCGTCTTGAAAAAACTTCAACTGATCAGCGAATAAAAAATATTATGCCTAGTGAGTCATTTGTTAATGAATTTAAAGAATACTTAAAGTCTCTTAAAAACATAAGTTATTAGCCACTAATTCAAAATACATCAGGAATATATATATTTTATATATAATTTATAGATCTATAAAAAATTGTATTTTTTTTTATCCAAAAAAATAATGTTTAATTATGTCGACAATACCTAAAAATGTAAAAGTAGTAATTATAGGTGGAGGCATTCATGGCTTAAGTACAGCATGGAAACTTTCAGAAACTTATAAAAATCCAGGTGACATTGTTGTGTTAGAAAAAAAAGATATCGCTGCAGGTGCAAGTGGTATTGCTTGTGGTGTTGTTAGAAATAATTATTTTCAACCGGCTATGAGAGAGTTAATGGCTCATTCAGTTTCTGTTTGGGAAAGCGACCCTAAAGCGTTTAAATATAATGCTGTTGGCTATCTACAAATTTCCCCCGAAGTTATGCATAAAGATGTTGCAACAATTTATGAACAACAAAAAGCTATTGGATATGACTCAGAATTTATTGAAGGTGAAAAAGATTGTATGAATTATATGAAAGGAATGTTTAGCGATTGGCAGGCGCAAGGTATTACATCTGTGCTTCACGAAAAAAAAGGTGGTTACGCATTCAACAAAGACTCTATACGTGCACTGGAAGAAAAATCTACTTCAAATGGTGTGCAGATAGTGAAAGGTGTAAAAGTTACAGGATTTAAGAGAGGTAGCAATAGTAAAGCAGTTACAGGAGTTGAGACTGATAAAGGAATTATTGAGTGTGAACAAGTAGTTATTGGAGCAGGTCCTTGGGCAAGAGATTTTTGGAATATGTTAGAACTTCCTAAAACCGCAAACATTAAAGGTAAAGATGGCAAAATGCACAAAACTGATATGTGGACATATTGGATGCTTCAAGAAGGTGTAATTGGTGTTGAGCCCGATTTTTTAAAAATGGATAATGGTAAACAACCACCAGTAATTCACGTTGACTCTACTGCCCCATTATATTCCGATAAAACAAAAAAATTAATCACTGAAAAAATTTGGGGAATTTATTACAAACCAGACATTGAAGGTTTGGGTGTGCAAGGTGGAACCTCGCCTTACATAGTTGACAAACATTTTGATAAAGTTAATGTGGATCCATACGGTTTAGACTCTCCAGAATTTCAAACCACAGAGGCATTTAATGATATGTGGTGCTCAGCTTTAGCACATTGTCAAAAAAGATTTGAGGGTAAATCAAATTTATACAGAAAAGGACCATCTGGAGGATTAGGATGTATGACGCCTGACTCATTTCCAATCTTTGATAGATTTTTAGAAAATGTTTATATGATTGCAGATGCTAACCATGGATATAAAATGATTGGTGTTGGTGAACTTGTTGCAAAAGAAATTCTTGGAACCGAAAGTGATTTATTAAAACCATTTAGATTCAACCGTTACGAGAAGGGTGAACTTCATCCAACTTCTAACAGTCCGTTCCCTTGGAGCTAAACTCGAGTCTAGACAGTAATAAATTTTTCAGTTACGCTTAAAAAAATTAAAATTCAGTAAGGGGTATATTTTATGACTGATCTTGAAAAACACGTTAACCAGCCCGGAAGAGATAAGCTAGTAAAGCAAGTTAGAGCAAAAATTAATGAGCTAGGTGTTGAATATATATTTTTTCAATTTATTTCTGTAACTGGAAGAGTTGTTGGAAAAGGTATTCCTACAGATCATTGGGAGAGAACTTGTGAAAAAGGATTTCAATTAGTTTATGGAGCAACTGCCAATTTATTTACAGATCGTCATGGTAATTATATCGGATATGGACCAGAGGCAAAAGAGCTAGTTGGTATCCCTGACCCTGAAACTTTTTGTCAACTTCCGTGGGATAAAAAAGTCGCAAGAGTTTTTGTTACTTGTTTTAGAAATAGAGAAGAAAGAGAAAACCCTGGTGCTCATTTAACATCAGATTGCAGAGGAAATTTAAGAATACATGCTGAAGAATTTAAAAAGAAGCATGGCTACCAATTAAGAGTTGGAACTGAACCTGAAATGATGTGGTTAACTAAAAATGAAGATGGCACACCCACAGGAAAAGGTTTTTCTAAACCTTATTGTTACCACATTGATCAATTTGAGTCTTTAAGACCCGTCTTTATGAAAGTTTTTGAATACGCTAGAGCCATGGGGTTTGATATGATTCAAGGTGATCATGAGGATGCGCCTGGACAATTAGAATTAAACTGGATGTATGATGATGTCCTAAGGAATGCAGATAGACTTTCAACTTACAGACAAATATGTGCACAGGTAGCTAGAGAGTTTAATTTAATAGCTTGTTTTATGACAAAACCTTTTATGGGTGTTTCTGCAAGTGGTTGTCATACAAATATGTCATTATGGACTGGTGGAAAAGATGTTGTTAATAAATTATCTCACAAGTCTTTACCAGGGATGGACCATGTATTTACTTATGTAGAAGGTGGAACAAACACATTTATGCCAGACACAAAAGATGTTCAATTACCAGGAAAAGTTGGTTTAAAAGCTATTGGTGGAGTAATGAAACATTTAGGCGCTTTAACTGCAATTGGTTCTTCGACTGTTAACTCTTATAGAAGATTATGGGATACAGGTTTTTGGGCTCCAGTATATGCAGATTGGGGATATCAAAATAGAACTTGTGGATTGAGAGTCTCTGCTCCTGGAAGATTTGAATATAGATCAGTTGACTCTATGCATAATCCATACTTGATGGGGTCTGGACTATTAAAATGTTTTGATGATGGGATATCAAACAATATTGATCCAGGAAAACCAGAGTCTAGAAGTATGTATGAAGCCCAAGCAGCTGGGAAAGAAGTTAAAAAATTACCTTTAAGTCTTGGTCAAGCTTTAGATCGTTTAGCAGAAGATGAGGTTATTAAATCAGCTATGCCAGATGAAATGTATAAAGTTTTTCACTGGTATAAAAATGATGAATGGGAAAAATTTTTAGGTGCAACAACACAGTGGGATCTAGAT
>Ga0209631_10006477_pt1 | contig 12037 bp, 19 predicted proteins | sample COG_08_FD_184752 | JGI IMG/M metagenome (GOLD analysis project Ga0209631, IMG submission 184752) | Pelagic Microbial community sample from North Sea - COGITO 998_met_08 (SPAdes) (version 2) | ecosystem: Environmental > Aquatic > Marine > Neritic zone/Coastal water | place: Helgoland, sampling... | reverse complement strand
CAAGTCGAGAATCAAGTCAGGGATCAAGTCAGTGCTCAAGTCTGGGATCAAGTCATAGCTCAAGTCTGGGATCAAGTCTGGGTTCAAGTCAGTGCTCAAGTCTGGGTTCAAGTCAGGGATCAAGTCTGGCGTCAAGTCGGGGATCAAGTCAGGGATCAAGTCGGGGATCAAGTCTGGGCGCAAGATGGAAAAGTTGATTGAAATTGTAAAGGATATATATTATGATTAAAAATTTAACAGCAGAACAAGAGGCGTTGCTGCCTGTCTACCGCGACAAGTGGCTTGATATTGGGTTGTCAACTGAACCCCTTAACTTTGAGAAGGCAAAGGCAGCAGTGTGTGTTGCATATGAGTCTGTTGGTCTACCAAAGCCAACTAAATTTTACACAGCCAAGTCACCTATTGATGCCATTCGCCTAATTAAAAACCTTAATCCAACAATGGGAACGAATAAAATTATGTCTGATATGGCCTACGGCTGCCATGATGCTAATTGGCTTGGGTTCTATCAGTATTTTAGAGATGTTGTTGGTATTAAAGCTTGCGAGAAACTCGATGGGCTGATTGATCTTGCACACCATTGTGGTTGGCTGAATATGTATCATGATACGGTTGTGTTTCAGGATCGCCCGAAACATATCAAGTTCGATGATCAGAACCGCCTTCACTGTGAGTATGGTCCTGCTATTCTTTATCGGGATGGGTATAGTGTTTATGCTTGGCATGGTGTTACTATTCCTTCTGAATGGATTACTAACAAGGGCGAACTGACAGCCAAGATTGCTCTTACTTGGGTAAATACAGAACAGCGAAAGGCTGCTTGTGAGATCATTGGTTGGGCAACGGTTCTTCGTGAACTCAATGCTCACACTATCGACTCGGATGAAGACCCAATGATTGGTACTCTACTTGAGGTGGATATTCCAGATATTGGTAATGAAAAGTTTCTCAGGGTTCTATGTGGAACTGGTCGTGAGTTTGCTATTCCTGTTCCTCCCAATATGAAGACTGCTCTTGAAGCAAATGCGTGGACTTATGGTCTTGAAGGTAATCTATTGCGTGATCTGGAGGTACGGACGTGAAATCCGTTAGCGTCAGTGCTCAAGTCAGGGCTCAAGTCAGGGATCAAGTCGAGGATCAAGTCATGGATCAAGTCAGTGCTCAAGTCAGGGCTCAAGTCTGGGCTCAAGTCAGGACTCAAGTCAGTGCTCAAGTCAGGGATCAAGGCTGGGCTCAAGTCTTGGATCAAGTCTGGGATCAAGTCAGGACTACATTGCAAAATGAAATCAATTAAGGATCAAGTCAGGTATCAAGTCTGGCATCAAGTCTTGGCTCAAGTCTGGCATCAAGTCGAGGATCAAGTCGAGGATCAAGTCAGGGCTCAAATCGGGGATCAAGTCGGGCGTCAAGTCTGGGATCAAGTCTGTGCTCAAGTCGAGGATCAAGTCAGGAATACATTGCAAAATGAAATCAATTAAGGATCAAGTCAGGGATCAAGTCGAGGATCAAGTCTGGGATCAAGTCTGGGATCAAGTCTGTGCTCAAGTCAGTGCTCAAGTCTGGTATCAAGTCAGGAGATAAATAAGGTAACCTTGGTATGTGTTTAGCTTACGGAGGCTACGCCTTTAGCAACATAGGTTTGTTTTTACTAGCAACAAAGTGAAGGAGTAATCATGGCTAAATCTAAAAAGAAATCTAAGGAAGATCGTGCCTTTTGGTTCGAGAACCATGTTATCGTGACGACTTGCGACGATGACAAGGAGAAGGAAGAGAAGTTAAAGCAAGCATTGAAGATTCGTGTGGCAGCAGGATACAGTGGAGGTTAAGCATGTCAGATCAGAAATACTTTCTAATTAATAAAGATGAGCTAGAGCAAATCTTGAACAAGATAAGGCGTCTACCTTGGGATGATGCCAATGAAATCATGGCTATTATCAAGGACTTAAAGCGTGTCAACGTCGAAGAAACAAAAAAAGAAGAACCGTTTGAAAACAAGTTCAGCGGCACAGGTGACCGGAACGAAAAGCAAAACTCTAAGGAAGTCCCCCCAGTTAAGGGTACTACCGAACGGGGTGGTGTGGATACTCCGGTTTACTAACAGTTGGTACGTTGCAGATGTTACCTAGAGGATTTGATCACGCTAGAACAGCAGCCTTGTGTGCTACTGGTGTAGGTCGTGGCAAGTTTAGGTTAGGTGCAGTGGTGATGCGAGATACTCATGTGATCTCGGCTGGCTTTAATAGTTACAAGACACACACTAAGCTGGCTAGGGTTACTGAGTATCCGTGTCTCCATGCTGAGACACACGCTATGTTTCGAGCCGGACTTGATAACATTGCAGGATACACTATGTATGTCATTCGTATTGGCAGGGATGGTGCAGCTAGGTTGGCTAAACCTTGTATGACATGTCAGCACTACATATATCTGTCTGAATTAGGCAATGTGTATTATTCAATAGACCAAGAGGAGTATGGTACACTATGAAATCTCAAGAACAAGACATCGTTAAATTACTTATAAAAATGCAGGTAGGTATAACTCCTGCATGGACTAGCATTTTGAATGATGCGGCTGATGAGATAGTCAGTCTTAGAAGAAAAGTTAAGGCATTAGAGGAGTACATTGATCTTGTCAAAAACTTCCCCTGATAATGTGAACAGCCCTTCGCACTATAACACTGGACAGATCGAGTGCATACAGGCGATTGAGGCTTTCTTAAACACAGAACAACTACAAGGATACCTGTCTGGCAACTGCTTCAAGTATCTCTGGCGACATGCCTACAAGGGTAAGCCGGTAGAGGATTTGAAGAAGTGCAAGTGGTATATAGAGAGGTTGATAGATGTCTACGAGAACAGTAAGTGACGCAGTAGAAAAGTATCTACGCTTACCACAGTTCACTGTGTCTATTAGGCGGGATCAAACTCGTAATCAGTATGCTTATCTGTTGCGTAGGCTATGTTCCCTGCCGTACGAGGATGGTACGGTGGGAGACATACCTACAAAAAAGCTAAAGGCATCTACCTGTCAGGAACTTTATTACTTAATGATTGAGCAGTCACAGGGTGCAGGTGTTCGTGCAGCTAACTACACAGTGCAGGTAGCAGTGCGAGCATGGAACGTGTTGATTAAGCATGACCTGCTAGACAAGAACCCTTGGTCACTGGTCGAACGAATGCAAGCTGCACCTAGACATACGGTGTGGACTAACGCTGACTTTGAAACTATACTTAAGACAGCTTTTGCTGAGAGCAAGTGGAGAAACATTGGCCTACTCATACGTATCAATGCAGAGCTAGGTCAACGGGCTGGGGATATGCGCCTAGTACAATGGGAAAACTTTGATTTAGAGCAGCAACTATATGTGCGAGAGTCCATTGAAAAAACTAGAGAACATATCCCCGGCATCCCCATCTCAGATAATCTTAAGCACATGATCATAAAACAAAAGGAGTACTATTCATTTCAACCTTGGGTTGTACCCAACCCCTACACTATGGAGCCTTACACTGAGAGTGGATTACGCCATACTTTCAGGAGGTTAGCTCGCGCTGCTAACATACCTGATAAGCTACAGTTCAGAGACATTCGGCGTACTGTACTCACCGACCTAGCTAATCATGGTGCCACAGACAACGAGATGATGTCCTTCAGTGGGCACAAGAGCCGTGCTAGTCTCACGCCTTACACTAGGATCAGTGTAGATCAAGCTAGGAATGCAGCAGCGAAACGTAACTTTCAACTTAACGAATAGGAGTGTGAAGTGAAAAAGAAAACACCAACACATGACTTGAGTTGGTACATTAAGTGGTTGGCTACCTTCACAATTATTGTTGGTGCCGTGTTTAATTCGTTTGAGATCGTGCCTTACAACCTGTTCGTTATGGCTAGTGGAGTACTGCTTTGGTTACTGGTAGGGTTATTGTGGTTCGACCGTGCATTAATTGTGTTGAACACAGCCATACTTGTGATATACTTCAGTGGCATTATAATGCACTTCAGTTATAGGTAGGGACATGTCTTTACAAACTACATTGGATCAACTCACACTCAGCATGGACACTTCTCATCGAGGGGATTGTCCAGCGTGTGGTGGGCGTAACACCTTTACTGTAACTAGAGGCATAGGAGGTATACTATATAACTGTTATAAGAATACTTGTAGGTTATCAGGTAAGTCTGATAGACCTATCACGATAGCTGACTTGAGTAACATGAAAGAAAATACTGAGCGCAAGGACGCTGTGTTCTTTGAACCTGATCATTGGACAAGGACACATCCCTCCATGAATACTTGGCTCAAGCAATACGACTTGAATGCCAAGCGTGTCGATACTAGATACGATGTGAAGGAGGATCGTGTGGTCTTTCTAGTTAAGAAGGAAAGAAAAATTGTCGATGCAACTGGCCGTTATATTGGCAGAAATGTACAGTATGCCACAAAGTGGAAACGCTATGGCGAAACGCAAGTCCCTTATGTGTACGGTGAAGGTACAATTGCGGTGGTGGTGGAGGACTGTATCTCGGCGGCAGTAGTTGGTGAGATGGAAAACTTAGTGGGCTTTGCTTTGTTAGGTACAAATCTTCTTGACCCTTACATTGACTATCTCAAACCATACGCAAAGATTATTGTTGCCCTTGATCCTGATGCCAAGCGTAAGACATTGCAGATTACGGCTACACTTAGGACTACCTTTCCTGATGTGTTTGCGTTAAACTTACATGACGATATCAAATATAGGTTGCCATTGGATATGGCTTATTTAGAAAGGTTTGCAGGATGAGTATGGAACTAGGCTTAATGAAGACGCTCTTGAACAAAGAGTTTTACGACAACAACAAAGTGTTTTCTCGACAAGGGGTGTTTCGTTCTAAAGAAACTAGATCAATCAAGAAGGTTCTTGATGATGCTATGTTTAAGTACAACGAAGACTTAGGTACCGATGATCTTGAGGCACTGTTCTTTGCAGCTAACCCTGTACTTACATCTGCTCAGAAGGATGTGTTCATCAGTCTCTTTCAGAAGATAGGGGCGCAGCAACCCTTGTCTAAGGAGGTGGCACATGATGTGTTGACTCAGTTAAACCGTGAGGCTTCGGCTGATCAGCTTGCTGACCTGTCGTTCAAGATATCTAACGGCGAGATCACTTCCTTGCATCCTGTTCGAGAGTTCATTGATCAACACGCTGACAACTTTACTCCCACCATGCGAGTAGACTTTGAGCAAATTGACATTGATCATCTAATTAAACGCAGTGATCTGGAGTTTAGGTGGACTATCAATATTCCTACGGTTGCTCAAATGATACCGGGCATTAATGGAGGACAACTTATCGTCGCTGCTGCTCGACCTAACACCGGCAAGACAAGCAGCCACGCCAGTCTATGTGCTGGTCCGGGTGGGTTCATGGAGCAGGGTGCAAAGGTAATGGTGCTGGCTAATGAAGAGGGCACAACCCGTGTAGCTCAGAGGTACCTTACAGCATGTACTGGCATGGACGTAAAGACTATAGACAACAACCGAAAGGAAGCTGATAAGCGGCTTGCAAAGGTAAAAGAAAACCTGAAGATAACTGATGCTACAGGTTGGGACTTAGACAGGGTGGAGGGTGTAATCAAAGCCTATAAGCCTGACATTGTGATTGCTGACATGGCTGACAAGTTCTTACCCGGAGGTACCTTTACCGCTGGGCATGAGCAACTCAAGGCTACATACATTCGCTTGCGTATCCTTGCTAAGGAATACAACACGGCTGTCTTTGCCATGTCTCAGTTGTCTGCTGAAGCAGAGGGCAAGGTCAACGCAAACATGTCCATGTTGGAGGGATCAAAAACAGGTAAAGCATCTGAGGCTGACCTCTTGATTTGTATCACTGGCAACCCCACATTTGATGGACAAGAAGATGAGGACTTTACTAGGCACTGGTGTATAGTTAAGAACAAACTTACAGGTAGGCATGGTAAAGTTTCCACAATGCTTGACCCTATAACAGCGAGGTATGAAGCGTAATGATTTTAACTATAGACATAGAGAACACTGTATGTCGTTCGCCTGAAGGTAAGCTTATGCTTGATCCTTTTACTACAGGCAATGAGCTAGTGTTAGTCTGTGCGAAGAAAGATACAGGTGAAGAGTATCACTTTTGGTTTAATCACAAGGAGGTGGACACCGACGTAAAGGATCATGCTGCTCTTCAAGAACTACTTGATGAGTCTACCATGTTGATCTGTCACAATGCACAGCATGAACTGATCTGGCTGTGGGAGTGTGGCTTCAAGTATGAAGGCTCAGTGTTTGACACACTGCTCGTGGAGTACGTGCTTCAACGTGCTGTAAAGCAGCCACTGTCTCTTGATGCAGTAGCAGAACGGTACGGTTTAGATAATCAGAAGATGAGTACCCTGTCTGAGTATCTAAAGAAAGGTACATCGGTTGATGAGGTTCCCAAGGATGAGCTACTTGAGTACTGCTTACAGGATGTACGCACTACGCAGGAGTTGTCCAATGCTCTTCGCAAGAAGATGTTCAAGGAAGAGTATGCTCCACTACACGCTATCATTGATCTAACTAATGACATGTGTGTTCTACTTGCTCGCGTCTATCAACGTGGCTTTAAGGTTAACCTTGATGCCCTTGAGGAAGTTCGTAAGGAGTTCACAGAAGAGCGTGATGTACTGGTGAAGTCTCTTGAGGAGCAGGTGCATACTCTTATGGGGGATACACCTATCAACCTATCCTCACCAGAGCAATTGAGCATGGTTATCTACAGCCGTAAGCCTAAAGACAAATCTACTTGGGCTGGTATGTTTCCTAAGTACACAAAGAAGAAAGAGTTCCACTCCCTAGTAGAAAAGCACAGTGACATTATCTACAAGACACAAGTCTTTCAGTGTACCCTATGTCAGGGTCGTGGGTATTCGTTTCCCAAGAAGAAAGATGGTAGTGTGGGTAAGGCAAAGCGACGGTGTACTAAGTGTAACACTGCCGGTGTTACCTTTGTTCCCAACACTCGTGTTGCTGGCCTTAAGTTTAAGGCTAGTGGTAATGCTTTCATTGCTGCTCATGGGTTCAAGACAGATAAAAGAACACTAGAGTTCCTTGAAAAGGTTGCCGTCAGTAACAATATGGAAACTGCTAGAGACTTCCTGTTCAAGGTACGTAGGTTGTCTGCACTTGACACATACATCTCTGCATTTGTTGATGGCATTCAAACCTTCACTAAACCTGATGGTAGGCTACACGTTCGCATGACACAGCACAGAACTAGTACAGGTAGGTTGGCATCTGACTCACCTAACCTACACAACATGCCACGAGGTAATACATTTCCTATAAAGAAAGTGTTTACTTCTCGTTGGAAAAATGGTACAGTTCTTGAGGCTGACTTTGCTCAGTTAGAATTTAGAATTGCCGCAGAGTTAAGCAAGGACGCAATAGCTATGGAGGAAATACTTACGGGCTTTGATGTTCATAGTTACACAGCCGATGTCATTACAAAGGCTGGACAAGAAACTACTCGGCAACAAGCTAAGGAACACACCTTTGCTCCTTTGTTTGGTGCCACTGGCTTTGGAAGGACACCTTCTGAGGCTGCGTACTACGAGAACTTCTTAGTTAAATACAACGGTATCGCATCATGGCACCGTGAACTTGCGACTGAGGTTATGACACACGGCTATGTAACAACACCTTCTGGTAGACAGTTTGAGTTTCCAAACACAAGGCGACTACCATCTGGTAAGATTACAAACTTTACAATGGTTAAAAATTACCCCGTGCAGTCATCAGCCACAGACATTGTGCAGACTACGCTACTCTTGCTCGAAAGAAACATGCGGTTGAAAAATCTCAAGAGTATTCTAGTCAACAGTGTGCATGATAGTGCAGTGATTGATGTGTGTCCTGATGAGGAAGAGATCGTAGTTAAGACGGTGGAGGAAACAATAACTCAGTTGCCTAACGAAATGTTCCGTAGGTTTGGTATGGAGTTAGATGTGCCTCTTGAACTAGAACCTAAAGTAGGAAAAAATTGGATGGAGATGCAAGATATGACTTGATAATCTGTAATAAATGAGTATAATGGTGTTCCTTTTTACAATCAGAGAAAGAAAATTAAATGGATAACGTAGTTGCACTAGACCCTACCAATAACTTCGATAGCATGGCTGAAGCAATGGGCCTTGCTACCAAATCATATGACTCTAACGAGTCTACTGGATCATCCCTTGCAAGGCTTCGTATCTGGCATCAGTCGATCATGGGCACTGAGCAGGTCAAGGGTAAGACAAGGCAGGTTGAGGTTGTACCCGGAGGTACGTACCGTTTGCAAGATTCAAATGGTGACTTCATCTATGCTGATAAGATTTCTTTCAAGCCTTTCCTTCAACAGTTTTTCTACAGCCGGTACGTTCCTTACGTTAAGCCGGATGAGCAAGGCCGTAAGGGTAAGTTTGTAAAGTCAGTAATGGTGGGGCAGTCACAGTTTGGCCGTGACGATCTCATCGACAATGCAGGTACAGTTAACTGTGGCCGTCCTGCAGGATACATTAAGAACTGGGGTGACTTACCTGAGCCACAACAGAAACTAATCATGTCAGTTAAACGAGTACGTGCTTTGTTGGGTACTGTTACACTACATGATGCAGTGGACAACACTGGGGAACCAGTCACAGTCCAAGAAAATACTCCTGTTATCTGGGAAATTGATAACAAGGATGCTTTCAAAACTATCGGACAAGCTATTGATAAGTTCGCTAGTAATCGTAGGCTGCTTCCGCAGCACACACTTGAGCTAACTACTTCAGGTGATCAGATGGCTAATGGCAATATGATCTTTAAGCCTGTTGTAGATGTAGACTTTACCAAGACCTTGCCTCTTGGCGATGAAGAGAAAGGTTTGTTTACTAACTTTAAAGCTTGGGTACAAAATGTAAATCAGGGCGTGAAGAAAGGTCACGATCTGAAAGCTTCAAGTAAGATGTCTCAAGAAGATGAAGATACTGTGAATAGTTTCATTGATATTACTGATGCGTCAGAGATTGCGTAGGTACAATGGAACACCCAGCAGAACTAGCCGTACATAGTTATCTAGAACAGGTAACTACAAACAAGAAAACTATGTCGGAGGAGAACATTCGGAAGATTGCTGATGACGTAGCTAAGTCTTTACGTAGGCAGTTCTGCGAACGTAGAGGGGGTACGGGGGGATTTACCCTCCGTGCCTCCAACGTGGGTAGACCTGCTTGTCAGCTATGGTATCAGAAGAACAAGCCTGAAAAGGAAGCACCACTACACACCACATTCCTAGTTCGTATGGTATTTGGTGACATGGTTGAGGCTTTGTTTAAGGGTCTGCTCAGAGAAGCAGGGGTTAGTTACAAAGAACCCAAGCGTGTTCAAGCTACCATAGGTGACACAGAAATCTCTGGTGAGTATGATCTGATTGTTGACGGTGCAGTGGATGATATTAAATCTACTAGCCCGTGGTCGTACAACAATAAGTTTACAGACGGCAAGAACATTGAGAAGGATGATCCCTTTGGATATGTAGGACAGCTTGCCGTGTACAGTACCGGAGCTAACGTGCCAGCAGGTGGCTGGTGGGTTATCAATCAAGCTAGTGGGCAGTTCAAGTATGTTGCCTACGAAAGTGACACTAAAGAAGTTGTAAAGAAGCTGGCTGATACAGCAGATAAAGTTAACTCAAATAAGTTTGAGCGTTGCTTTAAGCCTGAAGCAGAGTTCTTTAGAAGTAAACCCACGGGTAACTATAAGTTAACTAGACAGTGTTCCTTCTGTTCTTTTAAACAAGATTGTTGGAAGGGTGCTATCTCAGAAGAACGCTCTCGTGTTTCTTCTGCTAAGAACCCACCTGTAGTAGACTACCTTGACATTCAAAAATTAACTGGTGAGGCATTATGATTGAAGTTCAAATCACTAACTCTATGAGAGAGACTGCACATGACATGGCCTCCGAGATGGGTATACTTAAAAGAAGTATAACTAAAGGACAAGGAAATGTGTATGGTTTTCTTGGTGAGTTAGTGGCTCTGGATGTTCTTGGTGGCATACACCAAAACACTATGGACTATGACATAGTAGTAGATAATGAGTACGATACTCAGGGACATGGCTATAGGATTGACGTTAAGACTAAGAAGACTACAGTTAAACCTAAGCCAGACTACGACTGCAGTGTTGCAGATTTAACACGCAAGCAGAACTGTGACTACTACGCCTTTGTCCGTGTACTATCTGATCAAAGTGTGGGTTGGTTCTTGGGATTGAAGAAGGCAGAACAATACTTTACTGATGCTAGGTACATTAAGAAGGGAGACTATGACAACAGCAATGGCTTTACTGCTCGTGCTAACTGCTACAACATGCCTATCTCTGCGTTGGATGTAGACTTGCCTACTTCCTTCAGGCATAAGACAGTAAAGTCTGCACTAAGTGCGGGGTAAAAGTAAGCTTGTACTCGCAGCAAAGAAGGAAGGCTTTCGTAGTGTAATTGAACATAAGATAGCTAGACAGATTGAGCTACAGGGTAACACTGTTAGATATGAAACTATTAAGATAGAATGGATTGACCTAGCAGTGCGTACCTACACACCTGACTTCATTCTTGATAACGGTATTATTATTGAGGTGAAGGGCAGGTGGGTAGCCCATGACAGAAAGAAACACCTTGCAATACGCAAGCAACATCCCCATTTAGACATACGTTTAGTGTTTGAGAACCAGAACAATAAGCTTTACAAAAGTTCAAAAACATCGTATGCTCTATACTGTGTTAGAAAGAAGATACCATACGCTAATCGTGTAATACCAGAGGCGTGGATAAAGGAACCTGCTAAACCTTTACCACCAGATAGAACAAGAGTTATTAAACCCAGTGTATAGGAGTATAAGTATGAACCACCCTGACGTTACTGACAATAGTTACGCTATAATTGTTACGCCTACTTTAAATGCAGAAGGTTCTTGGATAGGCGAAGTATCCGTGTCCATATCTCTGTCTCAAGATAATACCTTGTCAGAGTCAGATAAGGCTGAATTAGAGATGTTGTGTGAGTACATGACTTCTGTACTACCCGCTATAGAAGACGATGAAAATGTTAGAGATTTACTGGCTACCTACGTAGGTGAAAGCATTCGCCGTACAGAAGACAGTAGTCTAAATGACGTTCAAGAAGTGTTTAACTTTCAGACACCAACAAAAGGCTCCGCTTAAGATGTTGCGGGCTAGGGTTGTTGTTACACTAGACATAGACAAAGAAGAGTTTCCTATGCCGGTAGACGGCAACCCTAGCGAAGAGCTTGAAGAAGCTATTCAAGATGTGCTAGATGAGGTATATGGCACCCACATTGTGGGAATTAAAGTAAGCATCAAAGGAGAAGGCAATGGGCGCTACTAGCACTAACCACAATCAAATGATGACAGCATACCAAGAGTACATACATTCTTCACGCTATGCTAGATGGATTGAGAGTGAAGGTCGAAGGGAAACGTGGGAAGAGACAGTCCACCGTTACTTTAACCACATGGAAAAAGAGTTAGGTACAAAGCATGGTGTTACTCTAGACAGTAGCACACGCAATGAATTAGAGAATGCTGTGCTTACCCTCAAGGTTATGCCTTCCATGCGATTGCTTATGACCTCTGGTCCTGCAGTAGAGCAGTGCAATGTAGCTGCGTACAACTGTGCGTACATTCCTGTGGATAGTGTTCGTGCCTTTGATGAGATACTTTATATTCTTATGAACGGTACTGGTGTAGGGTTCTCTGTTGAACGGCAGAACGTAGATCAGATGCCACGAGTTAACGAGACATTTGAAAACACAGACACTACCATCCATGTAGGTGATAGTAAGCTGGGCTGGGCTAAGGGCTTCAGAGAACTGGTAAGCTTACTCTACGCAGGACAAGTACCTAAGTGGGACTTATCTAAGCTGCGTCCTGCCGGTGCTAGACTGCGTACATTTGGTGGGCGTAGCTCTGGCCCCGGTCCCTTGAACGAGTTGTTTATGTTT
>Ga0209631_10006472_pt1 | contig 12040 bp, 10 predicted proteins | sample COG_08_FD_184752 | JGI IMG/M metagenome (GOLD analysis project Ga0209631, IMG submission 184752) | Pelagic Microbial community sample from North Sea - COGITO 998_met_08 (SPAdes) (version 2) | ecosystem: Environmental > Aquatic > Marine > Neritic zone/Coastal water | place: Helgoland, sampling... | reverse complement strand
CTTACAGCTATACCTAACGCAAGTAATGAAACCACTACTTTTGTTAAGCTATCAAACATTGAAGTTAATCCTGAGATTGCTTTCATGTTTTCCCCCTTAATTTATTAATAAAAATCGAAACGAATCATATTCGTTTCGAATTACGTACTTTTACCATTCGGGGAGTTTGGAGACATCAAAAAAGGTATATGTAGTTTCAAAATGATGATTTTTATCAACATTTAGTAGTTTATAGTGTGCATTATGAGTCTTTTTGAATGGCGGAGAGAGAGGGATTCGAACCCCCGAAACGGTTCCCCGTTTACACGCTTTCCAAGCGTGCGCCTTCAACCACTCGGCCACCTCTCCTACTTAAAATCATCAACTAGTTTCACAAATTTATCTATAAATTCTTTATTAGTTGGTAATTTATTTTTTTTCATATCTTTTTGAATTTTTTTATAGTTTTTTTTAATATTATTAAGCACTCCAAATAAACTTATAAAATTTCTTCTAGAAACAAAAATTCCTTTCTTTTCTCCAATAACATGTTTTATATCATCAAAAATTATAACAGGCCTCCTTCTAGCTAGTGCTTCAAGTAATACCATGGGATGACCCTCTGTGAATGAAGGTAAGATAAAAATATTATGATCATCATAATATTTAATCAATTTAGTTTTATTATTTTGAGTAGGAAGTATTTTAATATTGCTTTGATTAATTTTATAAGGTGTATCTATTTCCGCTCCTATTGCTGTAAGATAAATATCTCTTTTATTTCTAATCAAATCTGACAATGAGTAAATTCCTTTTTCGACTTTAATTCTTCCGACATATAATAATTTAAAATTTTTTATTACCGTATTCTTTGGTTGTCTTAGCCAGGTAGAATCTAATTGAGATGGATTTAAAATTTTTCCTTTTCTTCCTCTTAGAATATAATCTGTACAACTTATTAGATAAGAAATAGATCCAACAATACTAAACATAAAATGATAAATGATTGGACCAATTTTTCCAAAAATTGCTTTGTACTCCCCATATCCATCACTTCTTAAATAAACAATAGGCTTTCTGCCTAAAATTTTAATAAATAAAGATACAATAAATGTATATGGAGAAATTGAAATTATTAGAAATTTAGCATCACTGTTTTTTGAAGCTTCAATCAAAGAGGAGATATATGAAAAAATATTATTAAATATTCTAATTTTTTTTATCTTAATCTCGTGAGATCTTTTTTTACTAGACTTTCTTGCAAATAAGTTAACTTCGAATTTTTTATTTAATCCTTCAGGTGTAGACTTAATATCTAAATTATCACAGTAATATTTATCATTATCTAGATAAATACTTTCATTAGAAAAAATAAAAAGTTTTTTTTTCATTATGAATCTTTATTTATCTTCAAAACTCCAATGAATGCTTCTTGCGGAATTTCTACTTTGCCAAATTGTTTCGATCTTGCTTTTCCTTTTTTTTGTTTCTTTAATAATTTTTTTTTTCTATCTCCAGCTCCGCCTCCGTGAATTTTTGTTAGTACATCTTTTGAAAAACCTTTAATTGACTCTCTGGCAACAATTTTTCCTCCTATTGCTGCTTGAATAGGGATCATAAAATTATGCCTTGGAATTAAGTCTTTTAATTTTTCACAAACTTGCCTACCTGTAGTTTGAGCAAAGTCTTTATGTATTATCATGGCCAAAGCATCGACTGGTTCTGCATTAACCAATATACCTAGCTTAACTAAACTTCCTTCTTTATGTTCTGTAATTTCATAGTCAAAACTAGCGTAACCGCTTGAAACAGATTTTAATTTATCGTTAAAATCAAAAACAACTTCATTTAAAGGCATATCATACGATAAAACTGCTCTATTTCCTGAATAACTAAGATTTGTTTGTAAACCTCTTTTGTCCTGACAAATTTTTATTATCGATCCTAAATATTCATCAGGTGTTATAATTGTGGCCTTGATCCAAGGTTCTTCTATTTTTGAAATTTGCGTGGGATCCGGCATGCTAGAAGGATTTTGAAGATCAATTACATCGCCATTTATTTTATGAACTTTATAAATTACTCCTGGAGTAGTTGTAATTAAGTTTACGTCAAACTCCCTCTCAAGTCTTTCTGTAATAATTTCTAAGTGTAACAGGCCTAAAAAACCACATCTAAATCCTAAGCCTAGAGCACTTGAGGATTCTGCTTCATAAGAAAAACTGGCATCATTAAGTTTAAGCTTACCTAAGCCGTCTTTTAACTTTTGATATTCAGAACTATCTACTGGAAATAATCCGCAAAAAACAACTGGTTTACTAGGCTTAAAACCGGGTAAAGGTTTATTGATTGGGTTGGATGCATCACAAATAGTATCTCCCACTTTTGTCTCAGATAAAGATTTAATTCCTGTAATAATAAATCCTATTTCACCTGAATTTAATTCACCAATATCAGTCGGTTTAGGTGTAAATACTCCAACTTTTTCAATAATATATTCTTGATCATTGGACATTAATTTAATTTTCATATCTTTTTTAATTCTTCCATTTAAAACTCTTACTAAAATAACCACTCCAAGATAGGTATCGTACCAACTGTCGACTAGTAATGATTTTAATTTTTCTTCTTGCTCGCCTTTTGGAGATGGCAAAACATTAACTATCGCCTCTAAAATATCATCTATACCCTCACCTGTTTTTCCAGAACAACCTATAGCGCTCGACGTATCAATTCCTATTACATCCTCGATTTCTTTTTTTGTTTTTTCAAGATCTGATGCTGGTAAATCTATTTTATTTAATATTGGAATGACTTCATGGTCAATTTCTAACGCCTGATATACATTAGCTAAAGTTTGAGCTTCAACTCCTTGAGTGCTGTCTACAATTAACAATGATCCTTCACAAGCTGACAATGATCGACTTACTTCGTATCCAAAATCAACATGGCCCGGGGTATCAATAATATTTAATATGTATTCTTTGCCATCTTTTCCTTTATAATTAAGTTTTACAGTTTGAGCTTTAATTGTTATTCCTCTCTCTCTTTCAATATCCATTGAGTCGAGAACTTGTTGTTTCATCTCTCTGTCAGTGAGCCCTCCACACTTATGAATGATACGATCAGCAATAGTAGATTTACCGTGATCTATATGCGCAATTATCGAAAAATTACGTATTCTTTTTATATCTGACATTAGGACCTAATTGTAGCACCAGTTTTTGCATTCACCGTATCAATAATTTTTTTACTTATCTGGTCTAAATCATTTTCCGATAAAGTTTTATCGATAGCTTGTAAAATTACATTTATTGCAACTGACTTTTTATCTCTTGGAATATTATCACCTTCATAAATATCAAAGGTAGATACATTTTGAATCAGGCTTTCATCAACCTCTCTAATTATTTTTTCAAGCGCACCAATCTTAAAAATTTTATCTATCACAAATGCAAAGTCTCTCTCTGATTTTTGATAGTCTGATGCTTGAAAGCTTTTTTTGGTTTGCCTTAACTTTTTATTTGGTTCAGGTATATTTTTTAAAAATATTTCAAATCCAAAAATATTTTTATCTTTAAAATCAAAATTTTTAATAATCGCAGGATGTATTTCTCCAAAATAAGCTAGGTGGGGCCCTTTTTCTGATTTTAAATTAACAGATCCTGAACGACCCGGATGATAGCTATGTTTTGTGTTATCACTTACAAAAAGGTTTTTTTCTTCAATGCCTAGCTCAACTAAAGTTTTTATTGCATCACTTTTAACATCAAAAACATCTATGTTTCTCTCTTTGTCTAGCCAACTTTTTCGGTTAACTTTTCCAGATTTTAAACCTCCAACTACAATTTGTTGTTCTCCTGGGTTTTTTCCAAAAAATGTTGGTCCTATCTCAAAAAAAGATAAATCTTCATATCCTCTATCTTGATTTTTTTTTAAATGAATTGCTAGATTAGAAAAAATTGAGCGCCTCAAAACATTTAAATCAGAAGAAATAGGATTAAATATTGATATTTCTTTCTCTCCTTTTGAAAATTGTTGATCAATTTTAGAGTCGGTGAACGACCATGTAACGGCCTCTAAGTACCCTTTCGATGCTAAAGCTCTCTGAGATAAATGAAAAATCTTTTGTTTAAAATTTAAAGTTTCATTTATTCTATTTTTTTCTGGTTTTATAAGCTTAATTTTATCAAAGCCTTTTATTCTTATTAGTTCTTCAACTAAATCTTCTTCTAAATTAATATCAGGTCTCCAAGTAGGAACTGACACTTTTAAATTTTTTTTATTTTTTTTGCAATTAAAACCAAGTGAAGTTAATATTTTATCAGCCTCATTAATATTTATTGGTATTCCAATTATTTTTTCAAATTTCTGAATTTCAAAATTTATAACTTTACTTGCTTGTTTGTATTTGCCTGTAATTATTAACTTGCTTGCTTCGCCGCCGCAAATTTTAATGATTAAATCTACTGCTAACTCTAGTCCCTCTTTTATAGAATTTGGATCAATTCCTCTTTCAAACCTATACTTTGCATCAGTATTTATATTAAGTTCTCGTGCTGTTTTTCTTATAGAAGAAGGTAAAAAATAAGCAGATTCTAACAATATATTTTTTGTATCTAATTCAGTTGAAGTTGAAGTACCTCCTATTATTCCTCCTAAACCTAAAACTCTCGATCTATCAGAAATAACACACATTCCTTTTTTTAATTTGTATTTTTTGCTATCTAACGCTTCAAATTCTTCATTGTCTTTGGAGTCTCTTACTATTATTTCTTTATCTATTTTATCTGCATCGTATGCATGTAGTGGTCTATTGAGATCAAACATCACAAAGTTTGTTACATCAACCACTGCAGAAATAGGTTTAAGACCTAAGGCTATTAATTTTTTTTTCAGCCAATCTGGGCTTTCTTTATTTACAATATTTTTTATATAACAGCTTCCAAAGGTTTTGCACCCTTGTGTTTTCTCTTTAGCTATTGACGTTTTTATTAAATGTTTGGCTGTTTGTTTTATCTTTTTTATTTTAGTTTTGATTAATTTTCCAACTCCTGCAGCTGAAAGGTCTCTAGCTATTCCTCTCATACCAAGACAGTCTGCTCTATTGGGTGTTATTGAAATATCAATAGATTTTTCTGATTTTGTATTAAAGTAACTTTTACCTACATCTTTTTCTTTATTTTTTAGTTCAATTATTCCGTCACTTTCATTTGATAAATTTAATTCACTTTCTGAACAAAGCATTCCTCTGGACTCGACACCTCTTATCTTTGCAATTTTTAATTCAAACTTTGTTTTTGGTATGATTGCTCCCGGCGGTGCATAAATTGTCAAAAGACCCTCTCTTGCATTTGGTGCTCCACAAACAACTTTTAATATTTCTTCACCTCCAATTGAAACATCACAAACTTTTAATTTATCTGCATTGGGATGCTTTTCTGTCTTAAGAATTTTAGCAACTTTAAAGACACCCATTTCTCCTGAATTTTCTTTGATACTTTCTACTTCAAGACCAATATTTGTTAGCTGATTAATTACTTCAAGTTCACTAGCTTTAGTATTTAAGTGTTCTTTAAGCCAAGGAATGGTAATTATCATTTACTTAAACCTCTGTAATTTGTTGGAACGTCTAAAGGATCGAAACCAAAATGATTCAACCATCTATAATCTGTTTCAAAAAAAGCTCTAAGATCATTAATGCCGTATTTTAACATTGCTAGACGGTCTATTCCGATACCAAAAGCGAAACCTTGATATTTTTTTGGATCAATTTTTACATTTTTCAAAACATTAGGATGAACCATTCCGCATCCTAAAATTTCTAACCACTTATCGCCTTCGCCAACAACTATTTTACCATTCTCAACTTTATAACCAATATCGACTTCAGCAGAAGGTTCTGTAAATGGAAAGTGGCTTGGTCTAAATCTCATCTTAACATTTTTTACTTCAAAGAACTGTTTGATAAAATAATCTAAACATCCTTTTAAGTGTCCCATGGTAATATTTTTGTCTATATGTAGGCCTTCAAGCTGATGAAACATAGGTGCATGTGTTTGATCGCTATCACATCGGTATGTCCGCCCAGGAACAATTATTTTAAAGGGTGGCTTGCTATTAAGCATAGATCTAATTTGCACAGGTGATGTGTGTGTTCTTAATAATAATTTTTTGTTTTTCTCCAAGTAAAAAGTATCGTGCATATCTCTAGCTGGATGATCTTCAGGTGTATTTAAGGCTGTGAAGTTATTATACTCATTTTCAACATCAGGCCCTTCTTCAACTGAAAAACCTATCTCAGAAAATATGGATGAAATTTCATCTATAACTTGCGAGACAGGATGAATTTTTCCTTCTCTATGCGATCTAACTGGTAATGTTACATCAATTTTTTCGTTTTTTAATTTATTGTTAATTTCCGAAGTTTCGATTTCTAGAATTTTTTGTTCAATTTGATTAGATAAGTCATCTTTTATCTTATTTAAATTAGATGCAAACTCTTTTCTTTTTTCTGGTTCTAATGAACCTAAGTTCTTAAACTGTTGTGTGATTTGACCATTCTTGCCAAAGAATTCTGTTTTAATATTCTGTAATTCCTCTTTTGATTTAACGGAGTCAATCTTTGCGTTAAAAATAGAACTTATTTTATCTAAATCACTCATTAAGTAATTGATTTTTTATATTAAGTTGGAGTTAAATCAAAGACTCTTTTAATTCAGGGAGGATTGAACCTTTTTTACTACTGATTTGAAGGCTTCTGGATTATTATAAGCTAATTCAGCTAATACTTTTCTATCTAATTTAATTTTTGATTTAGCCAAAGCATTAATAAATTTAGCATATGTTAAACCCTCGGCTCTAACACCGGCATTTATTCTTTGTATCCAAAGAGATCTAAATTCTCTTTTTTTTGCTTTTCTATCTCTATATGCATACTGCATGGCTTTTTCCATAGCTTGACGAGCTATTCTGATTGTATTTTTTCTTCTGCCGTATTGACCTTTTACAGCTTTTAAAACTTTTTTATGTTTAGCTCTACTTACAACACCTCGTTTAGTTCGTGCCATATTTTTTCCTATTTATTATAGGGCATATACGATTTTACTATTCTTGAGTCTTGTTTTGTCATAATCGTTGTGCCTCTTAGTTTTCTTATTTGTGAGTTAGTTCTTTTAATCATTCCATGCCTCTTTCCTGCTTGAGGTCTTTTAACTTTACCAGAAGCAGTAAAAGTAAATCTTTTTTTTGCTGAGCTTTTAGTTTTTAATTTTGGCATAAATATTTGGGTCTTATATAGGCAATAGTTAACCTTTACAAGTCGATATTATCTTAATTTTAGATGGGTTGAATAATCATAACCATTTGTCGACCTTCAAATTTAGGTTTACTCTCAATTTTTGCAATTTCTTTGGTCTCTTCTATTATTTTATTCATTAATTCTTTACCTAGTTCAGTATGTTGCATTTCTCTTCCTTTAAACTTAATTGTAAATTTAACTTTGTCACCTTTGGTAATAAATTTTTTGGCATTTTTAATTTTAAAATTGTAATCATGTGTGTCCGTTCCTGGTCTCAATTTAATTTCTTTTAATGAAACTATTTTTTGTTTTTTTTTTGCTACATTTGCTTTTTTTTGTAAATCATATTTATATTTACCCATGTCCATAATTTTACAAACAGGTGGGCTTGCATTAGGAGAAATTTCTATAAGATCCAACTCTTCCTGCTTTGCTAATTCAATAGCTTTCTTTAAAGGCATAGCACCTAAGTTTCCTCCATCGCTTCCAATAACTTGGACGTCTAAAGCTCTAATTCTCTCATTAGCTTTTGGGCCTTGAGGTTTGCTTCTTCTCTGAAAATAATTTGGTTTAAAACTCGACACTTAATTTAAAGGCAGCTTGTTGTCTTGTAGCATATTTTGAATAAGTTCTTCTCTTTTAATTGTTTCTTGTTTATCGGATCCAAGTCGTCTAACGGTTACAGTGTTATTGGCAACCTCTTTTTTTCCACAAACAAGTATTAAAGGTACCTTTGCAAGAGAATGTTCTCTTACTTTATAATTTATTTTTTCGTTTCTTAAATCCACTTCGCATTTTATACCTTCTTTAAATAAATCTTCAAATAACTTTTTTACATATCCATTATTTTCTTCTGCAATAGAGCACACTACTGCTTGTGCTGGCGATAACCAAAAAGGCAATTTACCAGCATAATTTTCAATTAAAATTCCTATAAATCTCTCTAGTGAGCCAAACAGAGCTCTATGCAACATTACAGGAACTTTTTTTGTTCCATCTTTATCAACAAATGAGGCTCCTAATCTTTCCGGAAGATTTAAATCAACTTGTAATGTACCACATTGCCAATCTCTGCCAATTGCATCTCTTAATACAAACTCAATTTTAGGGCCATAAAAAGCTCCTTCGCCTTTGTTAATTGTATACTCTAGTTTTGATTTTTTTATAGCTGATAAAAGTGCAGACTCTGACTTATCCCAGACAGCGTCGTCTCCAACTCTTTTTTCAGGTCGATCTGAATATTTTAAAATTACATTTTCAAAACCTAGATCTCTATAAATTTTTAAAATCAAGTTTGTTACAGTTAATGACTCTTGTGTAATTTGATCTTCTGTACAAAAAATATGCGCGTCATCTTGAGTAAAAGCGCGAACTCTTAATAACCCATGTAAAGCGCCTGACGGTTCATATCTGTGTACTTTTCCAAACTCTGATAATTTTAAAGGTAAATCTCTATAACTTTTTAGACCTTGATTAAAAATTTGTACACATCCAGGACAGTTCATTGGTTTTACAGCAAATATTTTTTCATCAGGAGTTTCTGATGTAAACATATGTTCTCCAAATTTTTCCCAATGCCCAGATTTTTCCCATAAAGACTTATCTAAAAGTTCTGGAGTATTTATTTCTTTATAACCTGCCAATCGTTGTTTCATTCTCATATACTCTATTAATCTTTGAAATAATAACCATCCCTTTTCATGCCAAAATACTGAGCCAGGGCTTTCTTCCCTGAAATGAAAAAGATCCATTTCTTTACCTAATTTTCTGTGGTCTCGTTTTTCTGCTTCCTCCAATCTATGTATGTAATCGTCTAATTCTTTTTTTGAACCCCAGCATGTACCATAAATTCTTTGAAGCATTTCATTATTAGAGTCGCCTCGCCAATAAGCGCCGGATACTTTTGTTAATTTAAATGCTTTTCCAATTTTACTTGAGGAAGCTAAATGTGGTCCTCTGCATAAATCGTGCCATTTGTCTCCATGATGATAAATTGAGAGTTCTTCGCCTTTGGGTATGCCTTCGATGATCTCCGCTTTGTAATTCTCACCTATCTTTTTAAAGTGATCAATAGCTTCATCTCTTTTCAAAACTTTTCTTGTTGTTTTTACGTCTCTATCAATTATTTCTGACATTTTTTTCTCTATGTTTTTTAAATCATCACTTGTAAATGGTTCCGCTCTTGCAAAGTCATAATAAAAACCATCCTCAATAACAGGACCTATGGTAACCTGGGTTCCTGGAAATAATTCCTGGACTGCCATTGCCATTATATGTGCAGCGTCATGTCTCAAAACTTCTAAACCTTCTTTATCTTTTGGTGTAATTATTCTTACTTTTGAGTCTTGTGTTATTTCGTGACTTAAATCTTTTAATTCTCCATCAACTTCCATAATCAACGCAACCTTTTCCAGAGATTTACTAATCTTTTTTGTAAGTTCAAAACCGCTAATTGATTTTGTAAATGGAATTTTTTTTCCGTCTAATAACTGAATTTGAGGCATTAATTTTCTAATAATTTTTTATATTCTCTAAGGTTAGAATCGCACATAGCTTCAACATCAAATTTTTTTGTTACGTTTTTTCTACCTTCGTTTCCCATTAATTTCAACTCTTCTTGATTTAATTCAATAACAGTATTTAGGCTTTTCGCAAGTTCTCTGGGATCATCAAACTTGTATAAAAAGCCAGATTTTTTATTTAAAATTGTTTCTTTAGAGCCTCCAATATTGCTAGCAATAATGGGTTTACCCATAGACTGAGCTTCAACAGCCACACGCCCAAATGCCTCTGGTTCTATAGAAGCTGAAACAACAACGTCCGCTAAAGAATATGCTAATGGCATTTCCTTGCAATGATTTATAAATTTTATTTTCTTATTCAAATTATATCTCTCAACTAAATTAATAAGTTTTTTTTTATAAACTGTTCTACCCTGATCAGATCCAAGTAAAATAGCTTCAAAATTTGTAATATTATAATCCTCAATTAAAATGTTAAGAGACTCTATAAACTTTTCTTGACCTTTCCAAGTTGTCAATCTGCCTGGCATCAAAATAATAAATTTTTCAGGTGATAAACCCCATTCTTCTTTAAGTTTTTCTTGCTTAAGAATTGAAATATTTTTTTGATTAAAATAATCAATATTAATTCCCCTAAAGATAACTCTAAGTTTTTTTTTATTGTTGAGATATTCGCTATAATTTTCATTTATGTGATTAAAAATGAAGTTAGAACCAGCAATTGTTAATTTTGATCTTAACATAATGCTGTTGTAAAATTTTTTAATTATACTTTTGAAGTTATAAGTTCCGTGGAAAGTGGTCACAAAAATTCTGTTAGTCAAAATACAAGCAAAATAACACGCCCAAGCTGGAGCTCTACTTCTTGCATGAACTATATTTATATTTTTGAAAATAATCAATATTGATAAAATAATTGTATTAAAAATTATCAGTATAGGATTTTTAGAATGAACAGGTAATTTAAATATATTTACTTTTTTTTCTTTTATATATCTTAATAGTTCACCTGATGAAGTTGCTATAAAAGAGCCGCAATTTTTTTCAGCTAAATAGTGAGCAATATCATAGCAGCCAGTTTCAGCTCCGCCGTAACCAAGCTTAGGTATTACTTGAAGAACATTTATTTTAGTACTCATTTTAATTGGTATATAATACTAGATTAAAATACTTATATGAAAAAATTTAAATATTTAAAAATTTCTGACACGAAAAAACTAAGATTTATAGACAATTATTATAAAAATAAACTCTATATTGTTTTTCTTCCTGGCTTTATGTCTGATATCGATGGAAAAAAACCTCAAGCTTTTAAAAAATATGCTAAAAAAAAAAAATTAGGTTTTTTAGCTATCGAGTACTCTGGTCACGGTAAATCATCTGGAAAGTTCACAAAAGGAAATATAAGTAAATGGTCTAATGACGCTAGAATTTCAATTAAAAAAATTGTTAAAAAAAATAAATTTATACTCGTTGGTTCAAGCATGGGTGCTTGGATTTCTTTAAATCAATTTAAATATTTTAAAAAACAAATTCATGGTTTTGTGGGTATTGGCTCTGCACCTGAATTTCTTGAAAAGTTGATGTGGAAAAAATTTACAAAAAAAATGAAAAAAGAAATTAGAACAGAGGGTATAATTACAATAAGACATGGTCAGTCAAGTGTTAGAAATAAACTTAATGATTATCCAATAACGTATCAGCTAATAAAAGATGGAAGAAAAAATAAAATTCTAACAAAAAAAATAAGGTCAAAAATTAAAGTTACTATGGTTCATGGCAGTAAAGATGAAGTTGTGCCAGTATCTTATTCGAGAAAGGTTCTTACAGTGTTCCCTAATGCACAAAAAAAGTTGGTAAAAATTAAAAATGGAGATCATAGTTTATCAAATAAAATCCATTTAAATAGAATAATTAAAGAATTAAATAGTATTGTTAAAAATATAGTCTAGTCCCTCAACATAAGTCGAGTGCTTTAATTTATAATTAAAAAATTCTTTCATTTTTTTATTATCAACTTTTTTAGATTCTTGATAAAAATTTTTTAACATTTCACTTTCTACCTCATTTACCTCTATAGTTTTAGGCTTATCTATTCCTAATAGTTTAGCTCCATACATGGTGACTTCTTCTGCTGACGCAGGTTGATTATCTGAAATGTTGTAAATTTCTTTTTTTTTGAAATTATTTAAAGAGCTGGATAAAACATTTGCAATATCTTCTACATGAATACGTGAAA
>Ga0209631_10006463_pt1 | contig 12047 bp, 9 predicted proteins | sample COG_08_FD_184752 | JGI IMG/M metagenome (GOLD analysis project Ga0209631, IMG submission 184752) | Pelagic Microbial community sample from North Sea - COGITO 998_met_08 (SPAdes) (version 2) | ecosystem: Environmental > Aquatic > Marine > Neritic zone/Coastal water | place: Helgoland, sampling... | reverse complement strand
TTCCAATCAACGCTAAATTCATCTCGTTGCTCGTACCCTTCAAAGAAAAAAAATGGGTTTCATTATTTATTTAAGCCTTTTATTTATTTCTTAAATTTAGTGAGACTTCCCCATCAATTAACATCTTTATTTTGTAAAATTTTATTGAAATTTAATTTCATTCAGAAATTTTATCCGATAATTTCGGATACCAACTTAATCAAGCCATCTTCGTTAAGCGTATTTCAACCTATGAAGATGTTCGAATCTCATAGTACTGTTTTTATTTACGGTTGGAAGTTTAGGGAACCAAAACTGACACATAAGCATGCACAGAAAATCAGAGATTTCTTCAAGCCTACGAATGAGATTAACAGAGTCATTGAAGAAAAAGTTAGTCGAATCCGAAACGATTATGACTTACTTATAGGAGTCCATATCAGGAGGGGAGATTATGATAAGTGGAAGGGGGGTAAATACTTGTATTCTCAAAGAGATTATCTAAAATTTATGCTAAAAATATCTGAATTGTATCCTAGCAGTAATATTGTTTTTTTGATTTGTTCTAATGAAAATGTCGATTCATGTATATTTGAAAGCTTATCAATTGAGGTGATGGATGCATCCCCTATTGAGGATCTTTATACTCTCTCTGAATGTGACTTGCTCATTGGCCCTCCGAGCACATTTACGCAGTGGGCGTCTTTTTATGGAGAAAAGCCTTTATTGCACATTTACTCTTTAAGTGACAGTCTTACTACGCAAGATTTTAGGGTGCGCGATATTACTGAAACACCAGGTTGAAGTTGCTTAATTCATCGTGCCTGAAGGCGAAAATCTTCCAGGCTATTTTTCCGGCAAAGGTCCACGACCTGGGTTACATGCCTGAGTGGTACATTTTCATCTGCTACTACTAAGATCACCGGTTTTTGGGGAAGTAATGCTGTTGCCTTTAATACTTGGGCCAGTTTCTCGAAGTCGACTTTTTTTGAATTGATAAAGAAATCTCCTTCTTGAGAAATGGAAACGACTAGTTCGTTGCTCATCAAGTTGGACCCTGCAGTATCAATCTTAGGTAATTTGATGTTTAAGGCCCGTAGGTCGCGAAATTGCATGGTGACAAGAAAAAAAATGATAAGCACCATGAGCACATCGATAAGGGGAACCACATCAATTCTTGGCTTCTTACGCGATTTTGATCGAATTAACATTAATTCAATGTCGTCGGATTCTTATTGGTGGCGGTTGCATCAATAAGTCGAGCGGTAAGCCAATCAATAGATGCCGATCTTTTTTCAACAATGCGAATGAGGTATGCATGTCCGATCAATGCAGGAATTGCGATGGCCAATCCTATAATTGTAGTAAGAAGTGCTAGCGCAATACCCTCTGAAAAGACTTCGGCTCCTCCTGCTAGTCCAGATGTGGGCATGCTGGAGAAAACTTGTACTAATCCAGTGGCAGTGCCTAGTAACCCAATAAGGGGAGCACCTGCCACTACAATTTCAAGAAGAAATAGGCCCTTCTCCATTGCAGCAACTTCCAGTCTGGAGTAGGAGAGTAATGCTTCTTGAGATGGCTTTTCCTGCGTGGCAATAAGAGAAATTCTTTCAGCTGCAGATCTCCTCCCCCAGTTCTTATTTGGGAATTCTCCAGATCTGAGTGCTTTCTCGACTTTTCTGGGAAATGTTAGACCAGGCCGGAGCGAATAACATCGTTCAGCAATTACAAAAACAGTGATTAATAGGCAAATACTAAGCGGGTAAATGAATACTCCAGTTTGTTTGTAAGTTAAGGGAGGCTGAAGTGTTAGAAATTTCTGTATGAAACGATCTTCCTGGGCACCCTTTACCAACAAGACTAAGTTTTCATTATAAAATGCGTTAAGTGATGAATTAGCATCTAATTTGATATCACTTGCAACTAAACCAGACTCGCACACCAAGAGAAGCGATACCTTGTCTTCGATTAAGTACGAATTCGATTCTTTCGCAGTAACAGCGTACTGAGAAAGGGATGGATTATTCTCAATTGGTATCGAACGAAATTGAATATCGTCTTCGGATAATGTACTGAGAAAGTCCGTCTGATCGAAAATTTGATCGGTATCAAGGAAGCAACTTGTCTGCAATAATGTGACCGAAAGAAGAACAAGCCGCTTGATCATATCGTTGATCATTACCGGTTTGCCATTATGAGTAGGCCAAGCGGTTATGAATTGCTTCAACGCTTTCATTCGCTCCCAATAATTCATCAATTGGGTCCCATGTTCCATTGAGGAGAGATTCTCGTGCGCCTTGTCGTAAATCACAGGGAATCGATGAACCATCGAAACGTATTTGCAAGTTTTGTACATCCACAATGACATCAGCACTAGGATTTTCCTGGATGAATGAAGCAAGCTTGGCTCTCTCGGAATCCGGGAGGGAGATGCAAGGCATTCCAAGATTGATTGAATTCCCAAAGAATATCTCGGCAAAATTCCCTGCAATTACAGCTCGAAAACCGGCTCGATAAAGAGATTGCGGAGCGTGTTCTCTTGAACTTCCACAGCCAAAATTTGAACCAGAAAGCATGATCGAAGCATTGATAAATCGAGGATCATTAAGGGGATGCTCTTTCTTGGATCCATCCTCTTTAAACTTCATGTCATAGAAGAGGTACTCTCCTAGTCCATCAAAGGTTACACACTTCATGAATCGAGCAGGAATAATCCGGTCGGTATCGATATCATCACCGGGAACATAAATCGCTTGTCCTGAAACTTGAGAAATTTTTTCGAGTGGCATAATAAAATAGAATTAAGATGAAAACACTTCGCGACTATCCGAAACCACGCCAGTAATCGCGGCTGCGGCAACCATTATCGGACTCATCAGCATTGTCCTGCCCGTTGGGCTCCCCTGCCTGCCTTTAAAGTTACGGTTACTGGAACTGGCACATAGTTGATCGCCAATTAACTTGTCCGGATTCATTGCCAAGCACATCGAACAACCTGCAAACCTCCATTCAAACCCAGCCTCTCGAAATATTTTATCCAAGCCTTTTGCCTCGGCCAATTTACTCACCACTTGAGAACCGGGAACTACAATTGCTTTCACACCTTCCTTCACCTTGTGACCGCCCAGTTGCCTCGCTACTTCCTCCAAGTCTGAAATTCGCCCATTGGTACAGGAGCCAATGAATGCAACATCTATCGGAGTTCCTTTAATGGGCGCCCCGGGAGTTATTTTCATATACTCAATCGCTTCATCTATGCTCGCTTTTTCTTTTTCCCCCATACCGGTTGAATCCGGTATCGTTTCGTCTATGCCGATTGCCTGGCTCGGATTAATGCCCCAGGTCACCGTCGGACCAATCTCAGAGGCATCGATCTTTACTAAATCGTCATATTGGCAGCCCTCATCAGACGCAAAGGAAGCCCACTCGGATGTAGCTTTATCCCAATCTTCATCTTGGGGAGAGTATGGACGTCCCTTTAGGTAATCAAAGGTTTTTGCATCTGGATTAACATACCCAACCCTTGCTCCTCCCTCTATTGACATGTTACAGGCAGTCATTCGTTCTTCCATGCTAAAAGAATCAAATACTTCACCGGCGTATTCATAGGCAAATCCAGTTCCTCCATTTACGCCCAGCAATTTGATGATGTGTAAAATTACATCCTTGGCATAAATCCCTGGATTTAAACTTCCATTTACTTCAATTCGACGAACCTTTAATTTCCCCAATGCCATCGTTTGTGTGGCCAACAGGTCGCGGACTTGACTAGTTCCAATTCCAAATGCAATTGCGCCAAATGCACCATGAGTAGAGGTATGGGAGTCTCCACAGGCAATCGTCATGCCGGGCTGGGTAAGTCCCTGTTCAGGACCCACCACATGAACGATGCCCTGTTTTCCAGTATCAACATCGAAAAAAGTAACATCAAAATCCTGACAATTCTTCCTAAGTTCCTTAATCATCGCATCTGCTAACGGGTCGGAATAAGGTTCCTGGGTTTCATTGGTGGGGACGATATGATCGACCGTGGCAAAGGTCCGCTCGGGATAACGAACGGGCAGTGATTTCTCCCGTAGCATACCAAATGCCTGTGGACTGGTCACTTCATGAATTAAATGCCTACCAACGAATAATTGGGTTTGGCCATTTTGCAACTGTCCGACCGCGTGAGCATCCCAGACTTTTTCAAATAAATTTCGCTTCATCATAGAAATGCCCAAACCATAACGAAATCAGAACCTCGGGCAAGTTCAATGCCATGCGAATTACAAAAACTTTCGGTAAAACGAGTTACTCTTCAAGAGGATTTATCTTAGAACCGCTGTTTAGATATGCCTTTTTGAGGAGGCTTTCAATTGGTTTGCGCGATAGCGATTCTGCGTTTTCTTGTTTTGCAGATTGGTAATCCATTAGTTTTTTGAGTGATTGCCCATTTCTTTTTTGCAACTCAATCACCTGGTCAATTAATTCATTTGCTTCATTATTACTGCGTGGATCAAATCCTATGCTATCCCTTGCCTCTAAAAGCAAAGCTAAACTCTCTTCCTTCTTTGCCAAGATCGACTCAATAGTATCTAAATGCTTCGCCGCAATTGCTTGAGTCTCGGCATGCAACAGATTTTGGTGGGTCTCAAGTGTGCTAAGGAAAAACTCAAATAACTGAGAATTATCGCTCGAAGTCGACATTTCCTCGAGGTCTATGCTTTTAAAGAGAGTGAACCGGGTTGTTGATCACCAGATATTTGATTTTCTGGGTTTTGAGCCAACATTTCAGACCACGCATCTCTCAATTCAGTAATTACTTTTTCTGCTTCGTCAATTGTATCAGGTTCTTTCTTCAAGTTAGCCTGTTGAAGTTGATGCATCACATAGTCGTAAAGACGATAAAGTGTACCGGGGAGTTCCCCAGGAACTGACATATCTAAGGACGATTGCAATTCAGTAACGATATTTTGGGCACGAATGAGATTGTTGTTCACATCTTCATTGCGTTTAGTGAATTCCTCCTCCTCGAATGCACGCTTTGCAGCAGTAGTAAATCGTAAGCAACCATCAAAGAGCATTAGGACCAATTTCCCAGGACTTGCTGTTTGTACCGATTGTGCCTTGTAGGACTTTGCGATTTTATCGTATTGCATAATCAGGGCAGGAAAACTTAACCAGCAAAATCCTCAGTGGAAAAAAGTTTTTCAGCGAGCCCTTCGAGATCGTTATCGTTTGGCCAATTTGGATCAGAAAGAAGTGCCTGAGCCCGTTCAATCGCTTCCGGTCTAATTTCCTCCGTGGAATTTGCCGCGCGATTGGATAACTCAGAAATGTCAGTTAAGCGAACCTTTGCTGTTTCTAGAGGCAGTGTACTCTTCTGAGCACTAACCGTAGACTCGGGCTTACCATAAGCTCGAACAAATGCGTTATTTTCACTACCTGAAATTGCGTCCATAAATAAAACTAAGCTTAATTTGTGCCAAAATAGGAGAAATTGCAACCCTCTTTTTGAACTATCTTAATGGAAGCGTGGAAAATGTGGTGGATGCAACATATTTTGCAAATATTCGGGGGGAATGTAAAACGCTCCCTGATGTTTTGGCAGACAGTGCCCGAACTTGTTCTTTTTCCTGAAAAATCGAGGAACCGACAATTACACTGGCATGACCCGCGTCAAATGTTTCATCAATTGCCCACATGAATTCGCCGGTTTTGATATCCACTAGTTTTGCTCGCACACCTAGCGACATCGGTCTGTAAGGTCTGTATGAATGAAGGTCAACGAAGAGCACGCCATTTGCACTGGTCCTATCTTCGAGGGTGCGCAGGAAACTCTCAGGCAGTTCTCCCGAGGAAGAAACGCGTTCGGTTCCGAAATATTCTTTCATTTGCTTGGTGTTAATCCGAATCGTTTCAAATATCCTCTCCTGAGTGAGTTCCTGGTGAAAAATATCATCAATGTATTTTAACATTCCCGAATTCTCATCCGGGTAATAACATGGCAATGTAATTACTCGGTTAAAGTAGTTAGGCAGTCGTTCAATTGGGTAGAGGTTTGTTGGTACAAAGGGTTCTGCTCTTGCCACCACCTTTTCCTGTTCAAATTTCCTGCAACTTGTGAAACTGGTACTAATTAAAAGTGTAAACAGGGAATATCTTATAAAAATTATCATTTCTTAAATGAGTTTTGAAGTGTTTGAAGTTGTGTGTTCAATTGGGATTGCATTTCTTCCATCCGCATAAATCCATCGCTCAATGTTTTTTCCCGTTGTTCGAGGTATCGTTCCATATCCTCAATGCGTTCATCAATGCGCTTATTCTGGCTCCGTATACTTTCAATATGCGTGTTGTAAGCTCCTTTATACCCACTATCTGAATCACCGGACAAAAAGGCACTAATAAACTCGTCAATTGCATTTGAGATACCTTGATAAGGTCGATAGGTCGATGTGTTGGCATCAAAGGCAGCAGAGTTAGCAATCGTGTCACCCACAACCGCATTCGTTGCGGTAGGGCTATTGGGGTCGTTGTTTGTAAGTGTCTTTGGGGCGGTTGCCGTAATATCAGCTGCATCCGCGGTCTTAGTCGACTCCACTCTTGCATCACTAAATAATGCCTTTACCTTGTCTGGGTTTTTTTCCAATTCCTGTATCAATAACGCAGAATTCTTAACCATAATCCGGTCTGAACCAATTCCAAAATCAAGCCCAATACTCGACAATCTAAAACTCGAGTAGGCGGGGTCCGTTTCGGTCCAATTTGCTGCTCCACCACCACCTGCAGCACTGTATGTCCAGTATTTCGGATTGCCTGAAGCGTTATCATTGAGCACTTTTACGATATAACCGTCGTTGTTACTGTCAAAATTAAGGTCGTTGGCAATGGCAACTAATTCAGCACTATTGCCAGCTCGCGCATTTATGATCAGATTCGAACCATCTGATGTAGCACCACTTTCGGAGTGTGGAGTAGAGTCACCAAAAACTACTTTTCTTAACTGACTTCCGAGTCGACTAATTTCAATGTTACTTGAAAATTTACCAGAGGTCACCCTTTCTCCGTCATTAGTAACGGAAGTAAGGCTTTTAATGTAATCTTGGGCATCGTTGAATTCTTCAATCAATTTATCAATTGCTGCCTTCGCCTGGGATGAATCTCTGGCTACTACAAAGGAGGCAGAATCATTTACATCCATTTGGGCAATATCAAAAGTGATTCCCTCATATCCATGTTCGGAGTCAGTAAATGATGTTTTATTACTATATACCTTGTCTCCTTCATTTACTCGGACGATCGAATTTTGCCCTAATTCGTCGACCATCGTTCGTCCAACACTTGCAATCACTTGTCTCCATTGCGTGCTTGCGGTGGATGGACTTTCGGTAGGAACCTGCAGGGCTTGCCAAAATGTAGTAGGATCGCCACCGGTACCGCCCAAACTCACATAAGTCCCATTTGCGTAGGTCGCATTATTGGCAGAATTGTAATCCACATAATTGGCTGCTGGTGCAGCCAAGCCCATTGCGTTGAGGAGGTTGCCGGTACCAGAGTTCGCAGTTAATGCATCCCAGGTAGTTGATTCGTGAAGCGTAATCCCGACTGAACCTGCCTCTTTATTTCGGACTACAAATCGATCACTTACTGGATCGTAATACATGTGAACATTTGCATCCGATGAGTTTACCCGGTCGACCAATGTTGAAACAGTATCGGTGTTTACATTATAATCGATACGAACTGCCCCCTCCCCTTCACCGATAAAGAAATTCCCCAATCCAGATGCATTAGGAACCAGAGTTGTACCAAAATTAGCACCTGCCAATGAGACCTTCATATCAATCGTACCCAATGCCTGACTACTCTCGATCACACTCTCCTGTAATTGCTCCCAGTATGCCGATACCGCATCAGGATCGGGTATGGTTACAGCCTGCCAGAAATCACTGTCGGTGTGTACATGATTATTTGCCTTGGTAAGATCGACCGCAACTAAGTCCCAATCATTTGCATTCGCAGCCTGAATTGGGTCTGTTGATGTGTTCGCACGTGCACGATAGTATTTACCGTCACTCCCCTTCCTGACCTCCCCTGCTAATGTACCCGCGAAAGTCGTACTAAAATCATGCGCCCCGGATCGACTAAATGCATCTTCACCAGAATCACGGGTACCAAAATTTCCGTCTGAACCAGCATAACCCGCAACATTACCAGCTTTTGCCCAAAGAGAATAATCAATTGCATTGGCCACAGCTCCAGCATTACCAATTCGCTTCATGCCAGGCTTAATTTGCTGCCAGTAATTCGAGTCAAATGAAGAAGCTGTGTCAGCATGCCCGTATTCAGTCCAGTGACTTGCAAAGCCAGCATCCCCAGAACTAGTTAACTCAGCAGTTTTACTTGACCAAAACTGTTGGGTTTCAGCATCTGAAGCGACTAAAGTCAGGTCAGTGAGCTTTGTAGTTTTATCCGTCCACCAGCTTGAAAACCCGCCGTTGGAGTCATCAGTAAGTTCGGCATTAACATTTGAACTCCCCCAGTAAGTGTCTACATCGTTACCATTTCCAATATCAGCAAAATCAAAAATATCTGTGGTTTTATCAGTCCAGAAATCGTTAGTCGCTGTTGGATTGCTAATGTCAGTGGTTACATCGCCCCACCAGTTTGCATTTGCTGCCAGGGTGGAAGCATCCACCACTGCCCATAATCCATTTCCAGCACCAGCAGTACCCGTGGTATCAGCAAGCTTTGCTAAATTGGTTACATTTGTCCAAACCCCTGAACCGCCAGTTGCTGGAGTGGTTGCCTGCGTATCTTCAGTCCAGTAGCTGTTTGCACTACTAAGAGTTAACGGATCAGCATCCACAGTCCAATATGTAGTGCCAGTGGCAACTATTGCGGTCGCATCCTGCCAGTAGGTACTCAGCTGAGTAGGCCCAGTATTTGAAAGATTAACTAAAGCGGTAACATCTTCCCATAAATCAGCTCTTGCGGTTGCATCTGCTGGATTAGTTGTGGTGTATTTTTTTAATACCCCAGTTCCCAGTGTGGTTTGCATTGCATCTAAGGTAGCGAATCCTGCACTCCATCCCGCACCATTGGTAGGGGGAGCTGGATCATTTGAATTCGCCCCGCCAGAGGTATTTTGGTAATAGTTCCCGTCTGTCCCCAATGCAATCGCATTAGAGGCAACGCCTGCCGCGTAATTCCCAGTATATGCTACCTGGAACTGGAAATAATTAGCCCCTTCCTTTACGACATCATTTGCACTAAAAGCGCTCGTATTAGTGAAGCTGTTCGCAATATCAAATTTAGGGGTGTAATAGCCCGATCCCGAGCCATCCCTAATTGTGTCACTAAAAGAACTACCATTGGTGTAAGCTGAGTCACTCCAGTTTGTAATTCCAGATAAATCTCCTTGAGATTGGTAAAATGTGTTGTTTCCACTGTTGTGAACGACCTTACCGTTTCCAAATGATGAGACATTTCCGCCAGAAGTATGGTCATCAACTGCATTCCAGCTTGCTGATGCCTTAAAGTAATTCGAGGCTCCTTTAACTACATTATTCTGACTGTATTTACCCGTTGGATTGCTGCTGTGTGCAGCGAGACTCGTTAATGTGCTCGTGGGTTTCCAGACCTTACTACTTGCTCCATTTTGGTGAAGAAAACGTGTGCTTGTTGTGGCACCACTTGCATCGGCAAATGCAGCTGAGCCAGAAGCGGATACATGATCGGCTACATTCGCACTAGCCTGAAAGTAATCAGTTCCATCGTAAACCACAGTGCCAGTTGTATGATTAACGGATTTATCATAACTTGCAGCAGTTATACTCGAAAAATCTTGCTTTGCCTCGTATACAACCGAACCTATTTTCGCAAATTTGTTATTCGCTGCAGAACCAGTTGTATCGAAAGCCGTTACTGCATTCCCTGCAGTATGAGCAACCGTTTCTCCCCAGTTTGCTCCCGCTTTATAAAAGTTATTGCTAGTCCCATCCTCAACAAGCATAGCCTGTACATTCGCATTGGATGCTCCAATAGTACCGCTGTTAAATGTCTGAAAGAGTGTGCCTGCATTGTGTGCCTGTATCGCACTAAAATTCGCATTTGCTTGGTAGAATTTCTTGTCTGCACCACCGGCAGAGTTATGCACAACCTTATTCTTTGCCCAACTTTGAACAGTCGACGCACCCGTATGGTCACCCACACCACTCCAAGCTGCACTTGCTTTAAAGAAGTTTGTCCCTGCTCCGCTTGTATCCTGAATATATGAATTAGGAACCCATAATTTCCCATAGCTTGCTGCTGATGTGGTATCAAGGGAGAATAATTCATTTGCAGCTGGACTTGCTGCATTTGTTGGGTCCCATTGGGAGGTTGCCTGATAAAACTTTGAACCTATTTGAACATAATCATTTTCAGCCCAATTGCTTCGATTAGAAGTTCCAGCGTGTGCCTGAACAGTATCCCATTTTGTTTGATTTGGTTTATAATAATTATCCTGAACATTTGCATCTCCCTGTTTTCCTACCACATATTTTTTCCCTGTAGCATCAAACGCGGTACCATACAAAGTATTGCCAACACCGTTTCCTGAATGTTCAACCGCAGAGTAACCTGCTCCATTGTGTTGATACATTCTACCATTAATACGAATCTTTTTTGGAATGTTATTTGTCCACTCGGATCCATTGGCTGTAGCTGTAGTTGCTATTCCATTTGCCCCCGCAAAATCAGTAGACAAATCGTCCCAATTTACAGTTGCTGTATCTAATCGTTCCTTAACTGCCCTGAAGAAATTCCCATCACTACCCTTGACGATATCACCTGTCTTGTAGGTCTTTGATGTATCTCCTGGATCGTGGTTTATTGTTGTATTTGTATTATCAGCATCTGCTCCAAAATTCGTGCCCGTGGTACTGTAGTCCGAGTGCGAACTTAAAGTTGAGAGTAACTTCCAGTGGGGACCGGTTGCTTCCTTGGTCATATCCCCAGCAGTAACCTTTGGACTATTGTCATCAAATGCGGTAGTTGGGAAATTCACACCAGACTTAACCTGATAAACAAATCCGTTTTTGTAAACATTGGTGCCTGCAGTGTAATCAGTCGCGGCATTATGCAGAGCTTCATTCGCAATTCTTTTAAATAAAACCTCACTGCCTGCAGCTCCCTTCGCTACATAAAGCCTACTATCGGATGATGACAGGCTTTCATCTGGATCGTCCAGCCTAAGCCATGATTGTGTTCCATCACCGCCCGACCATACAGAAACTCCGCTTCCTGCCTCCAAATCGGCATTTCTATTAACGGTTGTGCGGTTGAGTAGACGTAGTACCTGAAGGAAGTTGGAAGAATCGGTTGGGGAACCTAAGATAGGGACTGAATTGAGCGAACCAGCAGATAACTCACCACCATCAACAATGATTTTATCCTTCGCGGAGTCGTACTCAAAAGTTATACCTGTCGCATCGCTCTCTGGATTGACACCGGATACAGCGGCAACTGTTGTGTTTATTTCATCAATTATGCTTTGTAATGACACATTGAGACTGTCAATCGAAAGAGTTTTACCAGCAATAGAGTAAGTTCCTGTTGTAATTTTGGTCTGCAGTGGTAACTCACTTAAATTTTTAGAGAGATCTAACCCGGCACCAAGACCCCCAGGCACGCGATTCTTCGAAGACATTTCGGTTTGAGTGCCAATGGAATAAACACTAACTACATATTCTCCAGTTAATGCTCCGGACTTCGCCGAGGCAGAGAGAATTGATGCAGATGCTGAGTCAATTCCTACTTTCCGGGCATCATAAAGATCCTCATCCTTCAGAGTGGATGCTGCTCCATTAAGGGTATCCAACTGGCTCTTGAGAATTCCAAGATCGGAAATCTTTTCCTCGTTGGCAGCCTTTTCCCGTTGAAGCCTACTTTTAGGAATAGCCTCGAGTTCAATGAGTTGCTCAACGACAGGCTTCCAGTCAAAGCCAGACGCTAATCCAGTTAACTGTAGGTCTGAGCCCATTTATCCTTTGCTTGCAAAACGGGAACAAGAACACCCGAATGAGCTCAAACTGTAAAAAATG
>Ga0209631_10006461_pt1 | contig 12051 bp, 11 predicted proteins | sample COG_08_FD_184752 | JGI IMG/M metagenome (GOLD analysis project Ga0209631, IMG submission 184752) | Pelagic Microbial community sample from North Sea - COGITO 998_met_08 (SPAdes) (version 2) | ecosystem: Environmental > Aquatic > Marine > Neritic zone/Coastal water | place: Helgoland, sampling... | reverse complement strand
GGATTCTGGTGGTGCTAGCCGGTTCGATGGCGCTCGGGGGGATCGCGCTGGCACCGATCCTGGTGGGGGCGTTCTTCCCTGCGTGGACCCCCGAAACCCGGGACCTCACCGTACTGCTCGTGAGGATTCTCTTCCCCATGACCGGACTCTTCGTGATATCGGCGTGGGCGCTTGGAATTCTGAACAGTCACCGGACGTTCTTCATTTCGTTTGTGGCACCGGTGTTCTGGAACATTGCCATGATTACGGCCATGGTCGGAGGCGCCCTGTATTGGGGGCTCGACGGCCGTCCGCTGGTGGTGACGCTGGCCTGGGGTGCTCTGATCGGGGGTGTGCTCACGCTACTCGTTCAGGTGCCATTCCTCATACGTCATGTGCGGGGCATGCGTCTCTCGCTGGGGCGAGGGGTACCGGGCGTGGCCGAGGCTGTGCGCAACTTCATACCGGTCGTCAGCGCTCGCGGAATCGTGAACATCAGCGGCTGGATCGACATGATTCTTGCGGGGCGTCTTATGCCGGGTGCGGTTGCGGTGATGGGGTATGCCCAGACGTTCAGCAATCTGCCGATCTCGCTCTTCGGAACGGGTGTGGCCGCTGCCGAGCTTCCCGAGCTGTCACGCATGCGCAGGCAAGACCGGGCCGTTTTGGCCGAACGGATCGCGCAGTCGCTCGAACGGGCGCTCTTCTTCCTGATCCCGTCGGCGATCGGATACCTCGCACTGGGCGATCTCGTGGTAGGGGCGCTTTACCAGACGGGAGCCTTCGGGGAGGCGCAAATGCTGATCACTTGGGGCGTGCTCTCGATGTACGCGCTCGGGTTGCCGGCTTCGGCGTCGTCACGAGTGCTCTCGTCCGCCTTTTATGCGCTTCGCGATACGAGAACGCCTGCGAACCTGGCGTATCTGCGCGTGTTCATCTCGATCAGCGTGGGGTTCGCAGCCATGGTTCCAGCCGATCAATTTGGCTTCTCGACGCTGCGTCTCGGAGCGGCTGGGCTAGCGCTCGGATCCAGTTCAGGGGCGTGGATCGAGTACCTGATGCTGCGCCGGGCCCTCAACCGCCGAATCGGCCCCCACAGTGCTGCGGGGGCGAGCGTTATCCGTATGACTCTGGCCGCCGCGTGCGCGGCGCTCGCCGGTGTCGGCGTCCAGTTGCTGCTTCCCTCCTGGCATCCCGCGGTTGTGGCCATCGCCTCGTTCGTGCCGTTCGGGGTCGTGTACTTCGGGGCAGGGGTCGCACTTGGGTTGAAGATGCCGATCCGTCTGGCGAAAGGCTGACGTGAAGGTCACCAAGGAGCGGCTGGCGCAGCTGTCGACGAGACCAGGTGTCTACCTCTTCCGCGACGATCGAAATCAGGTGTTGTACGTCGGGAAGGCGAAGGTGCTACGCCCGCGTGTGCGCAGCTACTTCCAGCGCGAGGCGGACCTCTCGGCGAAGAACCGCAAGCTGGTGAAGCTCATAGATGATGTGGAGACGATTGTCGTAGGGAGTGAGAGCGAGGCGCTGATCCTCGAGGCCAACCTCATTAAAGAGCACCGACCGCGCTTCAACATTCTGCTGCGGGATGACAAGAAGTACCCCTACATCAAGGTGACCGTCCACGAGCCGTTCCCTCGGGTCTTTGTCACACGCAGGGTCGTCAACGACCGGAGTCGCTACTTCGGGCCGTATACGTCGGTCGGGCCGATGCGGCAGGCGCTCGAGCTGATCAAAAGACTCCACACGGTTCGGTCCTGTCGCTACGACCTCCCGAAGGATGCTCCCGAGCGGGCCTGCCTGGACTACCACATCGGGCGTTGCAAGGCGCCGTGTGTGGGCTTGCAGAGCGAGGCCGAGTACCGGGAGATGATCGACGAGATCCTGAGGATTCTCGAAGGTGAGACGGAGGAATTACGGGCCGAGATCGAGGACCGGATGCAGGAGGCCTCGGCTGCCCTCGACTTCGAGCGTGCGGCGACCATGCGGGATGTGCTCGCCGGCCTCGACAGTCTGGCCAGCCAGCAACGAGTCCATAAGGCACAGGGCGGCAATTTTGACGTTGTGGCGATCGCTCGAGACGGTGATCTCGGTGCCGGGGTCGTGCTGAAGGTCCGCGCTGGCCTCTTGCTGGGAAGGGAATCGCAGCGCTTCGGGAAGATCATGGAGGAGTCCGACGCTGACGTGATCAGTTCCCTGGTGTCTCGGCATTACCTGAGCGCCGGCGATGTGACCATGGGCGATCTCCCCAGGCAGGTCCTGCTCTCCGACGATTTCGAGGATCGCTCGTTGCTGGAGGAGATTCTCACGGATGCCGCAGGGCGGACCGTGCAGGTATCCGTGCCGTTACGAGGCGAGAAGGCCAGACTGATCGAGCTGGCACAGCAAAACGCCCGTCAGATTCTCGAGGACCGGGTGACTGCGCTGGCGTACGCATCGGACCGTGCGGAGGAGGCACTCTTCCGCTTGCAGGACGAACTCGATCTCAAAGTCGTCCCCCGGCTCATGGTGTGCTTCGACATCTCGCATATTCAGGGAACCGAGGTTGTAGGTAGCGCGGTCGTGTTCGAGAACGGAGAGCCTCGGCGGGCGATGTACCGTCACATGCGTGTCAAAGGGGGGTGGGGTAACGACGACTTCCGTTCGATGGGAGAAGTGGTCGGCCGGTATTTCCGACGCGCAGTGGATGACGGCAAGCCCATCCCGGATCTGGCGGTCATCGACGGTGGCAAGGGCCAGCTTTCGGCGTCTGTTGCCGCGCTCGAGGCACTCGGTCTCTCTGATGTCGCAGTCATCGCCCTCGCTAAGAAAGAGGAGGAGGTATTCATGCCGGGTCGCCGTGACCCCGTGCGACTCGACCGAAGACATCGTGCGCTACACCTCCTGCAGCGTGCCCGTGACGAGGCGCACCGCTTCGCTGTCCGTTACAACAGAAAGCTGCGTAGCAAACGAACCCTCAGATCGGACCTCGGTGACATCCCGGGTGTTGGGCCAAAGAAGCAGCAGGTTCTGCTCCGCCGGTTTGGCTCCCTGCGCGGGGTGAAAGAGGCCACACGAGAGGAAATCGCACGTGTGCCAGGCTTTTCAGAAGCGCTCGCGAGCCGAATCCTTACGTATCTGGGCCGCTGACACGCACCTCGGGTTCCGTGAGCGCGGTGCTCAGGTGGCAGCGCGGTTCTGGCAGGAACCTTGCAACAAATACGTCTCGCAATATGTACCACGTCTGAATGTCTGGAAGCCCTGAAACACGGGGTCTTGGCGCTCTTTTCGGCCCTCCCTAGGTTATTCCGTCTACCCAGCAAATGACTCCAATGGAGGGAACCCGGATGAAGATCCGTTTCGGACTCGTCCTGGCGATGGTGTTCGGTTTCGCCCTGACCGGCTGCGCATCGGGTGGTGGCGGCGGTGGTGGTGGCATGTCGAGCATCGGTGGCGGTTCGGCTGGGCTGAACCCGCGCAACACGGACAACACGCGTTCTGCTGAAGACGCCATTGAGGCAGCCGAAGAGGCCACTGATCCCGCCGAAGCCGCGCAGCTGTACGCGCAGGCCAGGCAGTTCGCCGAGCTCGCGATTCAGGAAGACACGCTCAACCCGCTGGCTTACCGGCTGGCCGGTGTCGCGTCGATCGGCACCGACGAGTATACGGATGCCGGTGAGTACTTCGATCAGGCGATCGAGTTACGGCCGTTGTACGAGTTCGACCTCGTCTCGGTTCGCGAGCGAGCGTGGATCGATCTGTATCAGGAAGCGACGCCGTATGTGCAGTCCGGTGACTACGAATCGGCAGCTCAGTACTTCGAATATGCGAACGATATCTACCAGGGCCGTCCGGAAGTCATGGTGACTCTGGGTCAGATCTACGCGCAACTTCGCGAGCACGACGCGGCCATCGAGAACCTCAATGCCGCGCTCGCGTTCGCCGGCTCCGAGACGATGATGCAGGCCGACTCGGCGACGGCAGCGAGCTGGGAGGAGCAGCTTGAGCCGCTCCCATTGCTTCGGGCACAGGTACTGGCGGATGCCGGACGGTTCGAAGAGGCAGTGGGCACCTATCGTCAAATGTCCGCCGCCAACCCTGATGACGTCGAACTGAAGCGGGGCCTCGCCGCCATTCTCATGGAGATGGGGAGCGAGACCGAGGCGACCTCCGTGTACCTCGAGATGATGGACATGCCCGGCCTCGATTCCGAGACACTGTTCTCCATCGGCGTCGGCTTTTACCAGTCGAACGACTACGGGAACGCGGCCAGGGCCTTCGGGAACGCGGCGACCGCGAGCGTAAACGACCGTGATGCCATCGAGATGTGGGCTCGTTCGCTCCAGCTGGATTCGGCTTACACCGAACTGCCGGTAGTTGCGGAGCGCTGGATCGATCTCGACCCCTCAGGGCAAAACGGCTGGCTGATTCTCGCGCAGTCTGCCAACCAGAATGGTGACGCGGAGACGACTCAGGAGGCCATCCAGGCCGTTGAAGCGCTCGAGTTCATCGTCAACGACCTCCAGCTGATGCGCTTCGGCAACGGTGGTGCAGAGGTCAACGGCTCAGTCGTGAACAAGACGATGGATCAGGGCGAGAGGGTGACCCTTCGTTTCACATTCTACGCGAGTGACGGCACCCCGATCGGCTCGGTTACCGAGACCGTGACAATGGGTGGGGCCGATATGGCTCAGGTCTTCAGTATCCAGTTCGACTCCGCAGAGCAGGTCGGTGGGTATGGTTATCGGGTCAACTGACCTGAGCCAAACCGGAAGAAAGAGACGGGCGGTTCGGCCTTGGCCGGGCCGCCCGGTTTCTTGTTGACCACCCTACGGCCCTCGCTACATTTGTCGGCCGCGCGGGAGTAGCTCAGTTGGTAGAGCATCAGCTTCCCAAGCTGAGGGTCGCCGGTTCGAGCCCGGTCTCCCGCTCTGTGGTAAGCGAAGGCCCCGGTTGGACTTAGCGTCCTTCCGGGGCTTTTTGCTGCCTGTCTTGTGACAAACTCTGTGACAAACGCCTAAACGCGCACCTGTTTTGGCTGCTCGTTGAGGTTCGGCAAGAACTCCACGACAGCCTTCCGGTCCCTCACTGTGGCTAGGTGTCCGTACCTCTTCTCGATCATGGCCGTCAGGCCCCGGCAGGACCTTGTTGGCGCTGGCGCTCAGGCCCGCGTGGCAACCTATCCGGTCGAGATTGATCTGCCATGAATCCGACTCCTCAAGATCTGATCGATCAGGTGGTTGCAGCGGTACATGGTCGGGGGCAACCTCTAAGTCGCGATCGCACAATGTGGGCAGGCCGATGACGAGGCTAGCAAGCGCGCCCACGTCCACACCGACGAGAACGTTCCCGCCCATTCCTGATGCAAACAGCCCGTCCGGAGCAATTGGCACTCGGGTGAGGCGAGATAGTGAGTACGTTAGGAACCGATTGAGAAAAATATCGGCTGGTATCCAAGATGCAGATATGTCTTAAGGAGGGAGGGTATTATGTCTAGCGGAACGAGGACGGCAAGAGTAATTGCGCTTGCAGATATAACCAATATGCTGGGTATGCTAGGTATTATTGGGTCTTTAATTTTTGTGGGTATTGAAGTCCAACAATCTCAAACTATAGCGATAGCCAGTCAGCTTCAATCTAGAAATGACGCTCTTATGTCATTTTATTCAACTGCTTTAGAGGGTAATGATATAGCACTGAAGCTGTTTGAAGGCGGCTTGATACCCGATATAGATTGGTCGAACGATGATGAGCGAGTGGTGTTTTTTGCCATAACGAGAGTCCGTATAATAAGCTATCTCAATGCCTATGATCAGTACCGCCTAGGACTCATTCCGGAGGACACTTTTGAGTTCACTAAGAATAGGGCGATGGTGTTTTATGATGATTGTCGGACAAGGCCGTTAATGATACAAAGAGTTACCGTAGATTTTGCCGAGTTCTTAGAAGGCCACTCAATTGTAGATTGTTCGGGAAGCGGAACTCGAAGCGCTCCGCGCTGAGATCGTGAAGGCCACGCGGTAGCAACGCTAGATGTTAGGTCGCCATCTTGGGCTCCGCAGCGGTCGCGGCAAAGCAAGTGGACTCGGGGGCGACGGGGTCTTTCTTTGACAGCCTGCATAGCCGTCTGTCATTTACCCTGACCACGATATCGGGCGACTCCGCCTCAAACAGAGAAAGCCGCCTCCCAATTAGGAGAAAGTAAGTGAATCAGTTGCACACCTATCTCGAAAGCGGCACGTATGTAGGCCTCGATCGGTACCTCATCCTGCAAAGAAAAATCGATGGAGCGATTGCAGCTAGATTGGGTCTGACCGCTCTGGCACCAATGGGTGCCTTGGTGGGGCTGATCATCGGATATCTGGTGTTCGCCTAAATTATTGCGGGGGTTGGTCTTGCTGGGATACGACCCCTCGATCCTGACCGATCCGCGCCTGTTGGAGCTGATGCCTGCGATGTACCTCCAGCGGGTCTTCGGCCAGGCATCCCGTCGACCAACGGAGAGCGGGCGACAGGGCTTTTCAGACAACGTAGCCACGCCGTTCATTCTGGCCGGCGACCCCAGTGCCGCCTCGTCGGACGATTTCCGGCAGCCGCAGCGCCAGATCCATATTATAAATATCCTCGTATACCTTCAGCGCCCGGCCCCCAATTGAAGCCTTCGAGATCCCGATCCTGCATCGTCATCGATGATGTGAGTCAGTTCACTATTGGCTTCACAGAGGCACGACGACCATGACAGCCTCAGATCAGCCCTCGCGGGACATTGGGGAAAGGCTGGGAGCCTGGCTCGGGGCTCGGTGGCAGTGGTTGGTAGTCGCGGTGGTGTTGCTGTTCGCGCTCAACAACCTCGTGGGTATTGTGGCTGGAGCGGTGGGCCTGATCGCGTTTGCTCACCAAATCTCGGGGCGGCTTCTTGGCGCACGGCGGGTCGTTGAACAGGTCCAGCACATGGTCAGTGATCCTGATGATTCGGAAGACGGGGACTGACCGAGTAGCCTGGCATCGAGGGCGATGAGAAGGGGCCCTTGATCCTGCGTATGTATCTCAGGGCTGCCTGGTGATGATGAATGCTGACATAGGATGACCGGGAGCGCGGCGGAATTCGCCCCAGGGATGGCGCGTGTATGATTCAGGTCACCCTGTCAGGTCACCGTGGGAGTCTCAACATTCGGCCGCGGCAGGATGTACCATTCAGGTGGCACACCCTGGTGGCGCGGCAACATGCGCGTCGGGTTTTGTGTAGCAAGCTCGTGGGTGAGAGAGAGGCGCTGCGCATATTGCTCAGGCGGCCCACCTCAACGAGAATCACCCTGACCGAAATGGACTAAGGGAGCGGAGTGCATGAAAAGGGTAGCTACTGGACTTGGACTAATTGCCTTTTTGATGATGCTGGCAGGGGGTTCTCTGTCGGCACAGGTGGGCGAGCGTCCCCGAGACACCGACTACACTGAGGACGCGGAAGACAGGCTCGAGGATGCTGAGGACTCGGATGACGAGAGTGAAAAGCAGGCCTACTTCCGGATGGCACTCGAGCACGCTCAGGCAGAGATCGCGGAGAATCCCATCAACCCGCTCGGCCACCGTCTAGCTGCCCTAGCCGCCCTCGGGTTGGGACAATATCCCGAGGCTGGAGCTTATTTCGACAAGGCGATGGAGCTGTACCCGCTCTACGAGTTCGAAGACCAGTCGATTCGTCAGTCGGCGTGGGTCGATCTGTATCAGGAAGCCTCTCCGCTCGTAGGAGCCGGAGATTATGAGGGTGCGGTTTCCCTCTTCGAAGATGCGCACGCCATCTTCAAGGAGCGCCCTGAGGTAATGATTACAGTCGCCCAGCTCTACGGCTCACTCGGTGAGTTCGACAAGGCGATCGACTTCATCGGGCAGGTCGATGCCTTCATGGAGTCGGAAACGGCTGCTGTCGCAGACTCGGTGACGATGGCGGGCTGGCAGGAGCAGGCCTCGGTGCTGCCGCTCCTCGAAGCTCAGGTTCTGGCCGCCAATGGTCAGTACGATGAGGCTGCAGACGCCTATCGTGGTCTGATGGCCGCAGAGCCGGACAACATCGATCACATCCGGAGCCTCGGCACCGTCCTGATGGACGCCGGCAGGGAAGAGGATGCGCTCGAGGTATACGAGCAGCTGATCTCGCAGCCGGGCCTCGACGGCGAGACAATGTTCGCGATCGGTGTCGGGTTTTACTCGGCCAACGACTACGTCAACGCAGTCCGGGCCTTCAGCGCCGCGGTGAACCTGCACAACACGGATCGGGATGCGCTGGAGATGTGGGCGCGCTCCCTGCTGCTCGACGAGGCCTTCGCGGACATCCCGCCGGTGGCAGAGCAGTGGGTCGGACTCGACCCTTACAGCCAAAACGGCTGGCTCATCTGGGCTCAGTCGGCAAACCGGGTTGAGGATGTCGAGGCGACTCAGCTGGCGATGGGGACTGCGCAAGAACTGGAAGTCAGCTTGGATCAGCTGCAAATGCAGCGCTTCGGCGGTGGTGGGGCCAGGGTCAGCGGGTCGGTGATCAACAAGACTCTTGAAGAGGGCGCATCGGTCTCCATAGTGTTCACCTTCTTCGGGGAAGGGGACGCACCACTCGGCACGGTGAGTACGTCGGTCGTCGTCGGTGCAACCGATATGGCCGAACTCGTCGACGCCCAGTTCGATTCAGCAGAGATGGTCTGGGGCTACAGCTACGAGCTCACGATCGGTTAACGAGCGACGCTGGCGGCTTGCCGCTGCCGCATATACGGAGTCCCGGCTGGACATGCGGTCCAGCTGGGGCTTCGTCGCTTCCCTTTCACCGGCAGACATTTCGAACTCGCCCGAGCCCAGAGGGTTACATTGTATGATTCTGGTGCAATGCGCGCACGATCGATGTCCTGGACAGGGTTCCTTTTCGCGTGAATGACACCTTCGTCGTCGGACTAGTCTCCGTAGCTGTCCTCGGCGGTGCCGCCCAGTGGCTCGGATGGCGCCTCAAGCTCCCTGCCATTCTGTTGCTCCTACTGTTCGGTATGGCGGCAGGGCCAGACGGCATCGGGCTCGTCCCGACTGAGGCGATGTTCGGGGATCTGTTGCTCCCTCTCGTCGCGATTGCGGTTGCGATCCTCTTGTTCGAGGGCGCGCTGACGCTGCATCTGCCAGAGCTGGGCGATCAGCTCCGCGTAGTGGGCCGACTCGTGACTCTGGGTGCGGCGGTTACCTGGGGGCTGTCTGCCGTGGCTGCACACTACGTGCTTGAGCTCTCATGGCCGCTCGCGATCCTGATCGGATCGATCCTCACTGTAACCGGGCCAACTGTCGTGCTCCCGCTGTTGCGACAGATCCGGCCCACGGGGCCGGGAGGCGCGATTCTGAAGTGGGAAGGCATCCTGATCGATCCGATCGGAGCCGTCCTCGCAGTGCTCGTCTTTGAAGCCCTCATAGACGGCGCCTTTGCTACGGCGTTCATCGGGATCGGAAAAACGCTCGTCTTCGGCTCACTCTTTGGGCTGCTGCCCGCGGCGCTTCTTGTGGTCTGCCTCGAGCGCTACTGGATCCCGGACCATCTTCATTCCGCCGCTGCTCTCGCACTGACGCTTCTGGGTTTCGGGCTTTCCAACGCATTCCAGCACGAGTCGGGGCTGCTCGCGGTGACCGTGATGGGCGTCGCTCTGGCGAACCAGCGTCGCGTCGATATCAGCCACATCACTGAGTTCAAGGAGAACCTGCAGGTCCTCATCATCTCGGCGCTGTTCATCGTTCTCGCGGCACGGGTCGAGTGGAGTGACCTCCAGGCGATCATCGGTCCGCGTTTCATCCTCTTTCTTCTGTTGTTGGTCGTCGTCGTCCGCCCGATCACGGTCGCCCTGTGCACCATGGATGGCCGCCTTGGCCGACGGGACCGCATCTTCGTCTCAGCGATGGCGCCGCGTGGTGTTGTCGCGGCTGCCGTGACCGCCGTGTTTGCGCTGCGGTTGGAGGAAGAGGGATTTGTCGGTGCCGAAGAGCTGGTCCCGATCATGTTCCTGATCATCGCGGGATCGGTAGCTATCTACGGACTCGTGGGCCGACCCCTCGCCCTCCGTCTGGGGCTCGCCGACCGCAATCCGAACGGCTTCGTGATCATCGGCGCACATTCCTTCGCGCGTGGTCTGGCACAGGCGCTGCAGCGAGCCGACCTGCCGGTTCTGGTTGTAGACACAAACATCGGCCTGGTCGGGAACGCCCGGGAGGAGGGGCTTCCCGTCTATCACGGGAGCGTACTGAGCGACCAGGTGGACGATGAGCTGGAACTTCCCGGAATGGGAAAGCTCCTTGCGCTCACGGCAAACGACGAAGTCAATGCGTTATCGGCGCGCCACTACGTCCATCTGTTCGGTCGCCAGAATCTGTACCAGCTGGCGCCGACAGGCGCGGCGGGTCAGGGGGCATGGGCACTCTCATCGGAGCTACGCGCGCGGGTGCTCGGTTCGAGCGAGCTGACGTATGAGGAGCTTCAGCGAAGGGTGGGTGAGGGCGCCCACTTCACGTCCTCGGCGATCACCGATCAGTTCGGTCTGCCAGGTTGGCATTCCGAGCACGGAACGGATGCGGTGCCGCTGATCGTCGTGCGCCCGTCGGGCGACGTTGTCGTGGGATCGCCCGGCCGAAGTCTGGATCCCAAGCCCGGGGACACGCTGATCGGGATTGCCGGTGGGTCAGCGGGCTGACAGCCGGTTTTCGTGAATCGCGACCGCAACTGAGCGCCGATCCCGTAAGTTTGGCTCGGTCGATGGGCGCGCTCCATGTCAGTCGGTCGCCCGTTTGTGTCGTGTGGCGCGCTTCTTCCACAGATTGCGGTGTGACCCACGAATGAGGAGACGCATGTGCGCCATCGGTCCTGGCTCGGGTAACATCCGGACGTGGGGCGTGGTCGCGGGTGAACTCATGGCAGCGACGATCAGCGTACCCGTTGCCCGCGATGTGCGGGCGCTGAGGGAGTGACAAGATGACCCAGATGATTGGATTACTCGGCCCGTGGCTCTACCCCCTGGCGGTTGTAGGACTCGGCCTGCTCGTGACGATCATCCGTGCCTGCAAGGTCATCTCGGAGCTGACTGATCGTCTGCCCGCGAGCGGCGCTCCACATCATGCGGTGCTGGCGTGGGGCGTCCTGGCCGCGGTCGTCGGACTGCTGGGGACGGTGGTCGGGTTTGGTCGCGTCGCCCTGGGCGCCCGGGCCGCGACGGGCGCAGAGCGAGCCGAACTCGAGGCGATGCTCGCTGTGATGTGGGACGGTGCCCTGGTCATTGTGACACCTGTCACGATGGGGCTGTGGCTGTTCACGACCTCGTTGGCCGTGTGGCTGGCCCTTCAGTTCTGGATCAACCGACGGCTGTCCTGAGCCCGGACCGGACTCGCCGCTACTGCTGCTGCTGCTGCGCGTCCTCGACCCAACCCGGGCTCCCATCGGGGCCAACCACGTAGACGAACCCATCGAATCGCCCCAGGATCGGCACCCGAGTTCCCTGATTCAGGCGTGCGACGGCAGGTGCGCCTGGTGTCGGAGCAGCCCGCACGGTCTCGGCCCCCGCCACGATGGCCTGCTGTCCGAGGGGCTGGCTCGCATCTTCCGTCAGTCGCGCAGCGATGTATCCCTGGATACCGTCCGGGAGACGCACTCGGTAGTAGTCACCGGATCCCCCGAGGACCCGCAGGAGCGTGTGCTCGGAGAGTTGCCGAATGACCGGCGAGCGCAGACCGGGAGCGGAGCGAAGCCGTATGCCGTCATTTCGCAGGCGTAGCGTGCCGCCCAGGTGGTTCAGGTCAACAGTGAGTTCCGCCAGCTCTCCTGCAGGCCGCCTGATGAATGGCGCTGGATTCACAGCGCCCTGACCGCGTCGGTAGACTCCGAAGTGCAGGTGCGGCGGGGTCGTACGTGCGTTCCCGGTGTTGCCGACGAAGCCGATGGTGTCACCGACCTGCACGCGGTCTCCATTCTGGACATACTGACTGTCCAGATGGGCGAAATAGATGTTCGCGTTGCGGACTGGATCGCGGAGCCAGACCACCTTTCCGCCGAGATTGGTGACGTCCACGCGATTGACCACGCCCGCCGAGGTCGCC
>Ga0209631_10006459_pt1 | contig 12059 bp, 13 predicted proteins | sample COG_08_FD_184752 | JGI IMG/M metagenome (GOLD analysis project Ga0209631, IMG submission 184752) | Pelagic Microbial community sample from North Sea - COGITO 998_met_08 (SPAdes) (version 2) | ecosystem: Environmental > Aquatic > Marine > Neritic zone/Coastal water | place: Helgoland, sampling... | reverse complement strand
TGTTGTTGTTGTTGTTGTTCCTTTTCTACTTCTTCTTCATCGTCGCCGTCGTTTCGCCGCGCGCGAGAAACATATGTTCTCCTTCCCCTTCCATAGAGTTGAAAAGAGAAAGACTGGTAGGAAGAGGAGCGTGAAAGTGGTTCTTCGTAACGAGACGAGCGATGATTTTGAACCACCACCACCCCTTTTGGTCTTTCTTTGCTCCTAATAACGCGCTTCCCAGAAGAAGCCAACGCCGAGATGGAAGAGGAAGAGGAGGAAGAGGAGGGGTAGGAGGGGTAGGAGGAGGAAAAGGAACACGGAAATGTGCTCCTCCTCATCATTCTTCTTCTTCTTCTTCTTCTTCTTCTTCTGTTATGAATACGAGGTGCGTATTATGTTGTGGTGATGCCCAGATTGTTGTTTGGCACTTGTTTTTCCCAAGAAATGGCTCAATCCTCGATGCTTCAACAACTGCATGCCAAAACGACGAAACAAAATAAGAACAACTTTTGAATTTGAATTTGCCGATTCTTCATAATTATTATTGTAACAGCGCGGGTGTTCCCTATCACCACCACAACAAACAACCACACGCATTAGAGAGTGGGGGCGATTCTTTATCTCTCTTTGAACGATCCTGCGCGAAGAGAAGAGAAAGGGACGAGGGAGAGAGAAAATGTCTGACCTCAAAGTATGCAAGGTGATGACTTCGTACGCGACAACTGTAGTCGTTGTCCTTCCGAATTCTTCGAATTACAAAACGCTGGCCCGTGCGATTGAGAAGAAACACTCGGAGGTGTACGGGAAGACATACGGAGAAGTGGAAGTGACCAGCATAAATGGATTCTTACGCGAGAACGACGAAGGTGCCGGCGTTGGCGTCTCGTACCCAGTCGACGACGAGTCGTTTCGATCGCTTCCGTTCACCAATTATTTAGCTCAGCTGGAGGCTAAAAAAGGAGGAGAAAAAGCGGGCAACTCGAGCGCGAAGAAATCAGGCTTCGATGCGAGAACGATTGACGTTTTATCTCCAAAATCCTTGATCGATGCGAACGTGAAAGCCGTGGCGAAAGGTTCGACACCGATTTCCACCGGCCAGTCCAGGTTTCAAGGAGACGGTTACCTTGTGGGAGGCGCAACGACAATTGCCGCCGCCCCGCCGGTTCCGAATTTGAAGAGTAGATTCGCCTCCGAAGCCGCGAACGTTGATGCGCCTTCGGCAAAGAAAAGCAAAACAGGAAACGCTACTGCGCCAAAACCAATCGCCTCTGCGCCGAAACCAGTCGCCGCTGTGGCGAAAGCCAAGACGCCGACCCCACCTTCGGCGGGACAAGCCGCCGCTGCAGCTTCAAAACCTGATACTAAGATGACGACAGAAGAGAAGATTACGAAATTGCTGGATACATCAAAGAAAACCAATGTCCGCTTTCCGATATTTGCTAAGGCCTTGATGAAGCACTCTGGCTTTAAATTGGCTTGCGAGAAATTGTCTGGAGATTCTGCTCAGAAAGCGTACGCGTCTGTAAAAGGGGTTGTGGAGGAAATGAAGAAATGCCAAGCAGATTTGGCAGATGGGAGTGAGAACATTTACGAGGAAACGCTGGCGAGTATCCAAGCGTTATCTCCAAAAATCAATTCACCTTCAACACCTCTCATTGCCGTTTGTGTGATAGTAGCGAAGGCCTATCCAGGCGGCTACAAATCAAAGAAAGGACTCCCGACGAGAGTGTGGACATCCATGATTGGTGTCATAAAAGAAAGACCTCAGACGTTCAACGAAACTTCGCGAATGTTGCTCGGTGAAGTTGCGACTCGCTTAGGGTACGATGCGAAGTTACCAGCGGTTGTAGAAGGAGTGAACAAGAGTGCAGCGGAAAAAGTCAAGACAACGAATCCTGCGGCAGCTACGAAGAAGGCTGAAGTTCCGAAACCTTCTTCCTCTTCTTCCTCTTCTTCTTCTTCTTCTTCTTCTTCTTCTTCTTCTTCTTCTTCTTCTTCTTCTTCTTCCTCCTCCTCCTCCTCCTCCTCCTCTTCCTCTTCGAGTAGTTCCGGTTCCGGTAGTAGCAGCAGCTCTAGCAGCAGTTCTTCGAGTAAAGGTAAAAAGAAAGCGGCGACGCCGACTGCTCAGAAGAAAAAAATGCCCGCCGCTGTCGAGAAGAAAGTGACAATGACTCCCGGAGGCTTGTCGAAAATCATGAAGACATTGAAGAATACTGACAACGGTGGCGTGCAGAAGAAGACGAGTGCAGTTGCTGAAACTCCATCTAAGAAAGATAAGAAAAAGAAGGATAATAAGAAAGACTTGCCGAAGCCAGCGCCGTCGAGCACAGTTGTCATCAAAGCTGCGCTTCTTGCACAAAAGAAAAGAAAGAAAGATCCAAGCGCTCCAAAAGGTGCTAAATCTGCATACATTTGCTTCTGTGAAAAGGAAAGAGCGAATATTGCCAAAGACAATCCAAATTTGGCGGCCACAGAAATCATGACGGAATTGGGGAAACGCTGGAAAGCGCTCTCGGACAAAGAGAAAAAGCCTTACGAAAAACAAGCCGAAACAGATAGAGCGCGGTTTAACGAAGCGATGAAGAATTACGAACCTCCAGAAACTGATGACGATGAAAAGCAAGGAAAGCGACGAAAGAAGGACCCGGACGCGCCGAAGAACGCAAAGTCTGCGTACATCATCTTCTGCGCGGCAAAGAGATCTACGATTCCCAAAGAAACTGCTCCCAAAGATGTTATGTCGAAGCTAGGCCAGATGTGGAGCGCAACGAGTGTAGCCGATAAGAAACCATACGAGGATTTGTCAAGGAAAGATAAGGTGCGGTATGAGAAGGAGATGGCGAAGTACAAAGAGAAACAAAATTGAATTGAATATATAAATTTGTCTGAATATTTATGCGTATTTTACACAATAGACGAATCTATCAAAAATGTTTCTGAGTGTACACGACTAAACGCGACACACTTTATTTTCTATCTATCTTTCTATCTATCTATCTTTCTATCTATCTATCTATTTAGGGGGGCAAATGTGAAGCAAGATAGTTGCCCTCCTCGCTATTTTATCTTTGAACATTTTCGATGACGGAAGTGTTCTCGTTTTGTCGCTGGCTGCAGCGTTGTTGTTTCTTCCGTTCGTTTCCTTCTTTTTCCGAGCGTTTAAAATCTTAAATAAAGCTTCCTCCTCCTTCTCTTTCCACGACTTTGGCGTGCTTCTACTCGGGGCTTTGTCGATCGAATTCATTCCGCTTTGGGGTGAGTTAATATCATCCTTTATTGCAACATCTTTCTTTTGCCGCGAAGAAAAAATCGGAAGAAGTTTTTTGGGAGTCCCCTCTTCTTTCTTTTCCTTCGTCGGACTCTTCGTGACGGAGCGAATATATTCCTCTCTGTGTCTTCGTCGAGATTCAGCCGCTGCGCGCCTCCTCTTTTGAAGCCACTTTGAAATATCCGAACAGCGCGTTGCGGTCCATCGTTTCCAGGTACGAAAATTTTCCACGTTGAAGTCAATTCGAAACCGAATCGATGGTATTCCATCGAAATGTATGACCCATTTATCCCCCAACAGTACATTTGTGAGCAGAGAACGCACGTTCACATCGTGCGAGATACTCTTAGTAAACGTATTAAAATGACGAAAAACGCCGCCCTTCATTTCCTCTCCTCCTCCTCCTCTTTTTCTTCTTTCATTTTCTCCTTCCATGCCGTGAGCGCGTCCCGTCTGGGATCGCTTTTCGCTTTCTTCTTGAACATCTCTCGTCCTAGTTGTCGCAGAGTCGTGCGAACCTATCCTCTCGCGCTTCTGAGAGCTTTCCAATTTATCTTCTTCTTCTTTCTCACTTTCTTTTGCTCTCGTCCGTTCCTCCTCATCCATGTTCTCACTGTTTGCGCGAACACCCTCTCTTTCTTCTTCTTCTTCTTCTTCTTCTTCTTCTTCTTCTTCTTCGAGAGCGACCGCGTTTATAAAATCATCAAACTCGGTGTAGTAGTCTCTTCCTATCTTTCTATCTTCTTCTTCCTCTTCAGTTGTGTTTTCAAGTTCCTCTCCTTTGACAACAACAGCAACCGGGGCGCTTTCCTCTTCTTCTTCTCCTCCCGCTCTCAAATTTTCAATTTCAACAAAATCTTCTTCAGCGACGATATCGTTGTCCTCCTCCTCTTCCTCCTCGTCGTCATCGAGCCGATAGTTTGAAGTGATACCATCACGTATATCATCATCATCGTGCACATATACGTATTCTATTTTGCCACCACTACCATCGCTCGTGTATTCAGCAGAGTTGTCGTTGTAATAAGAGTAATCCAGCATCGCCACCGAAGAAGAAATGTCAACATCGATAACACCGGGAGCATCATCAGCACCGTACCAAATATTATTATTCATCGAAGAATGCGAGTGAGAATGCAAAGACGAATCATCTCTCCTTTGCATTCTCCGAAAGAATCGCATTATTCTTTCTTATTCTCTCTCTTTCGCGAACATATTTGTTGTTGTCATTCAAAAAATGGCGGGAGTTTTCTCTCGAGACTCCACAAATACTTCCTCTCTCTCTTCCTTCTTCTATCATCGTCATCACCATCACCATCATTCTCATCCTCTTAATAACACACAGATAGGTAGATAGAGAAAATGTCGACGCTCAAAGCTGTGTTCTTTGATTTAGACGACACGTTAGTTCCAACGTCCGTGTACGACGTGAGAGCATACGCGGACGTGAAAACCAGCGTACTCGCTTGGGTTGGAGAAGAAAAATTCCAGTCGTTAGACGTGGATAAATTAGTCGCGGACTTTAAAGAGAAATTCGTCAAAGCACCGTGGGATCCAGAGTATAAAACCGACGTGTTCACGTGGCGTTCGAGAGTCTGGGAGCACGCGTTAAAGTTGCAAAACGTGGAAAACGCGGAAGAAGTTGGAGTGAAGTGTCAAAAATGTTTCGACGACAACCGCATGGGCACTTTTCCTTTGCACGACTGCGTGAAAGAACTGAGCGAGTACATCAACTCGAAAGGCTTAGAGATGTGCATAATCACAAATGGGCATCATCGGGTGCAGAGAGATAAATTAGAAGCGTGCAGCGCGTACACGTTATTTGAGAACATAATCGTAGGTGGTGAAGAAGTGTTAGCAGGACGTAAAGAGAAACCAGACCGTGGTATTTTTATGAAAGCGTGCAAATACGTGGGATGTTTGCCGAGCGAAGCCATCCACGTCGGGGACTCTCTGGGTGCTGATATTCAAGGAGGCATCAACGCAGAGTTATTAGCGACGGTTTTTATTAACGTCAAATCGCGCGATGCGAGCACTTTTCAGCCGATGCCTACGTATACGATCAAACACATAGCCGAACTGAAAGAGATCATCGATAAATTATTAGTAGAATAAAATGAAAGAAAGCGGTTTCGTTTATGATTAGATATATTATTACATTTACTTTTGAAGAGAGAGAGAGACTTTGTCTTAGTTTTTAGCTTTACTACGGTCTTTACGCAACATAGTCTCGATAAAAAACTCACCAGCTTTATATGAGCTGCGCACGAGGGCCCCGCTGGCTACGTAGCGAAAACCAATTTCCTTCTCGCCAAATTCTCTCCAATATTCAAATTTCTCCGGCGTTACAAACTCTTTCACCGTCAAATGCTTCTGCGTTGGCTGTAAATACTGACCTAAAGTAAATATATCAACCCCGGCATCTCTGCAATCTTTCATGGCTTGCTTAATCTCGTCGTCCGTTTCTCCTAATCCGAGCATAATGGACGTCTTCGTTACCATGCCTTCCTTTGCTTCCTTGGCCACTTTTAAGACGGTTAAAGACTGTTCGTAGTTCGCGCGCGGATCTCGAACTCGAGGCTGTAATCGCCTCACGGTTTCAATATTATGCGCAAATACGTCTAAACCAGAGCTTGCCAAGTGTTTAACCGCGTCTAAATCACCTTGAAAATCAGGCGTCAATGCTTCTACGAGAACGCTCGATTTTAACTCTTTCAACGTGCGCACGGTTCTCGCAAAGTGCTCCGCTCCTCCGTCCGGAATATCGTCTCTGTCTACTGATGTTAACACTATATACCCAACACCCCACGCAGCAATAGCCTTGGCAGTGTTCTCGGGTTCCATATCATCCGGTGGCGCTGGTGTGCTCGCCGTATTAACCGCGCAAAAACGACATCCTCGAGTGCACGTGTCCCCTAAGAGCATAATTGTCGCCGTTCCTGTTTCCCCATTCCAGCACTCGCCTACGTTTGGGCACATGGCTTCTTCGCACACGGTAGCAATTTTATACTCCGAATTATCTAAGGTGTCTTTCAAGAACTCAAAGCGTTCTCCACTCGGCGCTCTTTGTCTCAGCCACGGCGGCTTCTTCAAACCTGGAGGTAAACCGGGAATAGTCGCGGTTGCGGTCGTTCCTCCGCTCGAAGTCGTCTCTCCGCCGAATGATCCTTCTAAAGTTGCAACTGGTCCGCACATGGCTGCAGCGGCATTAAATTTTGGTGCTGGTGCCGGTGGATCAACCCCGTTTTCTTTTGCCATTCGAATGAGTTCCTCGAAAGCGTCTACGTTTTGTAACCGCTCGAACTCTTCATCTTCCTCGCCAATATTCCCACCATCGCTCGACGTGGCACACAGACGACGCGTTGTTGTCAAGCCACACCAAGCGCGATGATATTCATTCGTTACCCTGTCTGCGCTTTCCTTTCTTGAAATACCGAACGCCGACGATGATGAGGAAGAAGAAGAAGAAGAAGAACAAGAGGAAGAAGAATGTGAATTTTGAGGACGGCGACGGCGCTTGTGCACAGACAGAGAACACAGCGCGGCGGACTTCGTGCTCATCTCGCTCCGCCGTGCGTCAGGATGCGAGAAAGCGGTTCCAATGGCAAGTTTATTGATGTTTACGCATGGATTCATTCCGTTTAATATCAAGAACTCTATTTTATCGCGGCGTGCAAACCTTTTTTTTAATGTGGTGGTTACGAGGTATGGATAGACGAAAGAGAACGATGAGACTGTGGGTGCTTTTTTACGTTGTGTTTTTGCGAGTACACTTGATATAATAACTTTACCAAAACACATGCGTGGGAATACTCTATATCTGTTACAACAAAAGTATCTAATGAATATGTTTATCCTTTAAATAGTGTACTACTTCTTTTCATTCAAATTTATAAAGACAAAGCAAGCGTCGACGTAAGTTAATACGATCTTCCAATAGAGTACAAACAGGTGCGCCCGTTTTCATTGGTGAAAATCGGGCAAATCGTGCTCCTGCGACCTTTGGTGTACGCGAAATACCTCTCGTAAAAAAGGTATGGGCGTTAATATGCTTTCAAGTATTTAGAAGATACGGAACGGCGGGCCCATCGTAGTCTTGATGTACAAGGACTTGACGTTTTGCCAGTTCTTCTTCAACAAAGAAACCAAAAAGTTCACCGCCATTTGCGTGTTGATGAACAATTCCTTCTCCGTCATTTCGACGTTACCGACGGCAACGGCCAAGCACAACACTTTCTTGAGCTGAAACTTGACTTGCGACTTGATGTCGGTTACTTTCGCTTCCAAGGACTCGCTGTGCGTGCACAACGTCGGAAACTTGCCCGCCTTGTTCAAACCCGGACCCAAAAGCCTTGGAATTTGTTTAATGACGGATTCAGAAGCGACGAAAACAGCGTATTTCTTGGCCATTTTCTTGATCAATTTCTTGTTCTTGTTAAACTTCTTCAACGCTTCGACGTCCATTTTGTCGATTCCGATACCCGCGGCTTCTTCGCAGTGCTTGGCGTCGCCAAGCATGCAAATCTTGAGCTTCGGTCTCGGCATCGCCGGTAAAACGACGGTACCGTTGAAACGCTTATCTTTTTGCGGATCGTAGTTCTTCAAACCGATTTGAAGCTCGACGGTTTCGACAAACTTTCTAGGTTTGGCTTTGGATTTCTCCAACATGAAGGTCACGCCTTCTTTCAAGGTATCCGAGTTGAGCTTACTGTGGGATTGGAGAGAACACACAAATGGAGAGAAAATGTATAAAGTCAGTTTTGTGTCCGCGAGGATTCATTAGCGTCCGTTATTCCGAAAAACGATTGAATTTCGCACGCAAATAGTATTTCAGCGCGTGATGATGCGTTTACCATACGAAACGAACGTTCGCACGAGCGCGAACGCGACGCGTTTTCGCAGAGGCAAAATCCTAAAAAAAGTTTGCGCCTCCATTTATTAGCATAAAGACGGAAATCGCGCGCTACAAGTGCCACGCGAAGGTGCATTTTCTCTCTCGTCCCATCCATGAGGTAGAACTGATGTGTTCGCGAGAGAATGCACCGCGCGTAGAAGAGCTATAATACGAGACGCGACGAACGTACCTCATCTTTTTATTGTATCTTTGAGTGAAAAGTGAGGATTTTCAGGCGAGACGCGATGACAAAAAACAAGCCCATCAAAAAGTAAAACTTGCTTCTAGATGTGTGATGAGAAAATTGTTGAAGAGAGAGTGGACGACGCGCTTCAAAAACAGCGCGCTACTTTTGGGATAAAGGAAAAGGAGAAGAAGAAGAATCAATACCGTAAAGATCGCGATGACATCGGCGTCGATGTTGTTTCGGTCCACCGCTTCTTCTTCTTCATCTTCTTCTTCTTCGTCGTCGTGGTCGCGTGCGGGTTGTCGCACAAAGTCATCAACTGGTTGTCATTTTTCCTCTTCTTCCAAAAACAGAGGAAAGAGAGTGAGCATTGAAAGCGGCAACACAAAAAGACGAAACGATGCGTGCACTGCGCAAAAACGAAGGACACCTAATTGCTTTCGTCGTTCTTCTACCACCATTATCACCAGAGCGATGGTAGCAGCAGTCACAGCAGCAGCAGCAGCATTTGGAGCTTCAACAGCGGGAGAAGTGGAAAACAAAAACAAGAAAACAAGAAAATCGAACAAGTTACCGACGCGAATGGTCGTCGAGACGGCCATGCTGGCTGCCATGACAGGCTTAAGTTTCCACTTATCGGCGTCGTTCAGATTGGAAACCTATTTAGGATCTCTCTTTCCTCTTCCAATCGTCGTAGCGTCCGCGCGGTGGGGCGACGTCGCCGCTTGGAGAACTTTATTGGTGGCGTTCCTTTTGTTGACATTACTTAGCGGTCCTTTACGCGCCTCAAATTACGCGTGTTTGCATGGTTTCACCGGCCTAGCCTTGGGAATGTGTTGGAAGAGAAAGTTCTCTTGGGTGCAGAGCGTGCCTATATCTGCGCTCGCTCGAACCATCGGCGTCTTTTCGTCTCTCGCGATTTCCTCTTTAGTTATTCGAGAAAATGTCCTTCGCTTAATGGTTCAGCAAGTCTACGCGTTGATTGATCAAATTTGCGCGACTCTGGGAGCAACGTTCGTTCCAAACATGACGGCCATTTTGTGCGTTGCTTTTGTATTTGTGATTTTGAATTCGTTATCGTATACACTCATTCTCCACTTGGTGTATTCAATAGCCTTAGTCACTGCCACGCCTGATGGAAATTTCTCCAACGCTCCACTCAAAGTTCGCAGATCGTTAGGATTACCCTCGGCATTCATGCAGTAAATAGAATAGGCGTAGTCGTAGTAGCAGTCGCACGTGTAGTTGATAATTCTAAAAGTTTAGTTATATTATATAATATTTCATTCGACTCGAGGGCGCCCTCCAGCTTCCGGCGGCGCGTATCTATCAAAGCCTTCAGCGTCAATCCTCGCCTTGGCTTGCGCCGCTCTCCTCTCGCGCACGAGCCTTAATTTCTCCATTTCTTCCGCGAGCTGCTTCGCAGATTTTGGCGGCGGCGCCTCGTCTACTGCTTTCGCTTTCGGCTTCGCTTTCGGCTTTAAATATTCATCCTCAAAAGAGGAGGAAGACGAGGAATCGTCCTCCTCATCCGAGGACTCTTCCTCTTCTTCCTTTTGAACTCCAATCCCTGCGAATCGATCAAAATCCTTCACCTTGACAATCTTCTCACCATCGTCATCTTCTTTTTCTTCTTCTTCTTCCTCGTCTCCGGATGATGAGTCTTCTTCATCGTCATCATCATCGCTCGTTTCCTCTTCTTCGCTCGTTTCTTCGTCTTCGCCTCTTCTTTTTCTCGCTTGTTGTGCTCTCCAATCCTCCTCTTGCTCTTGTTGCGCGGCGTATCCTCTGCCACGGCCTCTGCCACGTCCGCCTTTCGGTTTAAATCCTCGTCCCATCGCGTTATTAATAAATCCTTTTGATTATTATTATGATATGATGAGAGCGTTATTCTGAAGGCGTTATTTATTCTTTCGTTCTTTTTGGTTCTGACATGTCTGAGCGAAAAAGACGAAAACTCTTCTTCGTTCTCCTTCTTCTCTTCTTCACTCTCAGAAGCGCACACTCAGAAGAGAGCGTCAAATTCTTAAACGAACACACACACACACACACACACACACACACGAGAGGGAGAGGGAGCGAATTCTCCTCGCTTGGCGTCTTCTTCATTTTCGTACTTCCCGCCCTTGGAGGAAAGAGAGAGAAGAAAAGAGAGAGAGAGATTAAGTAAGACCGATCCTCCGCCGATTTTTACCAACGACGCGGTAGAAAATATATAGAAAAAGAAACGAAACAAGGTACGTCCGTTTTGAGCGTGTACCATATCGCGCAGCGCAGCGTGGTGCGTTTGTTTGTTTGTTTGTTTGTTTGTCTGTCTGTCTGCGTCTGTCTGTCGTCGTCGTCGTCGTTACTTGTATCCTTTGCTGAATAAAGATGGATAGGGGAGAAAAGACAGGGAGAGAAGGAAGGAAAGAGAACAAAAATAACGAGAAGAAAAAAAGAGGCGTAAGGATGATATCACCACAAAACGCCAGTTCTGCTTCAGAGCTTTGCGATGAAGAACTTGGTGGATTACGCGTTGTTTTCATTAATGACGTCTGAACGCTCCTGGTTTCTCTCTTTTCATTGGGAAAAATGTGTTATTCTTTCTCTTCTCTTCTCTTCTCTTTCTTTCTTTCTAACGTCGTCGTCGTCGTTGTCGTACTTTTCGTCCCATATCCTCTCACAGTGTCAGAGTACCTTGAACTCGTTCTTTTACGGGTAGTGAATGGTACCTTGGGTGAGTAGGAAGAGCAAACAGCCGATCGGACAGCTGGAAACGCGTTAGACATTCGTGATGCGCGCGGCATCCTTACCATCCGAACGATATTTTTTCGTTCGAAACCTACAACAAAAGACAACAACGCACATATAAATATGGATGATGACAGAAATATAATTAGATGACGAATCTGATCCTTCGTGAGTGTGGTTTTCACGCTCTGAAGGTTGCATTCGTGCAACACCTGATTGACAATCGAGGCATTTGTCTGACATATTTCATGATGTTGTCGTTGTTGTTTCCTTGTGACTTCTTTCTCTAAACTTACGCACATTTGAAAACTTAAATCTAAAATACAGGGACGTTAGTTAAAATCGAGAGCGATGATCGCAAGAAGCTGTAACGCATGCTCGACATCGCGCGCAAAAGATACGAGGATCAATACTAAACCAAATATTGTCTCTCGAAACAGTCAAAACCATCGGTCTTTGATAAAGACGCATTCTATCATCGACCCATCTTCTATGGGTACCGAGGAGACCAACCAAGCGATATCAGTCGTCGCAACCTCTATCCTATTCGGAGGTCTCGCTATCGTGCAAGGCTTAAAATCTGAACCAAAACCTTGTCCATCGTGTGCAACTTCGGGAGGCGAGGCGTGTATATTTTGCAATGCCACGGGAAGGAGAGAAACGCCGATTGAAATTACGCAGAAAGATCGACGCGACGACTCGGTGCTCGGTTTAACGCGACGGTCTCCGATGGAGTGCACCGGTTGCAAAGGAGCAGGTATGATTCTTTGCAAGACGTGTAAAGGTTCAGGATACGTGTAAGTAGAAAATTATAGAAAAATATATTAGAGTCATCTTTGTAAAATAACAACACAATAGTAAGTTAGCGGCGCCAAATGTGAATCAATGTGACTTGCTGACTTCGTTGTTTTCCTGTCTTCATTTGTTCTCCTCACTTTTCACATTTGGTTCGTTAGGAACCACGCTTCTCTTTATTTTTACTCTTTTACAAGGGA
>Ga0209631_10006458_pt1 | contig 12059 bp, 16 predicted proteins | sample COG_08_FD_184752 | JGI IMG/M metagenome (GOLD analysis project Ga0209631, IMG submission 184752) | Pelagic Microbial community sample from North Sea - COGITO 998_met_08 (SPAdes) (version 2) | ecosystem: Environmental > Aquatic > Marine > Neritic zone/Coastal water | place: Helgoland, sampling... | reverse complement strand
TTTAGCGATTTGTAGAAATATTGATAAAGTCATGAAAGAATTTGAACCAAATAATTTATTTGGATTCTATGGTATTTATGTAAATCAAAATAATTTTACTGAAGAATTTAAAGAAACATATAATTTTTTTATTAAAGATTCTATTGATAAATTTTTTAATAATGAAATTGAAGAATTAAAAAAAAATAAAGATCAATATATTCAAAAGATAAACGATCTAAAAAACATTCTATTTACAGAGACAGATATTACTATAATTTTCGCAGAAGGTGACAGAATAAAAAACTATTATCAACAATATAAATTTTTAAATAAAATAATCAATAAAGAAGATCTGGAAGAAGATGAAAAAACGGTCCTGTTTGAAATTATCTTATCTGAAGACAATATTAAATCTTATTTTGGAAATGAATATGTTAAACATTATATAGATAATTATGAAGATAGAAGAAGAGAAAAAGAAGAAGAGTTTAAAAACAAAACTTATTTAAAAGCAGTAATAAAAGGAATTAAAGTATTAAATTGTGTAGAAAAAAATGTTAATAATGTATTTCATTATGAATCATATGTAGAAATACCTTCTAAAAGAAATGCTGTAAAAGAAAATGATGATCATTTAAAAGGAACTTATATTAAATTTGATGCATTAGAAAATGGAACATTAGATAATGATTTACAAATTAAGAAAATCCTCCCAGATTCTGAAGATAAATGCAATTATTTAATTTTATTGTTTAAAATAGAAGAAAATGATATAAATGAAAATGATATAAATGATTATAAAGTTAAAACCCTTGGAAATGGTGAGAATAGATGTTGGATTAATGCTACCTTGTATGCATTTTTATTTGGAATAATGGAATTTAATAATAATAGACAAGGAGGGGGAAGAATTATTGAAGATAAATATGAAGATAATTTATTAAATGAAATTGAAGAAGATTTAGACAATGATTACAAAGATAATTTATTAAATGAAATTGAAGAAGATTTAGACAATGATTTTAAAGACAATTTATTAACTAAAATTGAAGAAGATCTTTTTTTTGAATCAGATGATTCTGATGAATTAGAATAAAAAATATACATGTAATATTTTTCTAAAAAATATCTACAAATCTGATCCATAATTAAATAAAAAAATTTAATTTTTTTTTTATTTAATTTATTCATAAGGATTAAAATAATCATTCCCATAAATTTTTTGTAGATCTTTAACAACTCTATTCTGTAAATCAATTATATTATATTGTTCAAAATAAATTTCATCATTATAAAATAAAGGATTAATATTAAAATGTTCGTATTCTAATTCTTCATATATTTGTTCCTCGTATTTACCTTCTAATTCATTAACCTTACTATAATATTCTTCTTCAAATTTTTTTCTTTTAGAAATATTATATTTTTCAACATCTAAATTTTCTTCATTGATAAATTTTTCATAATCTTGAATAGGCACATAATAATATTTATGAAAATTAAGGTCACAAATTAAATCTATTCTACTATTTCTATCTCTTAACAATGCTCTTTTTGAAAAACTCATTTTTTTTTATTTTTTTGTTTCTTTTTTAAATGAAAAAATTTTTTCTAAAAAAAATCAAATTTTTTTGAGTATTATTTTTATAAATTTTTTATAATAAAAGAATAAATGTTATCAGATATTAATATTAATAATAATGTAAAAATTAATGAATTGGTTGACAATAAATCATGGATACATGGTAATAATAAAGAAAATATAAAATATACTATATTTTTGATTACAATTAATGGACATCAATTGGACTATTCATTGAATTGTATTAATAATTTAGATTTAAATGAATCTGTTTTAATTAACGTAATAATGAACATATCTCCTACTAATAAAGCCTATAATTTGATGAGGATAAGATGCAAAACTGAATATTTTATACAATTAGATGAAGATATGGAATTATTTCATAATAGTATTTCTATTATTAATGAATCAATTAAATTAAAAGGTTCAAAAGTAAAAAAATATTTTTTACATACATTCAAGTTAATTGATAATTATTTAGGAATTTCTAATCCACCAGTAATATATGGAATTAAGATTTATAATAATAAAATTATGAAAAAATATCCAACTTATAAGGATGGAAGCCAATCTATATCTAGTGTTGATCAATTATGGCATAAACCAATCGAAGAAGATGGATATAGAATTAATACTTCGGTCGATATATTAGGATATCATGCTCTTCATCGAGATTATTTTGATCTACTATTAAGATATTCAAAAATAGCAAAAAGTATATTAGATCCCAAAATTAAAGTTAATAGTGCAATGATTTGTAAGGTTTTAAGACCCGTTAATAATATAAATAATTTTAATAAATTATACAATCAGATTTATATGCATTTTATATGTTATGGATTTAAAAAAGAAATTTTTTTACAAAATAATAAATTATTTTCTAACGACATTAATAGATGGATTTCTTCATCTAGATTAAAAATGTATGGATTAAAATCAGACTGTATAAGGATATCAATTAATAATGATTATAATTTTAACAGAGATTTTTTTCTAGAATTATTTACATTACCTTTAATCAACGTAAAAGATATTTATTGTATAATAGGAGTTGTTAATTCTTTGTTTGAAAATTATAGTTATTCATTTGAAAATTATCCATATAAAATTTTTGATTATTTTAATAAAATATTTAAAATGAATATTATTACTCTATCTAATGATAAAAATTTAATTAAATTTATAAAAGAATCTTTTAATAATTCTAATATAATTAATATTGAATACGTAGAAGAATATGAAAAAATTAATAATGATAATGGTTATTATGATATTTTTTTAACAGATTCATTAGATAAAAAAATGGAAAAATGTTCTAAACTAATAATTAACAGTAATTTTGAAGAAATTGTTGATAAAATTAAGAATACTAAAAGGAATAATAAGATTTCATATAAAAATATTGATAAAAATATACATTTTTTTAAAAAAAATTCAGAAGTGAATTATGTTAAATATATTTTTGATAATGATTATTTTGAGTTTAATTGGTAAAATTTATTAATTTTTAATATTTAAATATATAATAAAAATAAAATGTTATGGAAAAATGTATATTTAATAAATTTAGGTAAAAGAAATGATAGATTAGAAAAATGTTCGAAAATGCTAAATACTCAACATATAAATTTTAATAGATTTTCTGCCATAGCTCCAGATTTATCTAAAATTAAAGATGATATATTATGGAATAGATCTAGTCGTAATTTTTGTAGAAGAGATAGACGAAGAAGAAAAGATAAATATACTATAGGAGCATTAGGTTGTAAAATGAGTCATTATTATGTCATTAAAAAAGCAAAAGAAAATAATTTAGATTATGTAATAATATTAGAGGATGATATAATTTTTAATCAGAATTATCTGGATAATAAAAAAGATATCGATGATAATATATTAAAATTAATAAATGAACAACATCAGTGGGATGTTATTTATATTGGAGGTAATTGTCTAAGAGGAAAATATAAACAAAATAGAAATAAATATTCTTTTCGTTCTTATGAAGAAGAAGAAATTGATAAATTATCAGTTATTAATAAATATTGTATAAAAGTGGATGCTGTAAATACAACTTTAGGATATATTGTGAATAAATCGATGTTTGATCAATTATTAAATAAAATTCCGAATTCAGGACTGGAAATTGATACATTCTACAATCAAAATTTATTAAATAATAAGGTATATAAAATTAATCCTGAAATTTTTTATCAAAATTTCAACGATAGTGATATTTGTAACAAAATCTAAAAAAGTAATTTATAATGTATTTATACTTAAATTATTATTTTTTAATTTAAAGTAGTAAATTTTATTATTTACTAATTTAATTAATAGGAAAAAAAGGTTTGTAATATTGTTTTAATAATTCCGTGATTTTTGTATTATAATTATACAGGAATTGTATCCAGTCAGAATTTGATATAAAAAAAATAGTATTTACTAATAATTAATTAATTTTTTTTATTTTATTTTATTATATTAATAAAATAATGTTTATATTTGATAATATAGATACATTCTGGTTTTTAATATCACTAGCTGTAGGTTTATTTCTTGTATATTGCACTACACCGCAACCTGATGTTATAATTAAATATCCAACACCAGAAAATGCTCACAAATTAGTTTTTAAAGATGATTCTAATAATTGTTATAAATTTAAGACAAAAGAAGTTAAATGTCCTAAGAAAAATGTTAATAAAATACCAATTCAGGTAAAAAAATAAATTATAAATATATATTAAAAATGATTGTTTATGTATCAGGAGTATTTGATTTGTTTCATTATGGACATATGATTTTATTAAAAAAATGTAAAAAATTATATAAAAACTGTTATTTGGTTATCGGTGTGCATTCAGATGAAGAATGTATTCCATACAAAAGAAAACCTATTTTATCCATGGAAGAAAGAATAAAATATATAGAAGAATTTGGAATTGCAGATAAAATTATTGATAATGCTCCATTAATTGAAACTGAAGATTTTTATAAAAAACATTCTATAGAAAAAGTTATTCATGCTCATTCAAAAGAAGAAAATGAAAAATATAATAAATATTACAAGGATGCTATAAAATTAAATATTTTCGAGAGAATAGATTATACTTCTACCATTTCAACAACAGACATAATAAATAGAATAAAAAAATAATTATCTATATTAAATGGGAATTAAAGAAGTAATGAATACAGATAGTGGGAAAATATTAATATCTGTAATTTGGGGTTTAGGTTTAGCGGCATTATTTAGAAAAGTATGTAAAGGACGAAATTGCATTGTTATTAAAGGTCCAAAACCAACAGAAATGGATAATAAAATATATAAATTTGATGATAAATGTTATTTATATACAGCTGAAAATACTAAATGTAATAGAAAATCAATCTCTAGTAAATAAAAAAATAAAAAAAAATAGCGTTTTTTTTTTAATTTTGATTTATAAAGAAATATTATAAAATATGTCGACATCACAAATGAGAGAACCTGCTCCTATTAATACAGAAGCAGATAAAAATATGACAGCAGATGAATCACATTTAGTTGACGAAATACTAAATGAACTAAATGATGAATCTCAACAAGATATGCCATCACAGGGTATGCAACAAGATATGCCACCACAGGGTATGCAACAAGATATGCAACAAGATATGCCTCCAGGTATGCAACAAGATATGCAAATGCAACAAGATATGCAAATGCAACAAGATATGCAAATGCAACAAGATATGCAAATGCAACAAGATATGCCTCCATCAATTGAAGTAAAATATAATGATAATACTGCTAATACTTATTTCAGATTATTAAAAAAGCCATTATTAGTATTATGTGTTTCATTTTTAGTTTTTAATCCTTTTACAAAAACTTTATTAAGTAAATATTTACCAAGAGTATTTGCGGAATTAACTGATAATTTATTTGCAAAACAGGGAAGGACATTTTTATTAGCAATTGTAGTCTCTCTATTATTTTTTGGAATAGATTATTTATTGTAGATTTTTAAATTAATATTTTTTTTTTTATATATATATAATAAAAATAATGGACTCAAATAAAGTTATACTTATTTTATTAGCAACAACCTCAGCAGTATTATATCTTCCTAAAGTTAAAAATTTAAGTTCAATTTTAATTTTAATCACAATATTAGTTGGATTTTCAATTACTAAAGATTTAATTGTATCTTTATCCGTAGGATTAATTTTAGGAAATATTTTTGTATCATTAAATAATGTTCCATCCAAAAAAAATATTAAAGTTGAAGGATTTAAAAGTAAAAGTAAAAAAAAGAAAAGTAAAAAAAAGAAAAGTAAAAAATTTAAAAATGTTAAAGATGATGTTTTAAATGAAAATTATGAAAATTCAGATATAGAAAGTAATGACACTGAAGAAGAATTTGAAATCGATACCAGGGGTAGTTTTTTAGAAAATTATAAGGCTTTAACTCCCACCCAGGTTAAGGGTTTAAATAAAGATACTAAAAATTTAATTAATACTCAAAAACAACTTATAGAAACTTTAAAAAATATGGGACCTGCATTGAAAGATGGAAAACAGATACTTGATACATTCAAAGGTTATTTTGGAGCAAATCAAGATTTAGGTAAAGCAGCTAAAAACTTTAAAGATTTGTAAAATATAATTTAAAATTCGTTTATTTTAAATTATAGATATAAAGATTTTTTACTAAAGAATAAATATGGGTAATTATTACTCGAAAGAAAATACAGAATCATTAAAATATGGATGGAAGAGAGAATTACCAGATTTTAGAGATATAAAACATAAACCACCATTAAAAGATAAATATGATGATATCATTGATTTAAGGAAAAAATGTCCAGGAATATATAATCAGGGTAAATTAGGAAGCTGTACCGCAAATGCAATTGCAGGTGCTTACGAGTTTAATGAAATAAAAGAAAAAGAAGATAATATTTTTATACCATCAAGATTATTTATATATTATAATGAACGTGATATGGAAGGACATATAGATTCAGATAGTGGTGCTGAGATAAGAGATGGTATTAAAAGTATTACAAAATTGGGAGTATGTAATGAAACTGACTGGCCTTATGTGGTGGATAATTTTAAATTAAAACCAGATGATAAATGTTACGATTTAGCAAAAAATCATAAATGTATTAAATATGAAAAATTAAAACAAGATTTATCTCATATGAAAGCTTGTTTATCATCCGGTTATCCATTTGTATTTGGATTTGCAGTTTATGATAATTTTGAAACTGAAGCAGTCGCAAGAACTGGAATTATGGAAATGCCTACTAAGGATAGTAAGCAATTAGGAGGACATGCAGTAATGGCGGTTGGATATAATAAAAATAAAAAAGTATTTATAATTCGCAATTCATGGGGACTAGAATGGGGTGATAAAGGATATTTTTATATGCCTTATGATTATATATTACATTCTGAATTAGCAAGTGATTTTTGGGTAATACAAAAAATAAAAGATTAATAATAATTATAATGAAAAATAAAAGATTAATAATAATTATAATGAAAAATAAATCATCTTATTAGTAATTATTTTTCTATATATAATATAAATAAATGAACTTAATATTAATTGCAATTTTTGTATTTATATTATATATTTTGTATAATCCATCAAAGGATATTGATACTTTTAAAAATTATGATTCATCATTAAGATATGATAAAGTTTATAAAAAAAATGTTGATTTAGATTATTTTGATAGAAGAGATAGTAGAAAATTAAAATCATTAAGAAAAATAACTTCAAATCAGATTCCTCCAATAACAGATGCATCAAGAGGTAAATTAAGTAAAGGTGAAGACGTAGTGGCAGCTTTACCAACTAAAGCAACAACAAGAAGACATAATTTAAGGAAAAATGAAGATGAAAAAGATTACATAATTCCTATGCCCGATTTTGATAATTATCCATCCAAAAATTTTAAAATGCATCCTACTGTTAATAATACAAGAGCACCTAATTATAATGAAAATAGAAAACCATATTTAAACAAAAAAAATAAACATAAATTTAGTGTAAAAGGATATCATTATAGACATTATGTTAAAAATAAATTAAAAAATAAATTAAAAAATAAATTTACTAACAGAGCTAATTTTAATAGAAATAAACATAGAAAAAAAAAATATAACAAAAAATACCTGAAAGATGATAGATATGGTAATATTGGGGATAAAGGTAGTATTGAATATGATCATTTAGGTAGAAAAATACCATTTAATAAGCAAACTTCACCGACTGGTAAAAAATTTACTAGAAATATATCTAAAAATTCATTTGAAAATTTTGATGATAAACAACAACCGGTAAGTACATGTAATAAAAAATTACCAATGTATTTAAAACATAAAGGACATTATCGATTAGATAGCTCAGAAATTGTTCCTAAAAGAAAAAAAATTATAATTAGAGATGTAGTAAATCAAGATTATTGTAAATTTGTTTCTTCTTTTTCTAATAAATTAAAATGTCCAAAATCGCATCCAATACATACTGGTGCTACATTTTCTAGCACTGGATCCAATATATCTTGTGGTCAAAAAAATATAAAGGTTAAATCAGCACATGCTATTGCAATAGTAAAAGATGGTAAATTAAAATCTATTAGAGTTATAGATGGAGGTGAAAAATATTCAGATACCCCAAAAGTATACATAAGAGGAGTTGGTAAGAATGCGCGTGCTATGGCACATATCAAAAAAGGTAAAGTTGTTGAAATTGAAGTAGTTTCTCCAGGAACAGGATATATATCAACTCCAGCAGTTATAATAGAAAAACCAAATGTGGTTGTATATTGTAATTTATGTTGTAAAGATACACTTTAAAAAAAAAATAAAAAATAAATATTTATTTTTTATTTTAATTAATTTCCACCACGAAGTCGTAGAACTAGGTGTAAAGTTGCTTCTTTTTGGATATTGTAATCCGATAAAGTTCTTCCATCCTCTAATTGCTTACCAGCAAAAATCAATCTCTGTTGATCAGGAGGAATACCTTCTTTGTCTTGAATCTTTTGCTTTACATTCTCAATGGTATCACTAGCCTCTACCTCTAGAGTTATGGTTTTACCAGTTAATGTTTTTACGAAAATTTGCATACCTCCACGAAGTCGGAGAACTAAATGTAAAGTTGCTTCTTTTTGGATATTGTAATCCGATAAAGTTCTTCCATCCTCTAGTTGCTTACCAGCAAAAATCAATCGCTGTTGATCAGGAGGAATACCTTCTTTGTCCTGGATTTTTTGTTTAATATTTTCTATAGTGTCACTGGCTTCTACGTCTAATGTAATGGTTTTACCGGTTAAAGTTTTTACGAAAATTTGCATGATTAATTAATATATTTTATATATTTAAATTTTGTTTAAGTAAATATTATCAAATTTTTTTCTTTATTTTTAAAAAAATTTTTTAAAAATTAAAAAATAAATTATGCGCTAACAGCAGTTGCTAAATTAAAATAATGAGCAACAGCACCACCAGCTACTTGAGCAATAACATACATTGGTAAGTCATTTGCGGATAAGTTTTCTTTTAAAAACATCATAACAGATACAGCGGGGTTAAAATGTCCACCACTAATATGTCCACCAAAATAGATTGCTGCTAATAAACCTACTGCAATTGGAATTGGTTTTCCTACAGCTAAAATAACTGAAAGAAATACGAATGTGCCGATAAATTCTACAAGGTATTTGATCATTTTTATAATATATAAAAATATTATTTTTTTTTCTTAAAAAAAGAATTAATAATTTAATTTTAATTAAATATAAGTATAAATTAAATGATATGCCCTAAAGGATTTTTTTGTTTTGATAAAACCACTATTATTTTAATATTAATAGGTTTTATAATTGTTGTTGTTCAATATATAAAAAATACAAATTCTCAAATTTATAATCTTTCTGATAAAATTGATAATAATAAATTAACAATTGATACTAAAATTAATAGTTTTAATAATTTAAATAAACAAAAAGAAGCTATAAATAAATATTGGAATGATGAAAAAGAATATATTAAAGAGAAAGATCATCAACGAATATTTAATCCATTAATGCCTCCAGAAAGAAGTTATCCATTTAGAGTTTCTAGATTAGGAGTTCCTATTAATATTCCAACGAGAGGACAATCTACTGGTTACCAACAAGTTGGTGCATTAATTGAAAATACTGATATTGAAAATAAAAAAATGTTACCTTTATTTGGAGAACAAACTTACCCTGGCTCCAGACAATGGAAATATTATACTAGTTCAAATGGATATCAATCAGTTAAATTACCAGTTTTTAATAAAAATAGAAATTGTCAGGATAGATTTGGATGTGATGAAATATGGGATGGTAATATTGTAACTGTTAAAGGATATAATAATGAATTTAAAGCAACTATATATAAACAAGATGCACCAATATATTTACCACATATTATATAAAATTTGATAATAATTACTTAAAAATTTTTTATATATAATTATTAAAAATAATATGAGCTATACCACTGTCTATGAATATTCATTTATTGAAAAATTAGCAAAAAATTTTAGTGCTGTATTAGATGAAAATATTATTAGTAAATTACTAGAAATAAAAAAAAATAATAAATTTATTAGGAGAAAAAGTCCAATAAGATTAAAATATAAAATATCTACTGCTAATATTTGGAGGAAAGAAAGAGAAAATCAGGAATTATCTGATAAAGAAATGTATATAAATTTAATTGTTTCTAATCTTAATAAAATTTCAAATAAAAATTATTCCTTAATACTTGATGAAATAATTAATATTAATAAACAGTATCATGATAAGATGGAAACCTCATTGATATTATCAAATACTATTTTTAATAAATCAATGGATGAAAATATTTATAGTAATTTATATGCAAAATTAATTAATGATTTAAATATTAGTGATCTAAATAAAAATTTAAATAAAAAATGTAATGATTTTTTTGAAGAAATAAATAAAAATAATGAAATTACTGATAATTTTGGTGATAATTACGATGAGTTATGTGCTATTTTAAAACAAAAATCTAAAATGCTAGGAGGATATATTTTTATTGCAAATTTATTTAAATATGATATAGTTGAATATGAAATCGTTAAAGATTATTATTTATCATTAATTCATCTTACTAAGTTAGCAAAGGAAGATACAATAGGAAAATATATAGATTCAATAGTAACAATTTTAAATAATTGCGGTAAAAATCTAAATAAAAATGAGAAAAATTTTAAAGAAATATATATGGATTACATTTATGAGTTAGTAAAAGATAAAGAAAGAGTTAAGGCAAAATATAAATTTAAATTAATGGATGTTACTGATAAGTATGAAAATAATTGGGAATTATCAAATGAATGGGAAAAAGCATAATTTAAATTTAATTAATATTTAAAATTTATTAGTTAATATTAAATATTAATGGATATAAAACATATAAAATGTGTTGTTTTAGGAGAAGCTAATGTAGGTAAAACATCTTTGATTACTAGATACTTACATGATAAATTTTTTCAATTTAGTGAATCTACGATTGGTTGTGCATTTAATAATAAAAAATATAGTAAAAATAATAAAGAATATAAATTAGATATTTGGGATACCGCAGGACAAGAAAGATATAGAGCAATTATGCCTATGTATTATAGAAATGCCGATATAGCTTTTTTTTGTATTGATTTATCTGTAAAAAATCTTAGATCATCATTTCATTATTGGAAAAAACAATTATCAACTCATAATGATAACTGTGATAGATTAATTTGTATTGTTGGAACTAAATCCGATATTAAAATAGAAAGAAGTATTGAACAATTAAAAAGAGATTTAGGAGATGAATTTAACTGTCTTTATTTTGAGACTTCCTCTAAAGATAATCTTAATGTTAAATTAATGTTTGAAACAATGATTGATAAGGCAATAGATAATTATGAACAAAATAATACCGTTTTAAAAAAAAATGTTAATTTGGATATAAAAAAAAAATCTCGAAATTATTGTTGCTAAAAATTAATCCATTTAAAATTTAAATAATTATTAATTTTAGTGTAATTTTTAATATATTTTTTAATATCTTTTTCAATTAATTGTTCATTAAATCCATATTTGTTTGTAAATAATCTTACAAAAATTTTATGATTACCATTAGATAACCATAAAACCCCTATTATTTTTTTACTTTTATAATTTTTATCAAATGGCAATGTTTTTTTATATCCTGGTATGACTGCATCCCAAAAACAGTTATCATGAGGATTATGATAATTTATAAATTCTGCATGATTTTTTATACCATACATTTCATAACCTAATAATTTACGATTTTCAATCAGAAGATTAAATTTTTTTTTTTTTTTAATTAAATTTAAAAATTTATTTTCATGTAAAATCTTTAAATTTGTCATTATTTATTATATTATTATAAAAAAAATTTTTTTTTTTTTTTTAA
>Ga0209631_10006457_pt1 | contig 12061 bp, 13 predicted proteins | sample COG_08_FD_184752 | JGI IMG/M metagenome (GOLD analysis project Ga0209631, IMG submission 184752) | Pelagic Microbial community sample from North Sea - COGITO 998_met_08 (SPAdes) (version 2) | ecosystem: Environmental > Aquatic > Marine > Neritic zone/Coastal water | place: Helgoland, sampling... | reverse complement strand
GAGGGCGAGCGGTTGGCGGTTGGCAGTGGGTTGGCAGTGGGCAGTGGGTTGGCAGTGGGCAGTGGGTTGGCAGTGGGCAGTGGGTTGGCAGTGGGCAGTGGGTGAGCGCCCCATGCGCGCACCCACCTAGATGACCCCGGCGGCCTACCACCCACCTGTTGTAAGGTCGTATGTATGGATCTCGTCCTAAGCAGGTTACTAGAACGAGAACGACGAGTAACGTGTATACCCTCATTTCTTAACGTTTGTAATGTTTTAGTAATTTCTGCATCATCACCACCTATTTTTTTTCTAGATTTATTTTTCTTTATTATACGTTTTTTTGAGTATATCATTATCGTTTAATTTATAATATTATTTTATTTTTGGGGGATGTTGTATGTAAAAATTAAAAACATATACTATATTTTCTAAAGTTAGCTCCTCATGCTATCACGACTTTCCTTGTCTACAAAACAGCTTTTGCACTCACAATTTAATACAAAATTTAATACAATTGTACGTATTGTTCAAAAAATGGAGCCCAATCATCCAGGATTATTTTCCAAAGCGCATTTACCATCCCAGTTGATTGCAAATAATACTAATAACTCAAAATCCGAATTATATAATACGCCATACTTTGAAAAAGAAAGCAGGAGTACATGCTCTAATAGTCCACCGTCACCACCAATTCGGAGTGCAGTCCGTCTAGCTCAAGAGTATGAGGAAGTTATAGACGGGAATCGGCAACCCATAAAGAATACGAAGAGAACACCAATGACTGATGACGATTTAGGTGTACAACATTATATAGATCAACATTATCAAGAATGGAAAGCAAAATGAGTTTTTTTTTTGATGATAACTTTGTCTACTCTCGTTTAGACTTTTCTAATTAACAAAAATATGTGTAAGACGAATACATTATCACCCGTATAGGATAAAAACAGCAGGGCCAAAAAGTAGATTTAGAAGAGCAATTACAACATGGGGCTTATGTATTAACAAAACCGGATTGTAAATAAACCAATTAACATAAATCACGTATATATGTTAAATCATCCTTTTCAATTAGAAATCGTCGATAATAATAAGTATGATTATTTACTTTATGAACCAATGACCATGAACTATCATTAATTGTTGTGGCACATTTTCTGTAAATTACGCCACATACTTGTGTCGGAGTTCCATCTTCTTCTTCTTCTAATAGATGACGACCTTTAAACTCGATATATAAATCTAATGGGCGATACTTCTGTTTACTACCGCCAAGTGTCGAATGTACTGTATTTAACGTATTGATTGCCATCTTAATTGATGGAGTAAAAAAATGAATCAATAACTCCTTTTTTGTCCCTTTAATATTTAATTGAGTTTGCAATTCTTTTTGTTTCATATTCGGAATCTTTTGATTTGGATACAATGATTCTATTTTATAAGATTTATCAGTAATATACCATGTATTTTTGGGATTTAAACACGTTACTAATTGTTCAAAATTCTGATTTTTTCGAACAACAGGTTTAAACATTGGATCATCATCTAAAACAGAATCCGCAAAAAAATTCTCATCAGAATCAAGATGTTTGTTTTTTTTCGTTTTTAATTCCGGTAATAATGCCACTTTATCTTTCTTTTTTTTTTGAGGTTTTATATATATTGGGACATTTTCATCCAATTCTGTATAATCAACTTTTTTAGTTTGACGTTTTGGACGATTACTCATCTTAATTTTATAATTATAATAAATTTTAATATAAATATATGTATATTTTAAATTATATTATAATGATCTTCGATAAGTATGACGATGAAAATTTAAGACAACAATTAATACACCCCGCTGCAATAAATTATTTATCGATTTCTGGAAGTGATTGTAAATTTAATTCGTTTAAAAAATGGGTTAGAGAGGGTGTACATAATGAAACATCTACAACGGATAACTACCTAATTGAATTAGAATCTCATCCCATTTTTCATTGTAACAAGAACAAAATTCTTTTTTTTAAAAAAAAAGATTCCAAATTTATAGAAGTTGAAACTTCTACTGGATATAAAAATACTACAGATTACAAAATAATGAAAACATCACCCGGAATCGGGCATATAACGGGTATGATATACAAACTTCAATTGTATTATGCGATACCAAACACGACAGCCCATCGTACTATTATATCATATTTGTAAAACAAAACCACTTTGGAAATTGTAATTAAAACACAAAAAAATATCTATCCAAACGAATGTATACAGTAATATCACGTTTCTAATTGTGCTGTATTCGAAAACAATTGTTTTTTAAGTAATACAGTTTCAATTTTATCTAATAGTATATTTGCATCACAAAAACTTGTATCATCATCATAAAACATCTCTTCATCTTTAAATAAAACAGATAATTTATGTTTCATATCAAATATGTTTTTAGTTTCAAATTGCAGGGTATCGTCCAATAAAAGTAATATACGCATTGCATTTGATCTTATATGTGCTTTTAAAACATGTAAATGATCATTATATAATTTCCGCATTTTTTGTAATGCTTCTTCATTCATGCCTCCAACAAGCTCACATACATTTTTCAATTCATTTAATTCTGTTTGAAATGTCTGCACTTCATCTGTTAATTGGGTTTTAAGATGAAGAAGATTCTCATTCTCTTGATTTAAACTTTGTACACTTGCTTGAAATGTTTTATTTTCATTAGCTAATGTTGCAACATTTTGAGTCATTCGTCGATTTAAAAAAAAATTATGAATTGATTTAAATCCGAAGGTCACTGCTGCAACAAGACTTATAATAGCGATAATTTCCCACATAATTATGGTCTGATAAATTGTTATAAAATTATCGTTCAGAATTATATATTTCTCTAAAATAAAAATATAGAAAATTTATAATATATATATGACCCTCGAACAACATCGAGCAAGACCATCATGAAGATGTATCCGGACGAATTTTAATCCACTCTTTTACAGACGGAAGATCATCTATGTAATTTATTAAACGTTCCAAACAACGTCGCTGCTTCTTGAATTTTGGAGTTTAGTTCGAAATTTAGTTCTGGGTTTCTTTAACGGCATAATTAATTCTAAGTTTGTTATTTATAAATAAATAAATTTTATAATCAATACCAAAAAGATAAGACATGTGATACGAATCTACAAAAAATGAGTCAGATTATTATCTAGGATTCTGAAATTAATATAAGATAGTACAAAATTAATCAGCGTTTTACATGTTCAATTGTTTCCGTATTTAAACAGATAATTTATCTAATATGTTAAATGGATGAAAAAATTTATAACGAATTTATACTAAAAATACGTGATAAGTTCTATAATTTAATTAATAGTACAACATCACTCCGTCGAGTCTCCCACTCCGCCTCATATGAGGTCGTTAGACATCCATCTAAACAAATAATTCTTCATATTTTACCATTATTGAATTCTGTATTTGAAAAAGCAAGAATTAATCTAAATACATATCCAGATTCTATTCAAAAAACATATGACATTATATATCATCTTGCTAAAAATACAAAAGAGCAAGATTTTTTACGAAACTTTATTCGGAATGCTGTCGAAAAAGAAACGACAACCCACAGTAATAATAATAACAACAGTCTATTATATACTGTAATTTTAAATAATATTTATGATATTAAACATATTATATCTGATGACAACAATTTATTAACAATTATACCTTTTATTATTTCTTATTTTGTTTTCAATTATGAATTTTCGGTATTTGAAGATTCGAATTTATTTGATGTTCGTCGTTATATAAAAAAAAAAAGTAAATTATAAAAATTGTGTTGCTTTCAAAAAGTAATAGGGACTGAAATCCTCTCTTAATGGTATATCTATTACTCGGAAGAATTATATATGCACCTCTTTTTTTATATATATTCATAAATATATTACCAATTATTTTGGAATATACTTTACTTTTAGTGTATATACCTTTGTTACATTTACATTTTCATATAAAATATCCAAATCCAAGTCCATTACAATTATGGAATATATGTAAACAAAAAAGATTTGGAAATTATTTATATCGTTTTATAATTGGTTTATATTCGCCATATAGTTATTCTATAAAACCCATAATTGAATCTTTCAACCCAAATGAATGTGTTTGTTCTATAACGGACACGATTTTCAATCGAAATCCATTTCATTCAATACATGCAATTGCACTTAATAATCTGGGAGAATTAACATCTGGATTAATTATGCTCGAATGGCTTCATAAAAACCATAAAAAAGGTATTGTAACAAATATTCAATGTACATATCATAAAAAAGCAAGAGGTAAAATTACAGCAATTTGTAAATTAGATTCGACCCGTGTTTTACAAAAAACAAATATTGTTAAAATAAATATGTTTGATACGAATCAAACACGGGTATGCAGTATGGAATGTACATGGGTTATCAAAATATAATATAATATAATATAATATAATTCAATAAAAATATAATGACTTATTATAAATAATAAAAAGAGTATTATGGATTGGGATTCTTTTAAACAATTAAATAGCAATCGTCAAATGACTCGACTGAATCAGCTACAAGGCCTTCGTCCTGGAGAATACATATCTGGGAAACATATTGATTATATCGAATTCTTAAATCTTGATATTGAAAATAAAAAAGCTATTTATAATGAATTATTGAATAGCTCCGGAACAGGTGCAGGCTCACGTGCAGGCTCAAGTGCAGGCTCAAGTGCAGGCTCACGTGCAGGGTCAAGTTCAGGATCATCAAAGAGAAAGAGGTATCCAATTTTAGTTTCTGATTACGAAGAAACCGAAGATGATGAGGATACGGATGATGCGGAGGATGCTGATGAAATAGATGTATTTTCTATTGAAATGCAGGATGTTGAAAAACATCCTGCTTTTGATACAGTGTCATTTTCAGTAAACGGGACGACAAAAGCACTAAAAGAGTTAGGGTTAGCTGCTGTGAATATAACTTTGAAAAAAAATGATATTCGTCAATGGTTTAATAGTATTCAAGAATGTTATTTTAAGATAGCCGTAAACCAAATCAAAAGTGTCAAAAGCTTACCATTTATGAATGGTAAATCATTATATTTTACCAAAGATGCTCAACAAAAATTGCTAAAAAAAATGAATTCAAAACAAAGTTTGTCTGTTTTACTTTCTTATCAGAATGGTGATGTAAATGGAGTACGTGGTCAAATGATTGATAAACATGATATCAAAATAAAGAAGAAAACAAAGAAAACAAAGAAATCAGTATCATCTCCAAAAGGAACATCCTCTCCGAAGAGCCCTCGTAAGTATACAGGCAAAGGCAAAGGCAAAGCACCCGCAACACCAAAAAAGAGCAAAGAAAAAGGAGGGCGTGTTACTCGTAGAGTTCGTCGTGTTTTATATTAAGTTTTTATAGAATTATAATAATATAGATTTTTGTAGTTCTATGTCATTAAATTGAATTTTGGAATCAATACCCTGACGAACTCTTTCAACACTATTACACACACTTGAGAAGGTATTGCATACTTCCTCGGTTGTATTTCCAGTATTTATTATAGAACATCGTTCTCCATAACAATCCGATAATTCATTCTTATTTAAATTATTCAACCCAACCATAATAATATTCCATCCATGTTTTTGTTTATATTCAATCTTTCGTTTCATATCATTACATGTATACAATTTACTTGATGTATCCGTTTTTTTGTTTACGACAATACATATTGTGACTTCATCATTAATTGTATAATTTGGTGTAATTGAATTAATCATCGTAACAATCGCGTCATAATATGATGAGATTGACGATGCTTCTGGTGAAATATTATTTAAAAATTCGTACTTAATCGTCTTGGTCGATGTTTGTTTAAGATCAACTGCATGAAACACATTTGCAAAATCATTTGAAAAGGTTGCGCCATAAAACATTACATGATGCTGAAGTTCTTTTTGTTTTTCAACAAATTCTTCAATTCCTTTTTCGATAACAGTTGATTGCAATGAATTTGATGTATCTACTAAAAATCCAATATGAGATGTTTTGTTTTCAATTAAATACCATGCATCATATTGTTGGTTAAATTCTACTTTTTTTCTAATTATAGTTTGATTCGATTTTAATTTAAAACGAAATACAGAACTATGACCTCCAGCTGTCGTCGTTTGATACGGTTTACCATTGTTAAACACAATTGTTACACCTTCAAATATATTTAAATAAATCGAGGCACAACAAGCTATCTTTAATTGATCCTCGTAATATTTTATGCGAGTATATAATTCGGCAATATATTCCAAATATTCGTCATCGTCTTCCGCTGATAAATAATCATTATCATCTATCAATTCCGAATCATCGGAATCAAAATTATTTTCATGATTCTTTTTTTCATTTTCATACAATTCTTTTTTTGTAGAATTCAATTTGTGGTTATATACACGAATTGCAGCTAGAGATTGTGTATGTTGTTTTTCAATTCGTTTTGAATCTGACGCACTATATAATAAAATCGATCCAACTAGTGGGTCAATTGAGCCCCAAACAATACTACTTCCATATTCGTCTGGAATTGAAATTGACACTTTTTTATGTAATAAATTTTTGCTGGAACAGCAGGTATTCATATTAATTATTTAATGAAAAAAATATTTAATGAAAAAATATTTTATTCATTATATTTTTTTTTGGGGGGGGGTGCTACATCTGCGTCGATTTTTAAGATTGCGACATTTTGTTAAATTCTTGTTTTTCCTAGAGTTTCGACCTCCTCCTATATGTTATGTAATACTTGTGCAAGGAATCCAAATACAAATCAATAAATTAATGCACGGTATACAATTAGATGAAGCATTTGCAGTTCTTGAAGCATATTTCGTAGGGGGTATGTTACTTACAAATATAGTGTGGCTTACTCCGATTATAGATCATTCGCCGACAGTCTTAAAACGAATTTAATTAAATGTATTATACTTCGTATTGAGAGGCATAGACGTTGGTGTCCTAATTTTTGTAACAAATGCCGACCAGGCAGAATGTACCGCGGTTTTAATTTGTATCCATACGTTTCGTAATTTGTTTTTATCATTATCATTATCTATCAATGCCGTTTGATTATCTATTTGATTATCTTCGATAGGGTTAAAGGCCGAATATTGATACATATATATATTATTATAAGTACGCTGCGCTCGAACGTTCACCATTTAAAATAAATAAGAAAAATGAAATAAATTAATTATTTGTTATAAATTAAATTTAATGAAACAACCACCTAAAATATGTTCAATTGCAAGTGCTTTTATTAGAGAGACAGAATATGAACGACTTTTATTTCATACATATAATAATACAGCTTTAAAACAATTAAAAGACGCAACCGTATTTAGTATTCGAACAAAAAAAGAAAGAGTAAATTATAATGCTCGAAAAACATTGAAAGCTACATTTCAATCTAATAATGTATGGAAAATTATTGATACGTCTCTTCAAAGGTATGTAAATAAACAATCTTGGAAAGACGAATGGCGCATGCAATTATTGGGAACAGATATTTCGTATTTACAATATCGAAAAGGTGATTATTTTAATGCACATCGAGATTACACGAAAATGAATGTACCCAACGAGTTATATGGTTATACTTTAATAGTCGGATTACACGAACCAATTTGTGGTGGAGATACATGTATTCAAAAAAATGATAATGAAACAGATATTATAACTTGGAAGGCGTCAATGGGAAATATGGTTTTATTTGATGCTATGCTTAAACATTGGTCAACAGAACTTCTAAAGGGTATAAAAGAAGTTCTGGTGTTTGATGTATGGTGTGTACGAAAAAAACAAAGTATTCAACATCTTAATTTGGGTATTTCTGAACTATTTCAAAGTAGATTACATAATATTATGAATAATACATTGATTGGTCTTGACAATAAAGAAGATGAAACAAAAACGACTACTCTATCACTTTTTCATTCCTTTTTAAATGGCCAAGATCAATTTACATCAGACGAAATAACTGAAATACGTTGTACAATTGATTATGTTATGTGTGGTTTAGATATACCATCTGAATTATCATTACCAACACTTCGTTCTGCATTATTAACTATGCAACATTCAAATGCAATAATGTGGTCGACGTCAACAGAGGAATCAATTGCTTTGCGAAAATTATTTCAATCCTGTTCAGATGTTGTTGAAATTGTTTTATTATATGTTAGTGTTACACATATGGGAGAGGATGAAGATCAATATTATGATTATGAGAAAGATCCTGTAGTCGAAAATGAGTGTGCATCCTCCCGTTTGAGTACTGTTTATTTAAATGGCCAAATTCCAATTGCGATGCGTAACAATTGGCGTGATTTTTTTTTAAAAGAATATTCAACTTCTCAAAACGAATCACTTGAGCTATTAAATTTAGAGGAAATAGAAACGATATATAGTCGTTATAAAAATAAGCCGAACATCATGTCGGAGATGCATGCTACCTTATTTGGTTCAAGAATTATTCATATGACAGATATTTCATATGATAAACCCGACGATATTGAAAATGGTATATATGATACAGAATGTCTTCTTAAAATTATGAATAAATTACCGTCGGTGTTAGAAGCGACTAAAAATAATTTACAGCACTGTGAACAGGTTGAACGATATTATACATGGTTAAATGAACGTAAAATATTTTATGAAGATGATTGCAACGATGAATCGGGTGGCGTAGGGGGGTATTACACATTACCATACGTGTGTCATAATGGCTATGCCGTGTCAGCTTTTATTAATATTTCTGAGTAAAATATATTAGAAATTTTTAAAAAAATAAAAGAAAAAATCTTTGAAGGTTTAAAAATAAACAATTTCAATAATATATGTATATGTATATGTATACCCCTTATAAACACCGGAATATTAAAACAAATGCTAAATAAGATTCCAAAAGAATGGAAGATTGGTCATATTAAATTATAGGTTGAATTTATTGGAAACCTATAGCACCGTTGTTTTGAGAGCTGGTTAACTCTGCGACGGACGGTGTCTACACTATACGGGTATGACCTTGTATATATAGTCCCTTATCGATCCGAATAAGATTCATAGAACGTTCTTTGAAAACTGAGTCCAGAGTTTCTGTTTTGCAGAATGTTTTCAGAAAATTCTATCAACTTTACACGGTATATATAGATAAATCATATAGTATTGTTTGTCCGGATAGAATCAAGTGGACGATAAATACAGCTATCTGACAGCCGGAAAGACGGTAGAGTGAACCAACTCTTAAAAGATTGGTGACATCCTGAAAGAAGGAACTTTAAAACTTTAAAACTCAAATTGTCCGGATAGAATCAAGTGGACGATAAATACAGCTATCTGACAGCCGGAAAGACGGTAGAGTGAACCAACTCTTAAAGATTGGTGACATCCTGAAAGAAGGAACTTTTTTAAAAAAAGAGGGATAATGGATGGTGGCAAATCATTACTGCTATCTAATAAATTATCAAAATAACGTCAATTGTAGTCCAGACTGTCTCGCATATATATTACTTACTTATACTTATAATACCGCAATAAATTCACGAATGTCGTTTCTTTAAGGAAAACGGTCACCTCTTTTTTTAATAAATGATACACCTCTCACTCTCACCACACATTTCAGTTAAATCACGACTTTTTACATCATTTATAATTTAATTATTTTAATTTGAAAACAAATTAATTTATTTATATAAAAATCTTATTAATAAATAAAAATAATAAATGCCTGTTCGTCGGTATTGGTGTTTTAATAAAACCAAAACACAAAAAAAATTAATAAAAAGTAATAAGATTTTAGAAAACTGTTGGGTAGATACAACAAAATCAACTGACGTCCCGAATAAAAAAATAACTAAGATATCAGTTTAACACGAATATTCTAGAAATTATTTGTTGGGAGCGCGGCATATACTAAATGGCGACGGCTCGTGTACGTGTACTATGTACTCGTGAGAGGAGGCTGATTCGGAGACCGCGCGCCGACGGGCCTTCACCACCACCACCACCACCACCATTACCTGTGTCCGAAAATATTATAATTGATATTCCAACACCGACGACGACCGAGGAGAAAGAGGACGCAAATTAAACAATTTATTAACGAGAGGAGGAATCTTTAATGTTTATATAAGTTGGGATACATGTTATAATGGAAGTGACACGTCTTATATGGGTCGACTCTTCCTTCGTGTGGGTATCTTTCGTTTACAGGTAGGAGTTTTCTCCACCGTTTCCCATACTTATTGTCTAAGTATTTATTCGGATTATTCATTATAAACACTTTAAAATTTTCAAACGGAACACGTTTTAAAGGATACACGTCATTTTTTGTTAAGTAAGTGACGTTCGGGTCATCTGGGAAATAGATTTTTCCATCGTTCTCTTTGTATATATTTATATCTATCTGGAGGCCTTGATGAGACGTTTTACCAACATACGGATAATCCGTATAACATGATGTCAAGTCCCTTATTTTACTAAGTATTCGATGATTGTATTTTTTATCACTTTTTTTATCTTGCAACCACATATTTTTAGGTAATTCGATCGGTAAAACGGCGCGTAATTTTGGATAATCTTTTTCACATACTTCTAAATCAACATCACCGTCCCATGGAATGAACCCTTTGTGCACTGTCGCACCTATTAGACTACCTGCTATTAGAAAATATTTGATGTTATATTTTTGACAAATTCGATCAAATTCTTTCAACATATTTGACATCTTTTTTTGACCAAGTTTTAGATGTATGATATCGTCGTTACTTAATCTTGGAGATAATGGAATGCTGACGTTTTGAAAATGATCAACATGTCGTCTTTGGTTATTTAAAACGAGTATTAATACGACGACGACGACTACTATTATTAAGAGTTTTAATCGTTTCATACTTCCCCCTGTAAATTTTTATATTATATATATATTAATATATAATTAATATCCGTAATATTTAAAAAGAAGCATTAAGAATTAAGAATCATTAAGGAGGTAGATACTATCCGTTTATAAATCCGTTTATAAACCATAATGGGGGGGGGGATTATATTGATCACCAAGTCGAATGTACGGTTTGTATATATTCGGATTCATATTCGACTCCCTTTTAGAGCACGTCGTTTCATCGGGCGCCGAAACCTTCTTTTTTTAGGTTTTTAGAAGTTATCAGAACGTTCAGCGAACGGTGCCAACACAAATGGTTGTATATATAGACGAATGACACACATATCTGACAGCCAGCCGAGGGTGATCGACTCCGGTTGCTGCTCTTATAGCTCAGTTGGCAGAGCGTTGGTCTTATGAGCCAAAGGTCAAGGGTTCGAACCCCTTTTAGAGCACTCCTTTTCCGTCCGGTTAGCTCAGTCGGTAGAGCGCAGGCCTTTTAAGCCTGTGGTCATGGGTTCGACCCCCATATCGGGCGCCAACAAACCAACCTCTTTTTTTTTTAGTAACCAAGCCACTAATATTTAAGTCCTAAAATAAAAAAATTATATATAAAAATGAATATGTGGTGGTTCAGGAATATGGAGTGAATCCCTCTATAATGCCGAATTGTATATGTATTAATAATATTTATACTTCGTGGCGTCGTCATCGAAATTGCACTACAATAGCACGAACAGCCCATCGTCCCGTAAGGTGCGTACTTAAAAATCTCCAATAATAACTTCTTCCAGTTATATAATTCGGCATTCCATATAGGAGACAAAAAAATGTATGAACTGTCTTAAAAATGAGGGGTGGGAGGGTGCCTCCAGCTGGGATCGAACCAGCGACCTTCCGCTTACAAGGCGGGTGCTCTACCACTGAGCTATAGAGGCAAGGTATAGGCGGCCAGAACAGGCGACGATTTGTTTGAATTCCTTTGACCACTTGGATACATATCCATTACAGATATGGTGGGATTCGAACCCACGAAGCCTTTCGGCATGGAGATTTTAAGTCTTTATATCATTGGATGTTGCTGTACGTCGTCTTTGACCTGAGATATACAGTT
>Ga0209631_10006456_pt1 | contig 12061 bp, 11 predicted proteins | sample COG_08_FD_184752 | JGI IMG/M metagenome (GOLD analysis project Ga0209631, IMG submission 184752) | Pelagic Microbial community sample from North Sea - COGITO 998_met_08 (SPAdes) (version 2) | ecosystem: Environmental > Aquatic > Marine > Neritic zone/Coastal water | place: Helgoland, sampling... | reverse complement strand
TCTTTACAAATAATTTAATTATAAAAACTGCCTTTACAATAATTGCTTGGTTTATATACTTGATAACTTTAATTGGAATAAAATTTTTAAATTTCCCTATTAAATATGCGACAAGAGGTTTATTCGTATCAATGTGGGCTGTTCTTATAGCCTACCTTGCTAACTCATATTTGATTTATAATTAGTTAATGAACGCAGAACCTTCTTTGTTATTTTTATTTCTATCTTTAATTGGTTTGCTAATTTTAAGTGCTTTCTTTTCAGGTTCAGAGACTGGTATGATGGCAGCAAATAAAATAAAATTAAAAAACCTCTCAAAAAAATCAGACAGAGGCGCAAAAAGAGCATTAAAACTTCTTAAAAAACCTGATTTATTGCTGGCAACTATTCTTGTTGGAAATAATTTTGCAAATATCCTAGCCTCATCAATAGTAACTATAATTATGCTAAATTATTTTGGTGGCAACGTATTGCTTGGAGCAATTTTATTAACAGGCTGTATTCTTATCTTCTCAGAAATTACTCCAAAAACAATGGCAGCAGTTAAGCCTGAAAGTTTTGCAAGAAGGTCATCTCTTTTATTAAAAACTCTCTTATTTATCCTGAGGCCGCTTATAGCTATAACCAACTACATTAGTTCAAAGGTTTTAAAAATTTTTGATATAAATGTTAAGGACGCCAAAGATAACGATAATCTGAATACCCAAGAACTAAAGACTTTGTTGGATGAATCCGGTGATCTAATCCCAAAACAATACAGGGGCATGCTTTCTTCTATATTAGGAATGGAGGAACTTGTGGTTGAAGATATTATGACACCAACTTCTGAGGTTATAGGTATTGATATCAACTTAGGATACAAAAATAACAAAGTTATTATAGAGTCATCAGAATATACTAGGTTGCCAGTCTATAAGAACTCCATTGATAATGAGCTTGGAACTCTTCATTTGAAAGACTCTCATGACTTTTTAGATAAAATTGAATCTAGTAAAGACGTTCAAAGTGAGTTATCAAGCACTTATTTTGTCTCACAATCAACTGCTTTAATGAAGCAACTAAAAGAATTTCAAGATAATGACAGAAACATGGCTCTTGTAGTTGATGAATATGGAGAAATACAAGGCCTAATAACAATTGAAGATATTTTTAAAGAGATTGCTGGTAAATTTGGTAGTGATAAAATCGAGCTTGAAAAGGAGTTTATAAAATTAAAAGATGGCTCAATATTAACAGATGGCAACTCTAGGATTCGTGATTTAAATAATTATTTGAATTGGTCCATACCTGAGGAAAGCTCAAAAACAATTAATGGGCTAGTAACAGAATATTTAGATCAAATACCACAGGCAAGTCTATGTATTGAAATTCAAAATTATAGATTTGAGGTTTTAGAGCTAGATGAAAATTCAATATCAAAAATTAAAATAAAAAAGAATTAATTATTTATTTTAAAAATTAAACCATCCAAAATTATCATAATTTATTCCTGTAGATACAAAACCCTGAACAGCAAAAAGAACCCCTGTAAGAACTAAACTTAATACAGATCCCATTACTCCGTTATTAGCTGCATAACCAAAAATTGTAGTTGGTTTGTATATCAATTCTTTATAATTTATTGATTCGTCTACTTGCTCAAGAAGCGCTTTAGCACTTGTTAAATCAACAATTCTTTCGTTATCTGCATTTGATTGTCTAAGCTCCCATATTTCTTCTTCAATAATAAATAATTCATTCCTAACAAAATCTCTGTGTTTGGCACTCAAAGATTGAAGTTTAATTGCTTTTGTAATTGCGTAAATGCTTATTGAGGAGACAAGGAAAATAATCAAACCAATAATATAAATTGTTGAGATATGGTGTTTTATTTCGGACCAAACTATTAGATTTAGGATTCCAACACAAAATAGTGAATAGAAAATTAAAATTGATGTATAACTTTGAATCCTCAAATAAAATGCTTCACCAAATGATCGCATTACTTTTCTTATATTCATCCATGAAAAAACATTGATTCTCTTTTGAAGGTCGATAAATAAATTTAGCTTCTGAAGAGATTGATCATTGTCTGGAAAAATAGAATCCATTGGCAAGCCAGGAAATGAAACCATTTCACCAAGTTTTTTTGAAGATTGATATCTTCTTTCATAATCAATTGCGCAAATAAGACCAAACATTAATAGCTGAAAGCCATTAATAAAACCAAATAATATTGCTAAGGATATGATTTGCTCATGAATTGTTAATCCAAATACAGATACACCATAAATATATTTAATTAAAAAAGGTATCGTTCCCATCAAAATAATACTTATTAAAATTATGAAGCGAAGATTTTTCATTACTGGCTTGTTATAAATTGACCTTAGTATTTCATATAGAATAAAACCAGAAGCTATTTCGTTTGTTTTAGTTGAACTAGTTTTAGCTGGGAACAAGTCTGATGATGACTTTTGTAATATATCTTTTACTATTTCGTCTTCAAATTCAATTGGTATGCCTTGCAAACATATATCATTTTCATCCATAGCAACCGTCAACTCATCTTTAATTAGCCCTGGGAATAGCCAAGGTCTGAGCCAGCCTTGCCCTACAAGTCTTCTTACAGTCTTATCATTATCCCAGTCTGGAGCTGGCAAACAGAGCCTTTCTAAATCTTCAGGTCTGAAATACCCATATTTTGTTGAGATAATTAATCTCCTCATAAAAAGCAGAAGATATGCCAAAATCATATGGAATGGATCTATGTTTAATATGAGTTGTTTATCAGAAAATAAAGAAAGATAAAGCCCTATATTCATAAGCCATGAAGCAGGATATACAATTAACCAGGATTGAATAACAAAAGAAATAGGGTGATGTTTTGTTGATATTGCTGCCAATCCTCTATTTTGAGAAACGTGCCATGCTCTGCTCAAAGACCCTTCAAGAAAAATAGTAGCTAACGGTGAAAAGATTACAGGAGGTAAATTCTCATAGATCATTGATTTCCAAAATGCTCTCCAAGAAAACTCAACAGGTGAATGAAATTTATCAGATTTTTTATCAGGAGAAGCACTTCTTAATTTTGCTGCTTGGTATGATGAGTCAATTTTAGAAATAAAATTTTCGTCATCTGCATTAGATGGTTTTCTTAAACTTAGAAATGATGAGGCTTCTATTTCTTTTTCAATGGTCATAGTTCTTATAATTTAATTATTTCTTAGGCATAATAACTCTAGATTATTAAATATATAATATCAATTAATTTAAATGTCATCTCTTAAAACAATAATTGTTCAGGTAACTCCTTTTGTTCAAAATGCTTCAATAGTTTATTGTGTTGAAACAAAAAAATGTGCATTTGTTGATCCTGGTGGCGACATAGAGATACTTCTTGAAAAAGCTAAACAAGAAAATCTTATACCTGAAAAAATTCTTCTAACTCATGGGCATATAGATCATGCTGGTGGTGCAACTGAATTATCAAAAATATTAAATTTAGAAATCGAAGGACCTCATTTAGCAGATAAATTTCTTTTAGATGACCTTCAAAGACAAGGGCAAATGTTCGGTATGCCTGCTCAAAATTGTACTCCCAGTAAGTGGCTGGATGAAGATAGCCAAGTAATGATTGGTAATCAAATCTTAAAAATCTATTTTTGTCCTGGACATACCCCTGGACATATTATTTTTTACAGTCAAGAAAATAAATTAGCTATAATTGGAGATGTATTATTTCAAGGTTCAATTGGTAGAACTGATTTGCCAGGAGGCAATCATCAACAATTATTGGAGTCTATTCAAAATAAGCTATGGCCATTAGGTAATGATGTAGAGTTTATTCCAGGCCATGGACCAATGTCTTCGTTTGGTAGAGAGAGAAAAACAAATCCATTCGTATCTGATGAAATGCTCAATATTAGCTAATTTATTTTTTATCATATCTTCCAGGAGCAAGACTCTTCCCAAAGAATGATAAAATAGATTCAGGGACATGGTTTAAAATAAATACAAGAGTTTTATAAGTTTTTGACGGAATAGATAAGGGTTTTCCCGACAAAGTAGCCTCAACTCCCTCAGAAGCAACTCTTTTGGCTGAAAGTTTCATAAAACTTGGAACTCTATCCATTTCATCCTGAACTCCACTAGCTGTATGAAATCCTGTAATAGTAAATCCTGGACAAACAGCTGTTGAAGTAATTCCTTTGTGGTTGTAATTTATATTTATAGAATCGCTAAACCTATTCATAAAAGTTTTAATTGGTCCGTATAAGGCCTGTATTGAAGATGGAGGAGAAAAGGCTGCAACAGATGAAACGATCATGATTCTTCCGTAACCTTTCTCAATCATTCGTGGAAGAAAAAGTTTTGTTACAGCTATAACTGAAATACCTAAGACTCTGATAAATTTTTCCTCTTCTTCCATAGATGTTTCATGAAAAGAAGTTGGAATCCCATAACCGGCATTATTCACTAATAGACTTACTTCATAATTTTTTGATTCACAATAATCATATATCCTAACAGGCGCATCTTGGTCACTGAGATCGCAAGGAAAAAAATCAACATTAACATTGTATTCTTCTGAAATTTGTCTTGAAATATTAGCTAATACATCCCCTCTTCGAGCAGTTAATATCAAATTTATGCCCTTACTTGCTATATATTTTGAAGACTCAAGCCCAATTCCTGAAGAGGCGCCTGTAACTAATGCATAATTATTTTTCATATTTTCCAATTTCACAAATATATATATAATTAGTATAGAATAAACACCCGTATGTGGCACTATATATTCATTTAAAGGTAATTAAAAATATGAAAACTATGCAATTTTTATTCTTATTCTTTCTCCTTACAACTTCTAATATTTTTGCTTTAGAGCAGTTAGAAGATATTAAAAAAAATAAGATTACAGAAGATTCTAAATCAGTTGGAGGAGATGATGGCGATGAAGAATCTAAGGAAGATGAACCAGAGACTATAGAATCATTTATTGAAGATAATGAGCTTGAAGAAATGGATGGATTTATGCATCTTTGGGTCGATAAAGAAAAGGATGATTACTTCTTACAGCTTAATATTGCAGATTTAAATAACGAATTTATTTATTTCACATACATTCTAGATGCACCACAGGCTTCTGGAAATTTTGGAGGAGCATTATCAGATGGCTCTATTTTAGAGTTCAGAAAATTTAAAAAAGATATTGGCTTATATAAAAAAAATACAAAGTTTATTTATGATGAAACTTCTAATATTTCACAATCCAAACTTAGAAATATACAAGAAGCTTTTATCGGTAGGTTTAAAGTTGAAATATTAGAAGAAGAAACAAACAATTACTTAATTAAAGTTAATTCTTTGTTTCTTTCAGAGATGCTCACAGCTATATCTCCAAATATACCTCCAGAATATATGGAATATGTTGATTTAAATGTTGGTAAAATTGATAAATCAAAAACTTTCATTGATATAGTAAAAAATTATACAAAAAATACTACTGTAGATGTTGTATATGGTTTTTTTAATCCTAGGCCAAAAAATAGTTCCGTTGATGCTGTTGCTGATAAAAGATATACATTTGGAAAAGTTCGACATTTATTTGTAGAGATGCCAGATGATAATTTTGAACCAAGAATTGCAGATCAGCGAGTTGGATACTTTTCTGAAAAGGTTACAGATCTTTCATCTTATAATTATTTTCCTGCTGTTGATTTAATAAATAAATGGCGACTAATAAAAAAGAATCCCAAGGCAAATATTTCAGAGCCTGTTAATCCAATTGTTTATTGGGTCGAAAACTCTACACCAGAAGAAATAAAACCATTTGTTGTTGAAGGAATTGAGGCATGGAATGTTGCGTTTGAGCAAGCTGGTTTTAAAAATGCAGTAGTTGCTAAAATCCAACCAGATAATGCGAAATGGGATGCTGGTGATGTTCAATATAATGTAGTCAGATGGTCCTCTTCTCCTGAGCCACAATTTTCTGGATATGGCCCAAGTATTGCTAATCCAAAAACAGGAGAGCTAATTGCGGCTGATATTGTTCAAGAATTTAATGCAATTAAATATGGGTATAGGTTAAGAAAGATATGGGGATATGATGAGGAAAATGACCCTCTTAGACAATGGATTGCATCTTTGACTATGCATGAAGTTGGTCACACTCTTGGCTTAAGGCATAACTTTAAGGCTAGCTGGCTTTATGATGCGTATGAAATTCATGATAAATCAATTACAGGAAAAGCTCATATCTCTTCTGTAATGGACTATGATCCGATAAATATCGCTCCAGAAGGCATTAAACAGGGAAACTTTTTCCCTCATGGTGCAGGTTTTTATGATATCTGGGCTATTCAATTTGGATACACGCCCAATCTAACAAAAAGTCAAAGAGAATCACTCTTAGCTAAGTCATCTCAACCAGAATATAAATATGGAACTGATGGGGATGCAATGGGATCGCCTGGTTATGGTATTGACCCAAGAGCTAAAAGATATGACATGTCTAGTGATCCTGTGGAATATACCAACCAAAGATTATCTATATTAGATTCAAAAATTCTCGAGCTACCAGATCTTTTTGATGAGAAAGGCTCTACATACTCAGAACTAAGAGCAACCTTTGGTAGTTTTATGAGAGAGAAAGGAAGATTTTTTGATGGTGTCTCAAGATTAATTGGAGGAGTTTATTCTAATAGAATAGTTAATGGTCAACAGGGTGAGTTAACACCGTATGAGGCTGTTGCCTATAAAGATCAAAAAAGAGCAATGAATTTAATTACAACTAAATTATTATCTAATAATTCATTCTCATTCGATTCAGATTTATTAAAACTCTTACAGCCAGAAAAAAGAGCAGCTTATAATCCAAATGAAGATGCTAATGATGATCCAAAACTTCATGATTCTGTTCTTGGTATGCAAGAAAATGTTTTAAGACATATCCTTAGCCCAACGGTTATGCTTAGACTTTCTGATAGCTCTCAATATGGAAATAAATATTCGCCAAGTGAAGTTCTTGAAGATATATATAATGGAATATTTGTACCTCAAGAAATTCCAAATTCATTCAAAAGAAACCTTCAATCATCATATATAGATGGGTTAATTGGTGCCTTAAATAGTGATGCTTATGATGATATTGCAAAAACTGCTATTTATAATTCTATATTACAAATAGAAAAGTTTACAAAAAGACCCTTTGGCGACAATGCAACCAAAAGTCATCTTAAATATTTGAATTGGAAAGTTAGTATGGCTTTAGAAATTTGATTTAGTTTCTACCTTTAAAAGTCTAATCTTTTCTTGAGCGCCTCCAGGGGCGCTGTATCCTCCAATATTTCCATTTGAGCATATTACTCTATGACAAGGCCTAATAACTGGAAGTGGATTTTGACCACAAGCATTTGCAACTGCTCTGGACGCATTAGGTTTTCCTATACTAATGGCAATATCTTTATATGATTTAGTTTCTCCAAAAGGTATTTTATCAATTTCATTCCAAACAAGTTTTTGAAACTCAGTAGCCATAAATTTATTTGATCCAAGAAAGGATAAGTTTTTTAGCTTCTTCTATATCCAAATCTAGCCTTGCATATTTTGGAGTATCCATAGATACAATTTGTTCAGAGACACTGTTAATAGAAATCCCGAGATTAATTAATGAATTCACTAAATCTTGTTTTGCCTCTTCATTATCATTTTCAGATGTTAATTTTTGTGAGTAGTAATTTGTTTTAAAAACTAACTGGCCAAGCTCTATAAGTGCAGTATTCTTATCCTCACAATTTTCATCTTCGTATTTATCAATTGCATTTAAAATCCAATAATAGGGTTTAGCAACCTTAGCCTTAGCCTCTTCTATATTAGGGTAAAGCTTAGTATGTGACTTTTCTTTAAACCAATTGTCTTCATGCTCGATGATGCAGGTTTCCTTTAAATCAAAAAGATATTTTTCTAGATCTTGGTCTTGATTTTTAAATGGGTACTTCATACTTGTGCTGCAAAATTATTTAAAACTCTCTTTATTCTTTCCATAGCCCAGTCAATCTCCTCTTTTGTAATAATAAGAGGTGGTGCAAATCTAATTACAGTTGCATGGGTTTCCTTTGCCAATATACCCTCATCCATTAATGCTAAGCAAACTTTCTTAGCAGAAACTTTTTTATCTAATTCAACGCCAATCCAAAGCCCTTTTCCTCTTACATCTTTGATAATTTCAAGGTTAAGATCGCGTATTTGATTGCTTAAATATGCTCCCATCTCCTTGCTGTTTGCAATAAGATTGTCATCATATATTAAATCAAGGGCCTTAGATGCAACACTTGCTGCAAGTGGATTTCCTCCAAAAGTAGATCCGTGTGATCCAGGATTAAAATGATCCATTACTTCTTTATTACTTAAAAATGCAGAAACAGGCAATAACCCTCCTCCCAAAGCTTTTCCTAAAATAAGCCCATCAGGCATAATATTTTCATGCTGAAATGCAAAAAGCTCTCCAGTTCTTGCTAATCCAGATTGAATCTCGTCAAGAATAAGTAAAATATTACTATCAGTACAAAGTTTCCTAAGTTGTTCTAACCAACCTTTTTGAGGAGTAATTATTCCACCTTCTCCCTGTATAGGCTCAACAATCACTGCGCATGTATTTTCATTAATTAAATTTTTTATTGAGTTTATTGATTTTTCACAAACTTTTGAGCATGCACAATTAGTATGACAGTATTCTGCTTCAACGAATCCTCCTGAAAATGGTCCAAATCCTTTTTTATACTCTGGGTCTGAAGAAAAACCAACGATAGTAGTTGTCCTTCCATGAAAATTACCATTTGCAACAATTATCTCTGCTTTGTTTTCTTCAATTCCTTTAGAAAAATACCCCCATCTACGCGAAGCCTTTATAGCTGTTTCAACTGCCTCAGCTCCTGTATTCATGGCTAGCACTGAAGAAAATCCACTTATTTTTGCTAACTTCTCAATATAGTATGAAAAAGGCTCTGTATAAAAAGCTCTTGATGTTATCGCTAATTTTTGTGCTTGTTCTATCAAAACTTTTACAAGCTCTGGATGTGAATGGCCATGACTTACAGCCGAATATGCAGACATCATATCAAGATATTTATTTCCATCTACATCCCATAAATATACTCCCTTACCTTTATTGAGAACAATTGGTAGGGGTGAGTAATTTTGAGCACCATAAATGGAATCTTTTTCTATTAAGTTCTTTTGTAAATTGTTTGCCATAATAGTATTCTACTCGCATTGAGTTTTTAGACATAGGGGTAATAAATGAAAAAACAATCATCTAATCATATTTTTATGATAGAACCAGAAGTTTTTTATTCAAACGAAGAGACAATTGATTCCAACCATTATCAATATGAAAATGATTCAGCTGAAAATTTGAATCTAATTAAAGATAATGCTCTTAAAGAATTTCATAATCTTAAAAATGAAATTGAAAAAAATAATATTTTAGTTACATCGATGAAAGGCATTAAAGAATGTCCAGATCATATATTTCCTAACTGGTTTATCACCTTTGAAGATAAAACATTTCAACTATTTAGTATGAAAGCTAAAAATAGAAGGCTTGAAAAGACAAATGAAATGATAAATTATCTGTCTCAAGAATATACCCTAATAGATGATCTTTCAGAGTATGAGGAAATGGAAATATTTCTAGAAGCAACTAGTAGTATGGTATTTGATAGGGTTAATAGAGTTGTTTATGCAGCCGTATCACCAAGAACAAACAAAGAGCTTACTATTAAATGGTGTAATAAAAATAACTATGAATTAGTTCTATTTGATACAAAAAGTCACAAAGGATCATCTATTTACCATACAGATGTTCTTATGTATGTTGGTCAAAAAGTAATTGGTATTTGTTTTGATGTTATCCTCCCAGAATATAGAGACATGGTAAAAGAAAAGGTTTCAAGATATCACGATATATTTGAAATTAATGAACACCAAATCATGGATTTTTGTGGGAATAGTTTAGAGGCGCATAATGACAGTAATGAATTTTTTTTAATTATGTCGTCACGGGCATTTAATGCCCTTACTAAAGTTCAAAAAAATCATTTATCTAAATACTACAAAAGCATCATTCATGCAGATTTAACAACTATTGAAAAATATGGTGGTGGCTCAGCCAGATGTATGCTTAATGAATTATTTTAATTAACTGCGGAAGTTAATCTTCCACAGTTAACTATAAATTTTATTCTCCAGAGTTATTTACTAACATCCAGCTGTCAAAAATATCTGGTGCATTACATGTTACAACCGCATCAAACTTAGCTTGCATTTCTGTTCCATATTCAGCATATGTAGCATTCCCTGCTTCCTTGGTTTCAAAATCAGAATGCCAATTGCCCCATAAAATATCAGATGGTGAATCTTCAAATTCAGGAGCATAAACACCATAAAAATATGGGCCACTTTCAATACCATCTAAAAAAGTATTAAACTCAACAACTGTTGCTCGAAGATCTGAAGGGCCTTTTCCCTCATTAAAGTTACATCCCATAAATTCTGATGCGAAATAACCATCTTCACCCTCAACCTCTCCAAAAGAATTTGCAGGCCTAGGAAGGTAAAAAGACCATGGAAATCTACCCTCTCCATCACATGAGATTACTGTTGAATATTTATTTGCCCATGCTAGAAAATCTTCATCTTCTGAAGACCATGCAGCGTCAGCTGCTTCCTTCGATGACCACATTAATTCCCACCATCCATTATCAAGTCTATTATTGTCACCTTTTGAAGCATAAACACCTGACCATAATAAATTCTCGTCATGTTTAAGTTCTTTATATGCACTCAACATCTCTCTTGCATTATCATCTGTGTAGTCAGGTCCAGCATCACATGCTAAAAATTCATTGTAAAAAGGTCCTTGATAAATTGGCCCAGGATTATCAGAACTTGTTGTGGAGTCTGATTCAGAGCAACTTATAATAATAAATATAGAAAATGCTGCTAAGCAAGTTTTATAATAATGTTTCATAATTTTTCCCTATTAGAATAACTAAATCTAATATTAAACTAGCTTCATAAAAATATAAAAAAAATTATGTATTAATTATGAATATTTCCAGCCCATCTAGCAGTAGTTTTTGTTCCTCCAAGAGGAAAAAAATGAACTTGCTCAATATTAAAATTAGGGTTCTGTGATTTATATAAGGCCAATTCATCGATAATAGAATTTGGTTCATATGGCACTAATAATTTAGTGAAATCAAGCGCTCTTTTTTGCAGCACTTTAATTGAAGCGCCTACTCCACATTCTATAGAATATCTAAGAAGTGTTTGAAGTTTAGCCGGACCAGCTATTCCAATATGTACAGGTAAATCTACTCCCATATCATCTAGCCTATTCATCCAATCTATAACTGGTTTTGATTCAAAGCAAAATTGTGTTGTAATCGCCATTTTTGCATCTGTTCTTTTTGCAAACTCATTTTTCCATGATAAAGCCTCATCAACAATTTCATTTGATTTATCTAGATCAATATCCTTATTGCCTTCCGGATGCCCAGCTACATGAAGTCTCTTAAAACCAGCATTATCAAAAATGCCAGTTTCAATTAATTGAATAGATGAATCAAATTCACCGTATGGTTTTTTTGCTCCACCTGCAATAACTAAGCCCTCAGAAACATTTGCTTCATTAGAATATTGACTAATCCAATCTTTAAGGGTTGATTTATTTTTAATAATTCTTGCTGGGAAGTGAGGCATAGGTATAAAACCTTCATCATTTATTTTTTTAGCTGTCTTAATCATATCCTCAAATGGAGTGCCTGGAATGTGAGCTATATAAATTCGAGTATTTTTGGGGAGAACTTCTGCAAAGTTATCAATTTTAACTGCAGCATTTGGAGTCACTTCTATAGAGTAATTTGTAAGAAAGTTTTTAGTAATATTCTCATTCATAGTCATCACAATATTAAAACATAAAAAACTGGCGGAGAGTGAGGGATTCGAACCCTCGAACCAGTTACCCAGTTACCTCCTTAGCAGGGAGGCGCTTTCGACCACTCAGCCAACTCTC
>Ga0209631_10006454_pt1 | contig 12069 bp, 16 predicted proteins | sample COG_08_FD_184752 | JGI IMG/M metagenome (GOLD analysis project Ga0209631, IMG submission 184752) | Pelagic Microbial community sample from North Sea - COGITO 998_met_08 (SPAdes) (version 2) | ecosystem: Environmental > Aquatic > Marine > Neritic zone/Coastal water | place: Helgoland, sampling... | reverse complement strand
TCAAAGATAAGAACGGGGTGGAGATATTTGAGGGGGATATTCTTCAGGAGAACGGGGATTCGTGCTTCTCTGTTGTTTGGGATGAAAAGTGGGCGAAGTTCAAGATTCAACACCCACCAAAAAGAATTCAATATCCCGAATGGAACCGAGGAATTGATATGGAAGTAATCGGCAACATTCACGAGAACCCAGAACTACTTAAACCCTAGCCCATCACATTACTGATTATACCTAATACTGGAGATAAAATTATGAAAGCTGAAGATTTATCGTGCGTACACATGTTCCCATGCGATTTGGGAGAAATGAGCGAAAAAGAAACCTATCGTATAGCTTACTCACTGCCAGTCGGGAGCGCAGATAAAGGTGAGACAGTGCCTTTGTTCACGCTAGAGCAAGCAAAGCGAGTTCTATCTGACGACAGCATTTCCGTCGATTAGCAATGCAGCTTAATACCGACTTTACCTATTACTGATTATATGGAGAGTTAGAATGGAAGATGAATTAGATATGTTGTTTAGATGGCATGAAATTAATGACCCGAAGTTGCTAGAGACAGTAAAGATAATTCGGCAATCTGCTAGAGATAACGCTTTGTTATATGCCGCAAAACATGGCTATGTCGCGCCGCCAGAGCCGAAAAGCCCTATGGAATTAATGGAGCTAGGCTAGCCACCCCTTCAGCCCTATAGAGGAATAGAGATATGAGTCGTGAAATTAAGTTTAGAGCTTTTAGTGGGGTTTTTTTTGGCTTTTTACCCACGCTTCACGGTTCACGGGTAGTTTTGCTGTCAAAATGCTCATGAATGTTCTTTATCCACCACATAAACATGTCCTGACCTAACGTGTGCTTCATGGTATTTACCCTAGCAGCAACTAGCTGTACGTTTTCCCGTACATAAGGACCTTGGGGATTTATGCGGTCTATCGATGCGTTAAGTTCTTTTGGCTTTTTATCGCCGTAGGTGCCATCTCTTTGATGGGTCATGAGGACGCCAGAAAGCGCGCACTTGCCGTTTTGAGCATTCCAGAGATCTACTACTTCTTCGTTAGTTAAATCGTACTGGACGCCTTGTTTAAGCCTTTGAGATTTTAACTGCGTGTTTAAGACCCGGAGGTAGGCTTCCGGGGTAGCCGAGGTTTTTTTTGATCTTTGGAGGGTCACACAGTTCCGACACACGCCCCTCACCTGCCCCTCTTTAAAATGCTCGAACTGGGACAGCATCTTAACTTTGTTGCAGGAAGTGCATACTCGGGAGCCTTGCGACTCTGGCTTTACTTTAGTTTGTCTTGGCATAGGCAAAAAAAACCCGCGGAAGCCAAGTGTGGGAGAGCGCTCAACCGCGGGCGAAAGTCCTTCTCAAGGGGTACAACACCTCCGAAGCTAGAACTTTTATATTTTTTTGTCAACAGAAAGGATCGACGGGGGGTTTTTTAACTGTCGCGGCTCACGGCTCACGGACAAAAATGAATGCACTTTTGATTTCTGGAAGACTTCTTTGATTTCTGGAAGACTTCTTTGATTTCTGGAAGACTTCTTTGATTTCTGGAAGACTTCTTTGATTTCTGGAAGACTTCTTTGATTTCTGGAAGACTTTTGGCGAGATGTGGGTACAAAAAGCGCTCTCCTTTATATGTACTCAGAAATAAAAAAAAATAAAAAAAATTTAAAAATAGGTGTAACGGCGTAACTTATGTAACCGAGGGTCTTGGAGGCCAGTAATAGCGCGGGTTTCAGGCGGTTTCGCCTATTCTCCAAAAGGTTACAATTTCTACACTTCTATATGTTCTATCCCTTAATGTCGATATTCCGTTAATGCGTTTCAAAATGGTTTTTTTTTTTTTTTTAATTCTGAGTACATATAAAGGGGAGGGCTTTAAATTAAGATCAATCTGGTATAAAGTTCACGCAAATTAACTGCTTTGGAGAAGAACGTGGCTAAAGACCGATATATCGTCCCTGCGGGCGATAGAAAGAAAAGAGGGCGCCCACCCAAGACTATGGAACAACGTGCCGCTAACAAGCTCACACGGCGTCAGGAGCTGTTTGTGAAGGAGCTTGTGTCTAAAGATGGTCAGGTGACTATGAAGGAGGCGGCGATCAATGCGGGCTATCCTGAAAAGTCTGCTAGTAGCAGGGCATATGAATTAACTAATCCCAAGCTATCCCCTCACGTTTGTAGGGCTATCCAAGAGTATCGAAGGGAGTTGGACTCTAAATACGGTATTGACTACCAGAGGCACGTCAGAGATCTTCAGCGCATTCGTGATATGGCTTTGTCTGATAAAGCTTATTCGGCAGCCGTAATGGCAGAATATCGCCGCGGTCAGGCTCAAGGCGATATCTATGTCTCCAAGTCTGAAATCAGGCACGGTACTATTGAGTCTATGTCTAAAGAAGAAGTCATGAAGGCTTTGAAAGAGATTAAGGAGCAATATGAACCAGTCACCTATTCCGTGGGAGGACAGTCCGAAGAAGACGACGAAAAGACTCAGCGGAAAAAAACAAGAGAGCGCATTCTGGAAGTCCTTCCGGAACCAAGCGAAGAAGCACCGGCCGAACTGGCTGCTGACTAGAATAGAGTCTTGGGCTGCGGCGGGTGTGCCGGATGTTTTGGGGTGTGATGATCTTGGTCAATTCTTTATGATCGAGCTTAAGACCACCCAAGGTAATTCGGTACGCCTGTCGCCCCATCAAGTAAGCTTTCTGACCACCCACCAACACGCCCCTGCATGGGTGCTAGTCCACCAATCCCACCGCAACGGAGAATCTATTTTCCTGTACGCGGGAAAGGACGCCGCCGCACTGGTAAAGGATGGTCTCCGGACAGAACCGGTATTGCGTCTGGATATGCCGTTCGAATGGATTGAAATATTCCCCTTGCTAACCACACAATAATCGCATAGGATTCTAAACGAACCCGCACTGGGCGGGCATAACTTTGGAATAGAACTATGTCGAATAAATGGAAAGGCGCGGTAATAGTGAACACCGCGCACCAGTATACCGTTAACGCAGACTCCTATGAGGAGGCGCGCGAACTTATCTTTAATCTTTTTGCGGAGGGTGTTCTGGCCGATAAAGTCGAGGACGTTGAATGCTATACGCAAAATGTCTCTTTAGAGGAGAATAGCTAATGTGCTTTTATGATGAAAAAAATAAAACTTTGCAAGATCCATGGTCAGTAGACGACGTTTTGAATCAGCGTCCGGATTTAACCGAAGAGCAATCGTGCGAGGTGCTTGCTTTAATAGCACATAACTTTGACGCTAACATCGGTATAAACTGGGATGTCATAGATTCCGCGGCCGAGTATTTGTTTCCGGAGGAGAACAGCTAATGATTGAAGGGGCGATATATAAAAGCAACGGAAACCATGAATTGTATGGTTTTGATTATGCTACCGTTTTAGAAGTAATTAAAGAAATCAGGAAATATCCGCAAGATGTTGACGGAGTAAGGGATTGGGCTTCGGTAGAGGCTCATTCTTTAGTCTATTTTTGGAATGTTAAAGAAAAACAGGATTCTATGCGCAGAACCCTCATGTGGCTAAACGGCCAAGAATATCAGGAACTATTAGAAATGGAGTATGATTTAATAAGCGCGGGTAAAGTAAATGAAATTTCCATTTTAAAGGAGCTTAATCAATGATTCTGTTCGGTTTGGCATGGTGGGAAAAAAAACTGAAGGCCAAATACGAGCCGGATGCGCATATAAAAGAATTGCAGCGACAGTACTACGAGCGCAATTATCCTAAGCCGGATGAGGTTAAAACGGAAACGTCTAAAGCCGATCCGCCGGAATCTAGAAAAAAATAAAACTAAGGCCGCTATTGTACGCGGCCTTTTTTATGTGTATTGTACGCGCTCAATATGTGAAAAGTGAGGGTTTAAAGATGAAAGCAAACGATTTTATTCTCAATTGCCTTATGCGGCCGATTCGCCGCCATGGCGTCAATACCGATGCGTTTATCGTCTATACAGATAAGCAATCGCCAATTGGCACGTATGATCCGGCCGATGTGGAATTTAAACCGGTTGATAATTGGCCGACTACCTTTTCCAAAAAATTAATCCAATCCGTATTCGAAGGGAGTGATTCCAATGCTTAAAACAGTAGTCTTTAGCAGCGCTAAAAAGACCGGCGGATGCGCGGTCACCTACCGATCCGGCCGCGGCGATCTTTATTCTACGTGTCCGAATACGTGCGCATTAAAACCCGCCGGTAACAGCGGCGCGGAATTTGTAGATCTGGATTATCTGGATGCCTTGGTGGACGCGGTGCCGGATGATGGCGCGGCATTTACTTACACTCATTTCGAGCCGGCGCATTGGATCGATCGATGCAAACCAAATGGAACCGTTATTAATTTTTCCGGCGATACGGTTTCCGATGCAATTGAAGCGCGCAATCAATATGGCGTGCCCGCGACCGCGGTAGTCGATCGCAAGTATTGGAACGGCAACAAATCTAAACGCGAAGCCGATGCCTTGATTGTTAGATGTCCGGCGGAATTAAGGCCGGATTCGATCACGTGTCGCAATTGCGGCGGCGGCAAACCATTATGCGCTAGACGCGATCGCGATTACGTTATTGGATTTACCGCGCATGGCACCGGTGCAGCTAAAGCCGAAAAGCCGAATGAATCCGGCGGATGTTATGCCGGCCATGGCCACGTGGCGATACACTGGCGTGCCACTTCTAATGCTACCGCGGCGGCGGATGATTCCGCGCAATTGCGCTCGTTTGCTAAAGCATTACCGGCCGGCACCATATTGCGTCATCACGTGGCGGGCGATATAGGGGAATAAAGTTTATTAATTTCTATTGTACTATCGGCTATATTCACATAGTATTCGCATATAGGCATTTGCCTATTTGCTTAAATTTTATCAATTATCTATAGGAATCAAGATCATGCAAATTGAAAACAGCTCAAACACTTTGACTCAATTACTGGAAACCGTTCGCGAGCAAGCTTCGCGAAGCGCGGATTATCTAGCGCCTACCGATGCGTTACAGTTTAAAACGCGCGACACCGGTGGCGAGCATAAAACATCAAGCATTATCCTCGAGGCCAATCGCGGCGAACCTACGCGCGAATTGCGCGTTAACGATGTCGCATTCGATCAGATATCCGCCAAGGCCGGAATAGACGTTCGAACGGCGCGCCGATTACGCGACAATTACAGCAACGAGTTCGAGGGATTGGTTAACGCTATATGGCAGCGCGAACCTAGCACGCGGATGATTCGAAGCTTTATGGATGATGAAAGGAATGGAGTAGCGCGCGCGTTTGTTTCGGATAAGTTTAAAACGTTCGATAACGCGCATTTATTGAACGCGGCATTACCGCAATTGATGGAGTCTAGCGCGGGGTGGCAGGTGGTAAATGGAACGGTTACCGATCGCCGTTTATACCTCCGATTGAAGTCTACTCAATACACTGGCGATGGTGCAGCCGTAGGGGATGCTATGGCCTTAGGTATAGGCCTCTCGAATAGCGAAGTAGGTCATGGTTCGATTAGCGTTTATCAGATGATATGGACGCTGGCGTGCTTAAATGGAATGCAAACCGAAAATCGTCACCGCAGCTCGCATATCACTAGCGCGCGTGCTGAATCGGATACATGGGGTCTGTTAACCGATGAAGCAAAAGACGCCGACAATAATGCGCTTAGTCTTAAGGTTCGCGATCTTGTTTCCGCGTACGGTTCGCGTGAGGGATTAGATAACGTGCTGGATAAGATGCGCGCGGCGGCCGGCGATATTGTCACCGGATCCGCGCAATCTGCTACTGAAGCGCTTGGATCGGTATTGAAATTAACGAAAGCCGATACCAGCCGCGTGCTTGATGGTTTATTAGCGACTATCGGGCAAGCGGGATATGCCGGCCATCCGGTATCACGCGCGACAATGGTTAACGCGGTCACCGCGGCGGCGCATTCTGTGGATGCCGATAGCGTGGACGATTGGCAGAAATTAGGCGGCCGCGTGCTAGATCTACCGCGCGCCGATTGGCAACGGATCGCCCTAGCGGCCTAGTGTTAACAGCTCGCAATTGAGGCCGCCTAGTGCGGCCTTTTTTTATGCCTATTTACTTTTCACATAATATGCCGATACAATCCATGTAAGCCCGCGATTGGCGCGGCATTTTAAGGAATAGAACCTATGTCACAGATCGAAGATATTATTGTGGAATTAATCGAAAGCCGTATTACGGCTATCGATTTTAGCCGGATTTTAGATGACGCCATAAGTTATAATGATGACGTGCAAGGGCATGAAAGCCGGATAGATGATCTAGAAAATATTGACGTTGAATCGACTCTCACTGAATTTGGCGATCGAATAGATGAGCTAGAGCGGCTAGTTAAAGACTCGACCGCGGCACCGGCCGCGCCGATTAGCGCTCTGGATCGCGTGCTACCACCTACAGACCAATCACTGATTGCCGGCTACCATAGCGCGCGAGAATTAGACGCCTACGTACGCGCAACCCTGCTAACAGGCGAAGATTCGCAAGCGCCCTTGCTGATCGCCATGGTGACGGCCACTATTCGAAACCTACTAGATGCTGAGGTGGCAAAAAATGCCTAATAATCAATTTTATTCAGTACTCGATGATTTCGATAAACTGTTTGCAGTATGCCCGCCGCGATCTTGCGCGCAGAAACGGTACTATCGCGCGGTGCCAGATGGTGAGATCGTCACTCCATTAGATAACGGCGAGCCGGTTTACCATCACCCGCTATCAGCGATCGCGGTATTCTATAAGGGCGCGACCGACACACTGGGTGTCCGCTATTCTGTCGTAATGTCCGGCCAGCGCCGCCGGTACTACGATCGTGATTATTCGCTAGATCATGGCGCCGATGCGTTCCGCGTAGCAATCCAATATGCTCGCGATTGCGGGCATGGTGATCTGGTACGCGATAACGTTCTGACTCTGGGCGCGCTTCCGAATAGTTCGGATTACGTTCTAACAATCGGCGGATCTAAGCTTCACCTAGCTAGATAAGCGCTACCAGCTCGCTTGTAAGGCCGCCTAATCGCGGCCTTTTTTTTGCCCGTCATATATGCCGGCCGCGGCCGGCCGGTCTTAAAGCGTATCGTACGGCGCGTGAAACGCGGGCACCGAACCGCGGTTCGTGAGCTGGGTGCCCAGTGTCGCAGCGGTACGTTAAAATTTTAACTTCCACCGGCTCGCGGCCTCCGATCCACTAGATATTGTGTCAGGGAATTAATTAGACCCAGGGCGGAAACCGGACACGCCGCGTATTTACTGGCCTGTAGCGGTGCCGGAATGACAAAAAAAACGGCCGTTTTCCGCAACCACTATATCTAGTGTTTTAGTCACTGGATCGCGGAGCGCGGGCACTGGATCGCGGATCGCGGGCACCGGATCGCGACAGCTCGCGCAGTAATCGCGGCCGCGGCGCGTGAACTGGCGCGCCAGTAGCGCGGACAATCGCGTAGGATCCCTACGCCAATCGAGGCTAAAAGCGCAGAAAATGCGAGATCCGGCGTGCGCGAATCGCGAGGCGTCCCCCCTCCCCCCGGAGCGCGTGCTTGTGCGGGTTTTTGACAAACAATGACCATAAAATATAATTTGAAAAAAAATTATAAAAATGAAATAATTGATATGCGATGATCGATATATAATCGTATAAAACTAATGGTCAAATAGACCAATAAGTGGCGAATTTCGCCAACTAATGGCAAAACTAACCAAGGGACCCCTATTTATGGATGATTTTCCTGAACTTTTACTAGCGGACGGCTTTGACAAAGCTTTTATTGGCGTAGGCTCGCGGGCCGGGGACGACGATATTGCAGTCTATGACCTCGAAAAGTGTGTCAATATCTTGGTAGACTCCGGCATGACCCACGAAGAAGCTGCTGAATACATTGATTACAACGTCCTTGGTGCGTATATGGGACCCCGGACGCCACTCTTTCTTGACCCAATGGACATAGACGATGTCAGATAACCTACCCGATGCACTGGACGAGGCCGATGAGCGCCGTTTAAAGCTAGAACTTCGTTTAGCGCAGCTAGAGCGTGTTGAGCATTGCCAGACTAGCTTCCTGACTTTTGTCAAAACCCTGTGGCCCGAGTTCATTGCGGGAAAGCACCACAAGATTATTTCCGAGAAGCTTGAAGCGGTGGCCAATGGCAAGCTAAAGCGCTTGATTGTCAACATGCCGCCTCGTCATACCAAGAGCGAATTCGCGAGTTTCTTGTTTCCTGCATGGATGGTCGGAAGGAACCCTGCGATGAAGATCATTCAGGCTACGCACACCACGGAGCTTGCGGTTGGTTTTGGCAGAAAGGTTAAGAATCTTATTGAGAGGGAGGACTATGCGGAAATTTTCCCGGAATCTAAGTTGGCGGCGGACTCTAAGGCTAGTGGTCGATGGGATACTTCTCGCGGTGGCATGTACTATGCTGTTGGTGTTGGCAGTAACCTCGCTGGTCGCGGTGCTGATTTATGTATTATTGACGACCCGCACTCTGAGCAGACCGCTATGTCGAACTCTGGATTCGATGACGCGTGGGACTGGTACACGGGCGGACCGAGACAGCGACTCCAGCCGGGAGGGGCAATAGTTCTGGTCATGACTCGTTGGTCTGAAAAAGATTTGACGGGGCAGTTGATGCGCCAGATGGCAAAGGATCCTTTGGCGGACCAGTGGGAATTGGTTGAGTTTCCTATGGAGCTACCTTCTGGGGACCCTGTTTGGCCCGAATATTGGTCTGCGGACGATCTAATCGCGGTAAAAGCGTCGATTCCGCCTAGTAAGTGGAATGCGCAGTATCAGCAGCAGCCTACGGGCGACACGAACGCAATCTTGAAGCGTGAGTGGTGGAACGTTTGGGACCAGCCTAAGATTCCTCGTTTGGAGTATGTTATCCAAAGCTACGATACTGCGTTTAGTAAACGGGAGACGGCGGACTACAGTGCGATAACAACGTGGGGAGTTTTCTATCCTGACGAGGGTCCCCAGCCTAATTTGATTTTGTTGGAGTCTAAGAAGGGTCGCTGGGATTTTCCGGAGCTTAAGGCGATGGCTTTGGAGCAGTATAAGTATTGGGACCCCGAAACCGTAATAATCGAAGCAAAAGCGTCTGGGACCCCGTTGACACAAGAGTTGCGCAATATGGGAATCCCTGTGGTAAACTTTACGCCGTCCCGTGGCAATGATAAGGTAACTAGGGTGCATTCTATCGCTCCGCTTCTGGAGGCTGGGATGATCTGGGTGCCGGACGAGCAATGGGCACAAGAATTAATCGAAGAGTGTGCTGCGTTTCCGTACGGGGAACACGACGACTTGGTAGACAGTACCACTCAAGCACTGATGCGTTATCGTCAAGGTAACTTTGTACAGTTGCCTACTGACGATTGGGAACAAGACGAAGACCCGGCACATGTCCGGGCCGCGTATTATGGTTGAGGAAGGTAGACATGGCGTTAACACTTGACGAAGTAATGGCCGAGATTAATCGGATTAAAGAAGAGTACGCGGAAGACCCCGATTCTGCCGCGCTGGCCATTTCTTCGTTTATGGTGGACAACCAAGTTCCGGAAGATCTTTACCGTAATGCCATGTCAAAGTCCAACGAGGCCAACTATCGAAGTATTGCCCGGGAGGCCCTTTCGCCCGGCCAAACGGGCGTCGAAGGCGATGGCACGGGAGTAGTTAAGTTAACTCCAATCCGTTCTGGCGAAGGAGTAACTTATTCGCCTATTCCGGATCAGTACACCCTTGCTGACGTGCAAGTAGCTGGTCGTCCTATGATGAACGAGTCCCAGCTCAGTCAGTACCTGCCTTACGATCCTTACAATATTGAACAACGCCGAGCTTACGAGTTGGAAGGCCCGCGCGCCGTGACGTTCTACGACCGCATTTTGAACCGCCCCGTCCCCGTTGTAACTAAAGGATTCCTGCCCAGTGGCGAGCCTACTACGGGCATTACTATGGGGGACGCGGCCCTCGCGTCATCTGGCGAGATGGATATTACGTCGGTCTTCCCATCTACTGGCATGAACATCATGGGCAGTGGTCTTGGCGGCACGACAGTTGGGTTGTCTGCTGAGCAGGCGGCGGCAGCGGGCCTTCCTCCCGGTAGCGCTACCGGAAATATTTTATCCACTACTGGCGACAACTTTGTCACGCCCGCCGGTACGCTGACCACGGATCAAGTTCTAGGCACTACTGGAACTGGCGATTTTGTTCTTGACACGGTCACAGATGACACCGTCACAGATGACACCGTTACCAATACGGATAACCGGACACAAGTCCAAAAAGATTTGCAGGCTATTTACTTAGGGTCCCCTAATACCGAAATTGCCGGACAGCGTATCTCTGACTACGCCAATGCTATGGGCGGGTTAACTTCCGAACAAGTAGTAAACGCTATCAATCCGGTTATATCTCAAGGCGGAAGCGGATTAATAGATCCGGGTGCTGTGATAACTGCGGCGGATGTTGACGCGGCGGTAGTTGCCGGAAACTTCCCTTTAGCGGGAACCGGTTCTCCTGTTACCACTAACCTAACCGATTTCTACACCCCGGGAGCGGCTACCGGACAAGGGGCCTACACTAACCTTGAATCTGCGTACCGAGTTTTGGACGAAGGCGCTAGACAAGGTTTGACCTTGGATCAAATAGGTTCTCAGTTTGGCTTAGACGCGGCTAGGACTCGCCAAGTTCTGCAAGATGTCGGCATTGACCCCTCTACGTATGCCGCGGGTCAAGGCATTCTTTCTTTGCCCTCTACTGTAACGGAAGTCGGTTTGCAAAGGATTCCCGGATTTAGAGAAGGCGGTCCTGCGGTAGACACGGGCGACCAAGGCGGCGGTTTTTTCCAGTCCGTGGGCCGCGGCATCTCGGGTCTGGCCCGTTACGCAAAAGACAAGATGTTTGGAGAAGTGCCCGAGTACATGGCGGACACGTCGGAGATTCGTTTTTCTGGTCGCCCGGGCAGCGCCTATCGTGAAGAGTATTACGGTGAGGGGCCTACGTTTGAGGAGCGGTTGATCCGGGAATACGGTTACCCTGAAAGCCCCGAGCGTCCCGGTTCAGCAGACTTTAGTCGCGAATCACGGCCCACGGATCGCAGGGACATGCCTGCTTCCTCTGAGTTATTAGATGCTAGGGCGCATGCCTTGGGCACGGCTCTTTACGGAAACGAGTATGGTGGCGAAGCGTCTACCGCCATGGGAGTTATGGGCGAGGAGTTTGACCGGACGTTTGATAGCGCCAGTCGAGAAGACATTGCTATGGACAAGCGGAATAATGCGGTTGGCCGCAAAATTTTTCGTAACGCGGGCATTATGAACACGACTCGGGATCTTACCCGAATGGTAGATCAAGAAATCTTGGATCAGCTTGACCGCATTATGGATCGTCCTAGAGAAGAGCGCAGAGCCGAAAGCCCTAAAGAAGGCCCGGATCTTTACTTTTCTAGGTTAGACCCTAGAACCCTAGACACTACCACCGATCCTAGAGGGATCATTAACGCAAAAACATACTCTCGTCACCCCGGCGGAAATTAAAAACAGGACACGGAAATGGCAGAACCTACGCAACCTGTAGTCTCTTTAATGGATCGCATGAGTGACGATACGGAGCTTTTGGCTATTCAAGACGAAGCGGACTTAGCGACACCTAACGGCATGTCTTCTGCTGCGGACATTATGCCCGATGGCATTGAGATTGAGCTGGACGAGGAAGGTGGAGCCACCATAGACTTTGATCCTATGGCGGACAACATGACTGACGCCGGGGATTTCTACCGGAATCTTGCTGAGGACATGGAAGACGGCGAGTTGGGGCGTATTTCAAACGATTTGGTTGGTCAGTACGACGCGAACAAAGCGTCTCGTCAGGATTGGGAAGACACTTATACCAAGGGTTTAGAGCTGTTAGGATTTAAGTACGAGGAGCGTACTTTGCCTTTCCGTGGCGCTACTGGCGTAACTCACCCACTTTTGGCGGAATCCGCGACTCAGTTCCAAGCGCAAGCTTTTAATGAGCTTTTGCCGCCAGAGGGTCCG
>Ga0209631_10006452_pt1 | contig 12070 bp, 19 predicted proteins | sample COG_08_FD_184752 | JGI IMG/M metagenome (GOLD analysis project Ga0209631, IMG submission 184752) | Pelagic Microbial community sample from North Sea - COGITO 998_met_08 (SPAdes) (version 2) | ecosystem: Environmental > Aquatic > Marine > Neritic zone/Coastal water | place: Helgoland, sampling... | reverse complement strand
CAAGATTTGCTGATGGGCGTTATCAGATCAAGTTCAGAGCTGTTGGAGGATTTCAAAGCAGATACCTTAAGAGGTATGGTGCAGAGTTCCATTCAGCTGGAATGTTAGAGCTTCAAGATGTCACAGGTTATTCTGGTGCAGAATACACCTATGTCTTGATCCACGCTGGAAATAGTGCAAAAAGTTCCAGTGGTTGCATCATTCTTGGCGATAATCAGACCAATAACCAGATCAAAGAGTTTGGGTGGGTTGGATCATCAAGAAATAATTATTTAAGGACATATCCAATTATTAGAGATGCTCTGCTCAAAGGCGATGAAGTCTGGCTTGATGTTATAGATCACGACAGACCAACAGAGAAAGAACACGACTCAACAGATCGAGACATTATCAATGTAGGTGGTGGGATCTTTTGCAGACAGTGTTCAACTAAATTCACAATCGAATAATTAAGAAATGAGGACAACAGTGGCAAAAAAAACACTTAAGAAATATTATCAAGAGAATCCAACTACGACTGGTCAGAATAGCTTCTTGGACAGAGAAGATATCAAAGATCTAGTTGATGAGGGACTAAAAGGGATCAAAGATGGCATTCCAGCAACAGTTGTTGCTCAGTGGCTTATCTCTGAAGCTCCAGCTGATCTCAATAGGAAATTTCACACAGTAAGACAAGGACTTCTTCATCGTGCCAAAGAAATCTCTTAAAAATTATAACAAGGACAACACAGTCATTAAAGGCGTGGACAAGTCCGAAAAGGTTAAGATCTCCAGAAAAGATGACAAAGCAACTGCAACTCTGCCAGTAGGATCATCAGACATCAATGAAGTCTGGAGAATGTTAAAAGAACGAGGATTCTCACCAGATGAATGGGAGATCCAGAGTTTAACTGTCAACCAGTGGGAAGCTCCATCAACTGATGGCGTTCAACTGTTTGAACAGACAAAAGCGACACTGAAGCAAAAACCCAAGTATTTGGGAGAGTTAATCAGTTCACTTGCATCAATTGGGGGTGATGGTTTCAGTCCTCAACCTAAACTCAAGGCGAAAGCCAAACAAGAGATGCTTGTGATTCTCGGTGATCACCAATTGCCATTTCGGAATGAGATATTGACTGAACTCTCCCACTCTTTTTTAAATGATCTGAAACCAGATGGCTTAGTTTATATGGGAGATCTTATTGACTTCCCTAGCTTGTCACACTTTGCCACCAATCCAGATTTCACTTCAACAGTGCAACAAGGGATTGATCAAGGTCATCAGACATTAAGAGACCTAGGATCATCAGCTGGTCTTAAGAAAGGATCAGAGATGATCTTTATTGAGGGCAATCACGAAGTCAGACTGAGAAAAGCATTAGTCGAAAAACTCCCCCAGCTGTTCGGTATAAAGAAAGCTGATGTGAGTGAGAAAGAGAAATCTGTCTTGCATTTAGCTTCTCTGATGCGATTTAACGACATTGGTTGGACTTATTGGGATGAACCATCAGATGTTTATCCACATCCAGAATATGAGATTGTCAAAGGGCTTTTTGCTCGACATGGCAACTTTGTTCGTGCAAAGGCAGGAATGTCTGCTCTTGCTAACTTGGATCGTGTTGATGGATCAGTTATACAAGGACACACACATCGACTGGCTATCACTCATCACACAAGATGGACTGGACAGCAGATGAATTTATATACAGGGATCGAGACAGGAACGATGGCAGATCTTAATGGTCTAGGTTATTCAAAACAACCAGACTGGCAAGGTGGATTCATCACGCTTGTTGTTGATCGCAAAGCAAACACATTTCATCCAGAATTAGTGATCTTTAAAGAGGACACGATCACTTGGCGAGGATATTTCTGGAAATACACAACCAAAGGAATAAAAACGAATTATGGATATTAAGTTGAATATGAATCAGCTGATCGTTGGAGGGCTAGGAACTATCCTCACTGGTCTGGTTAGTTGGTTATTTAATACAGTTAGAGCTTTAGAGCTACAAATGGGCATATTGCAGTCCGAAGTCCAAGGAATGATGGAGAAGCAATCGGAGTTATTAGCAATCCTTTCATCAGTTGATGCAGAGATCACAGAGATCATCTGGAAGATCGGTGGCAATGGATGATCGGAAAGATCAAAGATAATCTCGCAATCATAGTCACTTCATTCACACTTTTAGGATCGATCGGTGCTGGTTTATCTACTGCAACAGAGATAGTGAATAAACTACAAGGCATCGATGATCGTATGGCGTTTGTTGAGCGAGAGTTTGGCAAATTAAAAGAAGACACAATGGTCACTTCTGACATATCTGTCTTATATGAAAAAGTCTATCAATTAGAACTGGTCAGCAACCAAGCTGATCAATTTCGTGAACAGGTTGCTTATATGCAGTCTCAATTGCAGACTTTAGAACAAACCATCAGAGATGAGGGTTTCGACACACAGAATAAATATATACCAGAAAAATGGGAATGGCAGGATCTAAATGATTCGATCACTCGCATAGAGACTCTAAATCAAACCATTCAAAACAAACAATGGGAAATTGATGATCTAAAGACTCGACTGGCGTATCTAGAAGCAAACAATCACAACCATTAGGAGAAATAAATGTTTAAAGATTTAGATTTTAAAGATCTCGGAGAGCGTTGCATTGCAACATTTGTTGAGACTTTTATTGCAATGATCACAGCTGAGGCACTAACAGGAAGCGATGGAGATCTACTTAGATCAGCTTTTGTTGGTGGACTTGCATCTGTCTTATCACTGCTTAAAACAGTTATGAAAAGCTACAATGCCAAAAAGTAGCGATCCAAACTTCACTCAAAAGGAGCTTCTGCAAATGGTCTTGGAGAAAATAGACAAAATTGAAGAGAAGTTGGATAACAAGCTGGACAAAGCTGAGTTTTATAAAGTATTAGGTTTAATGGCAACATTAATCCTTATCTTCGCAAGTTTTTCTATGTAGCAACCAAAGGAGATCAAATGTCCTACAAATGTCCGATCTGTCTTAATGGAACTTCAGAACTTAGGTGGAATACTATCCACAATGCTTCTGAGTTGCATTGCCGAAGATGTGATCGAGGAACAATTGTTTTGTCAGATGATTCGCTGGAAATACATTAATTTATTAAAAGGGTGGATTCTTCTGCCCTTTTTTGCGTTTTTGAAGTTGTTTGATTCTTTCCTCACTTAATTTAGGTTTATAAAGCTGATTAGCTTTGTGCCAGAGATAATAAACTTCCTTTTTAGTGTATTCATCATCATAATGAGCATCGAGATCATCTATGATCTTAGATTCTTCCATCTCTAAAAAGAGATTGATCCATTGTTTTAAATATCCAGACTCATCCATCACTTCTTTTTCAGTCAATGGTCTCGCCTTTGTATTAGAAGAAATCTTTTTAAGCGTTGCGTTTTCCCACAACAAATCTTTCTCACTTTTAATTTTCAACTCAGTGGTGTGCTTAATCATTTCTGGAATCTCGAATCTTATTGCATCTGGTGTGCCATAAAGAATGAAATCATTTAAAAACCACTCAACTTGTTTTATATCTACTGCTCTCCAGTCTTCATTCTGTGAGTATCTAAAAAGATCATTAGACATATAAATTCTCAACAAATGGAAAGAATGCTCTGATAAAACTTTTTTAACCTCTTTCCAATGATTCTTCACAAAAGATGGTTCATCTGTTTGCTTCTCTTCCCAATACTTAACGCCTTTGTTATCAATCTGAATCCCCTCTTCTGATAACCAGAAAGCAAGTTTGTTCTGTGAAAGACCACAAAGGAATTGTCTGACATAAGCGAACCTCTGCTGGATGGTGTTAATATCAATCTTCTTTTTCATTTGATACATTTCAGTCGCAAACTCTGAATCATTAAAAAAGGAAGCTAATCCATTTGCTTGATAGAAGTTCATCATCACAACCTTTTGAGTTTTAGTGAGACCTAGCATTTTATGATCAAAAACTTCCTCTCCATTCTGTGCTAATTTATCAATCTCATCTTTTGATTTAAATGTTGGATAAACAACAGATCGAGGTTCTTTGTTGTTATTAGGATAAATAATCGCAGAAATGTATGATCCATCACCATTTAATGTTTCATCTAGTTCTCTAATAGCATCCTTATCGGTGACATAATGCCAAACGACAAATGTTTGCCAGTTTTTAGATAAAGACATTGCTCCAAGAAATTTTATTTCAGCAAGGACAGTTTGTTGCAACTCATAGGTTGCTTCATTCGTTTCACGATCTAAGTATTTGGCAAATCTTTTAATTGCAGGTGTAGAGAGATCAACCTTAGTTTCATAAAGGTCTTTTTCTGTCACTACTGTCTTCATCTTGTCTAGCTTGTTAAGAGTGGAATATTTATCAAATGTCGAAAGCATAAGACTGATGATTCTTTTGTCAGTCAATGAAGCATACATTGTATCAACTTGATCTTGAAAGAGGTCATCATTCCAGTTTGCAGTTATATGCTTCCAGACCTTTGGATCAATCCCCTCAGCTTTGATCTTTGAGCTTTCAGTGTTAAAGATCAGATCATCAGCATCAATATAAATTTTGTCTCTATCTTCCATAGAGTTAGTTTTGCAGGATTCTAAAGTTTGTCAAGAGTATGGGCATAAAGAAAAAACTCTGCCTAACAAAACCACGATATCTCCATCAAGGTGCTATCTTTATATAGTAGCTAGGTAGAAATTAAAGAATCTACCTAACTAAGCAGACAAAAGGGGCAAGATGTGTGATCACACTTTGCCTTTTTTAATTTGAAGTGGATTAATTGTAGGAGATAGAGATGCAGATTAGCAAACAACTTCTCTCGGTTAGAGAGATAATGGAGATCACTGGGTGGTCTAAAGCTTTCACATATAAACTCATCGACTCAAACAGACTTTCAGCAATACCAACCAACTCAGAAGATAACCTCCTCCCTATTCGTGTTGAGGCGACTGAATTAGAAAAGTTGATCAAGGGTGGTGATGATGTCTAGCAAGGCGAAGCGTGATATCTGGTATCAACTAGATGCAAGACTGTATGAGAAATTTGAAGTGATGCGAATAGCACAAAGATTAAAAATAAGTATTAACGAGATTGTTGGAGCATTGGTCAGACTATGGTCGATCTCCATCACACAGTTTCCAGAGGGCAAAGGAGAACTTGTCGCTGGAGAACTAAAGGTCACTATCCAAGATCTGCCAGTCATTATGGCACTGGATAATGATGGTCAAGAAATATTTGATGCTCTCTTTGAGTGTCAATGGATCGAAGAGCGTGATGGGATAATTGTCATCCCAAAATGGGAAATGAAAATTGGTCAAACCATTATCAAGCTCGAAAAAGATCTCGAACGGAAGAAAGCTGGAGGATTATAAATGGAAGAGTTAGCAAAAAACTCCAGCTCTTCTTGGAAAGAGACAGTCTATCCAGTGATTAAAGATGCACTATTTGAAAAGTATGTGGATCTAACTCAAACAGATCTACGAATGAGCGAATCTCAGAAAAAAGGATTTTTTAGAGCTTATCACGATCTAGTTGCACAAGAACCAACTCTTGAAGAGATGGATATTGCATTCACTTCATACATTGCACACTTTGATCACATTCCAAGTCCTTTTGCCTATTCAAAGCACTTCAACAGATTTCGATCTGGAATTATGCCGAATAAAAAAGGATCTACACAAAAGATGATCGAGCAACAGAATGCTGATCTGAAAATGGATCAATGGGTGAAAGAAATGGAGGCACAAGATGAGTGAACTATTTAGCAAAGTTAGAGTGTCTCTCCAAGAAGCTATTGCATTTTTAAAAGAAATAGATGTTTGGCACGAATTCAAATTCAGCGATGAACAACTGATGCGTGTAGCTCCAGAACTTCAAGACTTTGGTCGTGAGGTTTTAGCTAGAGCATTAGAGCTGATTAAGACTATGGAGAAAAAACCTAGTCCAGCAAAGATAATGCAGTTGTGCCGTGAACAGCAAGTCAATATTAGAAGCGAAAGAGCATTGGAAACCAGTCCAGAGGAAGATCCATCAACTTGGATGACATCAAAGGAATATGCTCGGACACAAGGTTTTGACACACTACTTGAACTTATAAAGCACAAGATAGAGGAGCAACAAGCTTCCGAGGTCGAGCAGTCGAATAAAACTGCCCCACAGTCTCCACTGCTCGATCCCTCTATCGAAAAAGCGATCACTGATATGGAGGAATCAGCGTGAAAAAGAAATCTGCAACTTATGAGAACCTTAAGATCATTATGAGCTTCTTAGAAGCTGTCTCTGAAGCTGGGAGACCAAAGTTGGCTAATAATAAACTTGAGAAGAGTGTATCTGGGACAAGAGATAACTCTCCTTATGACTACAACTTTGCTTTCTGGAATGGAAAGAGGCAATCAGTTGAAAGACAGATCTCCAACATCGCAAGATATTGTTTGAAATCAATAGCTCCAGAGGAACAAAAGTCACTTTCTAAACAGTGCAAAAGAAAAAACTGTGACATTAAAAACAAAAGAGTTGAGATAGCTCAGAAGTTTTGTGCAGGTTGTGGGAGACCTTATGAGTAAGATCATCACTTATACAAACACTTTAAAGAACAACAGCAACCTTGTTGATTTTAAAGTCTCACAATTCACAAAAACATCAGAGATCGACAATTGGAATCGAGCAAAACAACTTCATATTCATCTAATTTCTGGGATAGTTTGCAGAAAAATGGCATTAGACATCTTCCCAGAGTTTGGAAGAGTGTCTGCTTATATATACGAAAAGAATTGGCAAAAGATGATCAAAGAGGGGCGATCCCCATATTTTATAGAAAACAAGATCAGCTTGGGCAAAAGAAAAGGGACTTGTGAATGTAGATGTCGCCTTGAGTATATTGCAGATGAAATTCTTTATGGTGGTGGCGTTCCAAAGGTTAGAAGCAATCCATATCTTGGATTAAGACAAGAGGAACTATCTTGCTACCGAAACGATGGTGAAGAACCAGAAAAAACTGATTTCCAATCTTTTAGATTTTCAACAATTGAATTAAATATTGAGGAAGCTTAAGGAGGTGAAATATGAACCAAAAAATTGATCAAGCACTTCGACAAATCGAACTATCAAAGAAAGCGATCAGTGATGCTGAGAATATTCTCGCAGAACTATTGCAAGGAGATGAAGTTCCTAGTGTTATTGAACCAGAACCAACTAAGGGCGTAGAGAAAGAACTTGAGTCTGCTGGAATAGAGTTCACAGATACAACTCCCCCAAGAACAGATTTGAGTTGTTATCTATGCGATTCAAAGGTCTATGACAACAGACCAAACAAGCTCTCTGGTCAATACAAACCGACTGCTCCAGACTTCAGTTGTTCTAATAACAACGACTGCTCTGGAATGAGTCAAGGCAAAGAGAGAATGCTCAGAAAAGCTTGGTGGTTAGATTCTAAGGATCTTCCACAAGAATGGATCAAGACAACTGTCCCAGTTAGTGCTGATGATGACAGAGTTGTCATAGATCCCCCACAAGAGAATGCTGAAGATATTGGCGTTCCGTTTAACTAAATACCAAGGAGGTAGAGATATGGCGAATAATTTATTCGATCCATTTGAGAAAATAGAAGAAGAAGACAAGAAAGTCTTTATGGCAGAGACTATTGAGGAAGCAGAAAAATTGCTTCATTCTTATGTAGTTGATAAATTCAGAGATATTTGGAAGCAGAGCGTGGAAACTTTCACACAGCTGGATCGATTAACAGATTTCCTCACTCAAGTGAGTGATTGGAAATTGGCTAAATCTGTCTATAAAACTGATGAGTGGATTGCAACTCAAGACAAGATCGCCATGGCAGATCTTAATGAGATGGATATATACAAGATCAAGGAGATGGAGAATGCTGTTTTTGAGTATGGACTGCAAGTAGATATCGAGCAACTCAAACACATAAAGAGTCTAAATAATGATCTTAATAAGTTAAGTAGTGATTTAACGCACATAATTAGTCACTTGTCTGAAATTATAAGTGATCCAAATGCTGTTGAAGTATATGAACGCAGAGAGGGGGATGCTCCTTTCTAATGAGTGAAATTAAATTAAACGATGACTGGAATGACTGGGATCAAGAGTTTGATTATAGAGTTGATTATTTCAAGAAAATGGTTGATGAAGATTGTGCTGTCGTATTTTATAGCATATTAGATGCGATCACTACATTAGATATGAGTCTTCAAGCTCCAGACTTTGAGACATACAAGAAAGTCGTTGCTAATGGAATGGGTATGTTTTATAAAAAACTACCAGTCTTTAGGTTTGCAAATATGCACAGAAATGCAAATGCCAAACATTGGAGTGAAACATTTATGCATCTTGCAGATATTCAGCAAGAGACTGAAGAAGAACTCCCCCTTTAACACCTAACAACAAGCTGATCAGTCAACTTATGCCCATTTGTCTGCTGGTCAGCTTCGTTGCATTATATGAACAATGAACTTTTGCCTCTTGGTGAGGTTAAGGAATTAATAAAAGATCCAAACTATCGTTGGCGAGATCGTGCCAATTGTCTTGGTGTAGATGTCAACAGCTTCATTATTGATCGAGATGCTAGAGGCAAGAAGATCGAGAAGATCTATGCAAAAGCTCTCTCCTACTGTGAAGAGTGCGAAGTCAAAGCTGAGTGCTTGGCATTTGCTATTGAATACAAATGTTTGGATGGTGTCTGGGGCAATCTTCTGCCAGATCAAAGAAAAGGACTGCACAATCATAGAAAGGTGCGTGACCTATTAAAAGAAAGAAAAAAGAAGTGATCAGTGATAAACATCGATGCAAATCTTGTCATTCGATCCTAAAAAAAATAAACGAAACTAATCAATATTATTGCGATCAACCAAGCTCCAAATGTGTCGATTCTCTTCGTGTTTTTAACATAATTTAATCTCAGAGCACCCAAAGAGCACCCAAGAGGTCTTTTCTTGCTATAATTAATAATGTGGAAGTATTAAAACCCTTTAATCATTGGGCTTTCTTGGTGGGAGATACAAGATTTGAACTTGTGACATCTACCTTGTCGAAAAATAATCACAAGTTTTTTTTATTGGTCATACCAGAAAGCTTAATGATTTATTGGTCTTTATCTTCCATAAATTATATAAAAAATATGCTGTTGTGGAATGAGAGCACCCAAAGAGCACCCCATCTCCATCACAGCTTCATAATGAAAGGAAGTAATTAAATGAGGAATATTATGAATCCTAAAACACGAAGTCCGATCAAGGACACTAGAGCAAAGAAAGTTCGCTGGAAAGCTATGTATTCAATCGAGGTTGATGGCATAGTAGTTCGCAAACAGGTTGGAACTTATAACACTCAAGCAGAAGCAAAAGCTGAAACTGAGAAGTTTGTTAAAGAGCTGATAAGAATTAATCAGAACAATCTTGTCACTTCGGATCAAACAGTTCTTGAGTTTATAGAAAATGAATGGAAAGAACACAGACAAAAGAAATTGGTTAATAGTTCTGGGATTGTCACATTTATCAAGATGGTCAAGTTGACTGGCTTGGGAGATGTTGCACTGAACAAATTAACTAGAGCGACAATGAGAAGATTCTTTATGGAGATGGAAGATTATATCTATGAAAAAGGTTATGTGAGAAAATCTTATATGGCATCTCTTAAAGCGAATATGAACTCGATGCTCTTATATGCTGAGCAGAAAGCTTATATTGAAGAGATCTCCATTTATGATCTTAGAACCAATCCAACAGCTGGAAAGATTGACAGAGAGAAAACTGCACAAGAGATGTGGGATAAAGCAAAGAAGATCTGGACTATGGATCAGATCACTGAGTTCCTCCCCTTGTTTAAGAACCTAGATAAAAAACCAAAGAATGTTGATGCCATTATGTGGTGGGCTTTCTTTTATATTGGTATTTATACAGGACTCAGAAGAGGTGAGATCACTGCATTGAAGTTTTCTGACTTTGATCGTGAGAAAATGACACTAACTATCAATCGAAACGCTCAACTTATAAACCATCCAAGTCGTGAGGTGATCATTAAAAAACCTAAGTCGGGAAGTTTTGGAGAGGTTGTATATGGTGAATCGCTCAATGAGATCCTTGATGCGTTGGAATTATATCATCAACTCAAAGGGACTCTTGACAATGGTTATGTGTTGCAATACAAATGGGGTGGATTAATTGCTCCAGATTATTGGTCAGCACAGTTTAAGAAAATACAGCTGATCGCAGGCATCCCAGAAGATGAGATCTTGCCTAGTGCTCACTATATGAGACACACGCATCTTTCGATGTTGGCTTATCTTGGTTATAAAGAATCTGAGATTCAGAAAAGAGCAAGACACACCGATCCGAGAACAACTGCCAAATATTATGTGCATATTCTTGATGAAAAGGATCAAGAGATGTCTGATGCTTTTGAACAAGCGATCAAAGATAAGCAGATAGAAAAGGGACTATAATTAGACTAGATCTGTCTTTCGTGATTTTGAACCACTCTTAATTCGATGGACAGATCTATGTTCTTTAATCCTTAAACAAAAAAGCGATCGGTGTCTGATTGCGTGATCTTTGTCTTCTTTCTGAGGGTTTTTGCAAACAATCATTGCAAGTGGGGATCTTATCTGGATATAAAAGGAAGCGTTTGCCACAACTATTGCAGTCAATTAAACGCTTTTCATTGTCGTGCTTATCATCATAAGGCAGTGCTGATCCCATAGGAATAATATAACAGAGACCTCTGACATATCTTTGCACGGAATTTCCAAGGAAGTTCCACGGAAGTTCCACGGAATTTCCATACCTATTCCAAGGAATGTCGCTGGAATTCCAAGGAAAATCTGACATAAGATAAGATAAGACAAGATAAGATCAAGATAAGAGAAGATAAGTTCTTTGCGACTGCTGAAGCAGTCAGATATGGTCACACTGCTGAGAAGCAAAATAATCAATAAAAACAGGCAAATTTTTAATTGGTCTCCATCAGCGTGTTATTGTTATATTAATCATCCAATAACTGTCTTCTGGAAAACTCTTATGATAAAAGCTACTGAACATCCCTCTTATAGTTATTTAGCTGAATTGAATGCTGAAGCTGTTATCTTGCCAGAGTTCACTCCAGCATATTTAGGTGCAGGAACTAATGGATCTAAGTCTGTCGCTGTCTATGACTTTGCTCAGTGCATTATCCAATTGGTAGGACAAGAAGATATGAAACCATCAAAGGCAAAAGAATTCTTGTTCTTAGATGTGATCAGTCAATTAGAAAGCAAGAACTCCCCTATGTTCTTAATGGCTAATCCAATAATGGAAGAAGTCTGGTTTGATTAAAGCATTGATGGGATATATTATCTCGCTGTTAGTGATCATCACAATGTTCGCAATAGTATTGCAAGACTTTAATGAACAGATGGAGATCAACAGAATAATGATTGAGATGCTTGATACAGAACTGGATAAGATCCAAAGCATAGATCAACAGATTGAAGTTGAACCTCATAAACATAACAACCAAGATCTTGTTGACCAGTATCAGTATGAGAAAGATTTATATAACCTCAACTGGCAACTTAGTGCCATAGAGGAAAGAGTCATTGAGATACAACGCAGACTCTCTCCATAATGCCAAAGTTCTTTTGCTTAGACTGTGGCAAAGTTTCGCAACAAAGAAGATGTGAGATCCACAGAAATATTATAAAGAAGAGAAAACCTCGGTCGATAACTTATCGGCAAAGGAAATATCGAAAGGATGCAGTCAACAGACACATCGCATTGAATGGATATATCTGCTCTGGTTATAGGAGAAGACCACACTTTGCAACTGATCTGACAGCTGATCATCCAATGCCTACCTCAAAAGGAGGAGATCAATATCAAGATCTTATTGTCTATTGTCGTAGTTGCAACAGTTCTAAACAAGCAACAATCTGAACCAAATTAGTAGGTAGAAATGACCTTGAATGCTTAAGAAACTGCTGGGAACTTAGCAAAAACTGACACAAACAGACACAGAGATTGCAGTATTTATGGGGGGTAGGTCAAAAATGCAGGGATCTAGGGTGTGCCGATAT
>Ga0209631_10006449_pt1 | contig 12073 bp, 6 predicted proteins | sample COG_08_FD_184752 | JGI IMG/M metagenome (GOLD analysis project Ga0209631, IMG submission 184752) | Pelagic Microbial community sample from North Sea - COGITO 998_met_08 (SPAdes) (version 2) | ecosystem: Environmental > Aquatic > Marine > Neritic zone/Coastal water | place: Helgoland, sampling... | reverse complement strand
CTCCTGGACAACCGCAAAGAGTGGAGTTTGACCTTTCTTCTATTGTCGAAAAAAAGAAAGGCACAAGACGCAAAGAACAGCAGTAAAAAACACCTGCTTTCCTCTACAGGCTCAAAAAACCTGTTAGACACATCACATAGATCAGCCAAAAACAATGAAAAACTCTATTTTTCAAAAAGCATCGAGTGTATTTTTCTTACTGATACTCCCACTTTCTTTCCCGTACGAAAAAGAAATGGCGGAAGCATCAGAGCCTCGCCCAAATATTCTTTTTATCATCACAGATGATCAAGAGCGGCGAGAATTTAACTTCCTTGAAGAAGGAAGAACAGAAAATGGCCAACCTCGAAACCTGAGTCCGCATATGGATCGTCTTGCTCAGGAAGGCGTGGTCTTTCCGAATCAATACGTGACCAGCCCCGTCTGCACGCCATCACGGTTTTCTGTCCTCACTGGAACCTACGCAAGCCGGTCTGTGAGTTTTCGCCGAACTGTCGATCGAGGTGAACAGGTAAATATCACATGGAATTGTCATATTGATTCGACAACCCCCAATCTTGCAAGAACTCTCCAGCAGACAGGTTACTACACCGGTGCAGTTGGAAAAAATCATGTCATTGAAGCCAAAGGTGTGTCCCGGAATGATGGCCCGGCAGAAGACGCTGATCCAAATGACCCAAAAGTGGCTCAATACTATGCAGAGAAACAGCAGAAACTGGTGAATGCTTTCAAGCAGTGTGGCTTCGATTTTGCGGCAAACCTCTATCAGGGAAATCTTCCGGGACACACCTGTAAAGCACTCGAATTTCATAACATGGACTGGATTACAAGTGCTGCGATTGAATTTCTTGATTCATGGTCAACCAAGAACAAACCATTTTTTCTTTACATGGCAACAACGCTCAATCATGGGCCGGGCCCTCGATACAGGAAATACACCGGTGACCCACTGGCGACACCTGCTGGCTTACTCAATCGACCACTATCTGTTCAGCCTGACAGAAAAACAATTCCAGAACGAATTGCAGAGGCTGGACTTTCCAGCGAACCAACTGCTTGCGATGTTCTCTGGCTTGATGATGGCATTGGTGCAATCCTGCAAAAACTAAAAACAATGGGTGCACTCGATAATACAATTGTTTTTCTTTTTGATGACCATGGTGTTGAAAGTGGAAAAGGCTCTCTTTATGAAGGAGGCATTCGGTCTGTAAGCCTGGTCTGGTCCCCAACTCGCTTCAAAGGCGGTCGATATTCGAAAGTCAACATTTCAAATATTGATTTCACACCAACAATCATGGACCTGTGCCATGTACCAGAATCACAACGGCATCAGGTCGATGGCAAAAGTTTTGCAAGCGTTCTGAATGGAAATGATAAGGAAATCCATGACCATCTTTTCTTCGAAATCGGTGCAACGCGTGCTGTTCTAAAAGATGGCTGGAAATATCTTGCCTTTCGACTGCCTCCCACTGTTTCAACAAATCCTCCCAAGCCATACACGCATCTCGCGGACCGTCCTGGTGGACGGGGTTCTGAAGGACCTGCCAAAGATTTTTATCCGAACTACTACGACACGGACCAACTCTATGACATCAAGAGCGACCCACTGGAACGTAACAATCGCATAGCCGACCCCTCGCAAAAGTCACGTGTTAAACTCTTGAAAGCACTGCTCGAGCAAAATCTTGCTGATGTCCCCGGACCTTTTGCTGAGTTCACCGGCGAAGAGACAACTAAATAAATGTGCGTAGATCATCGACCAAGAAAACGTGATCGCCTTTAATCAAACAAAACTCCACTCTCCTTTTTCAATTCCTCCCGATAAAAAACCATGAAATCCTGCTTGCTATTTATTTGCACGCTTCTCTTGATTGTTTTCACCAGAACAGAGAGCAACGCACAACAACACTTTGAACCTACGTGGGAGTCTCTTGCCAAAAACCCACTTCCGGAATGGGTCAAGGATGCCAAGTTCGGCGTGTATACGCATTGGGGCATTTACTCTGTGCCGGCTCACGGTGGCCCTGATTACATACGCAACCTATACGAGGGGTCACGAACCGATGCAAAAGGCGTTTACTCCTATCACACCAAAAAATACGGATCACTCGAAAATTTTGGATACAAAGACTTCATCCCTCTTTTTACTGCCCCAAAGTTTGATGCAAATGATTGGGTGGGCGTCATGCATGACGCTGGTGCAAAGTTTGGAGGCATATGCTTGGTTCATCATGACTCATTCCTCCTTTGGGACAGTAAAGTCAACCGATGGAATGCAGGAACTATGGGGCCCTGCCGTGACATCTATGGAGAAATTGCCGAGGCAGTACATCAATACGATGACATGAAACTTCTTGCAACCTTTCACCACGGACGAAGCTTTGGGTATGCCACAGGAGGCATGAAGACCGACGACATCACAGACACCATGCGGGAAACATGGGATGTTTTCGACCCTGCTTTTCACGACTTCTACTGGAATCAGTGGACTGGGACAGCTACGGAGTTCTCTGATCAGTGGAAGGCAAAAATATCGGAGGTCATCGACACCTATCATCCGGATATGATCTGGTTCGATGGACTCCGCACGTCTATGCGCGGAAACCATCCACCTGAAGCATATGTACTCGACGTTCTTGCAAAATATTTCAATGATGCCTCACAGAATCAACAACGCGTGACAATTTGTAATAAAAATGGTGGTGACTTTAATTTCCCCCAAAACGTTGGACTCAGGTGCTATGAAAACGGGCGTGACATGCCGACCGATGTCGGCCCATGGTTTCTCATTGACCGTGCAATCGCCTACCCCTGGAGTTATGTCAACGACAAACGATACAAAGACAAGGCTGATTACCACGTTCGCAGCATTATTGATGTTGTAAGTCGTGGTGGGATTTTCCTGTTGTCACTCACACCAAAAGGCGACGGGTCTATTCCGCCCGAAGAGCGAGAAATCATGAAAAACATTGGAAAGTGGATGAAACTCAACGGCGAAGCCATTTATGGCAGTCGACCTTGGAGAACTCACGCTGAAGGCCCAACCATTACGCGAGGGTTTAAGCGGAACAATAAAGGTGAAGAGAAAGAACAGTGGGATTGGCGTAAGGAATTTACAGCTCAGGACATTCGTTTTACGCAAAAAGGTAAGACAATCTATGCCATCACGCTCGCCTGGCCAGACAATGGAAAACTCCAGATTCAATCACTCGCAGAAGGGTGCAAGGAAACCATACAATCAGTCAGCCTTATTGGCAGCAACAGTCAGCTGAAATGGAAACAAGATAAAAAACATCTTGAGATTACTGTGCCTGAAACACCACCAGGCCAGTACGCTTTTACTTTTAAAATTCACACAGAGTAATCTGCGACCACCAAATATCTAGAAACACATCTGACACAACTCCATTCAGAATCATTTTTAGGATCATTCAGAACTCATTCGTTCAACCAACGATTACTTGTCATACATAGAAATCACTCGGAGATAGCACCGTGTATTCATTGAAACGAATTCAAAACAGCCTGCTCGTTGCACTCAGCTTGTATGCAGGATCGCAAATTTTGCTGCCTGCAAACGCGACCGCGGAAGACAAACGGCCAAACATTCTCTTTATTGTTGTTGATGATCAATCACCGCTTGACCTTCAGGTCTACAATCGGTCTTCAACTCTGGAGACACCTATTATCAGTCAAATTGCTGCTGAAGGCATGGTTTTTGATTCGGCATACCACATGGGCGCTTGGACGGGAGGAGTATGCACGCCGTCACGCCATATGATCATGTCTGGCCGCACACTCTGGCACATTCCAGACAAACCAGGACGGCTGAACAACCCGCACGTAACGAACCCTCATCTTGTTCCACCAGATCTTTCACAGCACACACTTCCGGCTGTTTTTAATCAAGCTGGCTACAACACAATGCGGACATGCAAAAACGGTAATAGTTTTGCGGCTGCCAACGAGCTCTTTACAGTGCGACATGATGCAACGCGGCGGGGCGCAAGTGACGAGAAAGGCAGCCCTTGGCACGCCAAGCAAGTTTTGGAATACCTCCAGAGTCGTGAAGACTCAAAAGACTCTGATCCCTTCCTGATTTACTTTGGCTTTTCCCATCCCCATGACACTCGCGATGGTCGCCCTGAACTTCTGTCAAAATACGGTGCCGTCAACCACACCGATCAAGATAGCCTGCCTTCTGCCAGCCCAAAACAACCGCCTCTACCGCCGAATTACCTCCCGGCCCATCCTTTTGACAACACCCACATGACTGTTCGGGATGAAGTTGCTGTCAAAGGTGTATGGAAGAATCGTGATGAACACACCATTCGCAATGAACTAGGACGTGAATTCGCCTGCAGCGAAAATATTGACATTCAGATTGGACGTGTCCTTGAGAGACTCAAAGCCATGGGAGAACTCGACAACACCTACATCTTCTACACAGCTGACCATGGCATGGCGATTGGCAGACATGGCCTTCAGGGAAAGCAAAACCTCTATGAGCACACGTGGCGGATTCCCCTTATTGCTAAAGGTCCCGGCATCAAAGCTGGAGCGCGCGTGCGAGGAAATGTCTACCTGTTTGATGTCCTTGCAACGCTCTGTGACCTCGCCGGCTTTGACGCTCCTGGAACGAATGAAGGGATCAGCTTTCGCCCTATTCTGGAAGGGAAATCAGACACAGTTCGTGACGTTCTCTATGGTGCGTATTGTGGTGGTGCAAAGCCAGGCATTCGAACCATACGAAGCGGGGATTGGAAACTCATCAAATATGAATCTACAAAAGATGGTGTTCAGGAGACACAACTTTTCAATCTTGCCGAAAACCCGGATGAATTGCTTCTGGAGCACCACCAAGATGCCCTCACAAGGGTAATGGGAAGATCACCCGAACCATTCCAAAAGAACCTGTCGGATGATCCAAAACATGCTGAAGTACGGAAAGAAATGGAGAATCTTCTGCTTGCAGAAATGCGTCGCCTTGATGATCCATACCGACTCTGGGATCAACCCGATGACGGCCTTCCAATTCCAGAAACACGAAATCCAGATCCAAAAGAAAAAAAGTCACAACGCAAGAAAAACAAGTAGTGCTTGATTTCTGCCTGAGAGTCTTCTTTTTACCAATGCACGTTGAGCCGTGTTCCAAAAACACTGGCCTCGCTCGCACCAGCAGTTGGTTCATCCGGTACAGCGTAGTTGTAATTAAAAAGAATCCGTAAGCGATCTGCGAGATACCAATTGAGCCCAAATGTCGCTTGGCCAAGCCGAATGCCAGGAGTCGTCCCCTTCGGACTCAATGGTGAATTTGGATCATAGTAGTCGAGATACGCATAGCGAGCGACAAGTTCCCAGCCACCACGTCCTCTCGACCTACCGCGGGAATGACTACCCGACAACCGTGGATGGCGTACTTTCACAGAACCAAAAACGCCATCATCTTTTTGGTATTTCCGATATTCGCCAGTAATGAAATACCCCGCGCTCACATAATATCCATGAAAGAACAATAGCTCTCCCGCGTGCTGCGGAATGAGCGTTCCGTACCACTCCGCTTGTGTCCAGAGCGGCCCCCACACCCTCGCAATCTGTGTGTTAAATAGCTGCTGATAACTCGCAGGAATACGAATAGTTGGCACAAACGGAGAGGTTGTTGAATCTGTAAATTCAAGGAGTGGCGACCCATTCACTTGGTTGATTACAACGACACCGTTTTGTGGAAGACGCTCTGAAAGAACAAGACCAAAATGAAGAACCTGTTCACCATCACCCTCTAGAATCGGAGAGGCCGTCAGGCGACTCGTTAAACCAACTGCAGCTCCATCTCCACCCTCAAAACTGGCTTGACCGACACCGTCATGAAAGAGTCCTGTTGCGAAAGTGGTCGTGTCATTGAGTTGATCATTAAATAAAGAAATCCCCCAGCTACGAGCGGGATCAAGATCATTAATTGGTGAACGTTCCATGAATGCATAGAAATTTGCGCTTGTCCCACCCTCAAGACTAAAAGGCTCTCGATAATGCCCAAGTCGCAGCTCAGGTTGCCCGTTATACTTTCGTGAACCAATAAAAATATCACGTGGTACAACAGTTCCTGAAGCCATATCAATTTCGGCTATGTAACGACTATCTGAGCCAAAATATCCTTGACCACCAACTCGGGCTCGCCGCAGACCAACAACGCTTCCAAGATTACCGAATGTGCTGATATTTGATGCATCTTGGATCGACCAGAGTGCATCGGTATCGATTCGACCACGTAACCGGAACGTGCTTCCATTTCGGAGCTCGTAAATTCTTGGAAATCCTCCTTCCGTTCCGTCTGGATGCGGAATCGTACCGAATGTCGTGAAATCCTCAGCGTGTGCAATCTGGATCAGAAGCAAAAAGCTGTAGAAGCTCCAACTGATAAACTGGAAACAAAGCAGATAACAACGATTTGTCATCGTTCGGAGCCGTACTGGACATTTCTCAAAAATAGCGTTCTCTGGTCTATTTTTCGGCCATCAACTGCCTATTCTCAAGCACACGTGAGCACAAAATATCTTTTGCTGTTTTTGCCTCGCACTCCTTACAGACCAGGGAAAAAGGGCAACATGCAGTGGAGTGAGGACATACGTCGGGTACGTCTCTTTTTCCGCGAAGGTGTCAAATAGCGAATAAAGCACGTCGATTGATCCGAAGCACAAACAGATTATGTGTTTCCACGGAGATTTGATATGCGATACTGCAGTTTCCTGCCATGGTTTTGTCTGATCATGTTGTGCTGGATCTCTGCTGCACCTTTGTCTTTTGGACAATCGTATGGCGTCGATCTCCGAAATACCTTGATGCCAGCCTCTGGGGGCATGGCTGGCACAAGTGTTGCCGCACCACAGGACTGCGTTTCAGCCATCAATGGAAATCCAGCAACCATGACCCAATTCAAAGGGTCTCACATGACTCTCGGTGGCGGCTGGGCTGAGTCGACATTTGATCTCACGCAAGGTGTCCGTGCTCCCGGGATTAACGTAGATCCATTCTCTGACAAAAGCACCGTCCCAGGATCTGTCGTGCCCGCAATCGGCGCAACTCAGGAACTCCAAGGGTTTTCCGTGCCTGTGTTTGTAGGCATTGGTTTCGTAGGTGCTGCTGGAGCCGGCACAAACTTTGTTAATGCGCCTGAGAGTAATGGCTCAGCATCTTATCTGTTGCTGCTTGAGGCTATCCCCTCTGTCGCGATTGAACTCACCGACAATCTCTCAATTGGCGGCTCGATGTTCATTGGTGATGGCTTTTCATCTGGCCCCTTTGTTGGCTCAAGCAAGATGACAAATGCATACTCGCTTCGCGGTGGATGTGGCATCAATTATGCGACAAGCCAGCGATCCTGGATTGGGGCTTATTATCTTTCAACACAGGAATTTCGATTTCATGATCAGGTCATCCCATATCGACCGCTAGGAAACGGTGTGCCACAAACTGTCAACATCGGGCTTCCACAACAGGTTGGTTTGGGGTGGGCAAGTGAGCGTTTCATGGACAATCGCCTTCTCCTCGCAGTCGATGCACTTTATTTCGACTGGGAAAGTGCCGCTCTCTTTGGTGATATCTACAATAACTCATGGGCGCTTCAGATGGGTGCACAGTATTCAAGTAAAAGAAATATAAAACTACGATGCGGATACGCCCTTGCGGAAAACCCAATGGACACCAGCCTTATTACATCAATTGATGGCATTACACCCGGTGGTATACCTTCTGTTGATTACATTCAGGCTCAATTCTCAGTCCCGAATGTTCATCGCATTTCTGGTGGAGCAGGAATGGAAATCTACCCTCACGTCAATCTCGATGTTTTCGCAGGTGGCATGTTTCCTGCAACACAAACGCTAGGAGGAACACGTGTTGACCTCGTGAGCTATTGGCTTGGCTTTGGCCTGACCTGGCACTTTGACCCGTGCTCAAATCATGGTTGTTCACGGCTTCCATCAACATGTTCCGGTATTTGAACATGGGCTTAAAATAGCAGTCCTGCTCAGCATGTCATTTCGCCTGGGGGGTTTCCCCCCGCAACTGTTCAGACGTGTCTTTTCGGAAATGAATATCTGCAAGCTCGTCTTTGACTGGTGCCAACTGCTTACCCTTTACACGGTCAATATTCTTCGCCATGTCAAACCAGACTGCGGACATTGCCTTCACACGTTCAGGCTGCTCAGCAGCGAGATCATGAAGTTCTGTTCTATCTGCATCCATATTGTAGAGTTCCCACCGACCACGTTTTGCTGAGACGAGCTTCCAGTCACCCTGCCTGAGCGCACGGTCTGTTCCAAAGTGAAAGTACAACGTCTCGTGAGGCTTTCTCTGCTCACCGCAAAAGATTGGATTCAGCGACAGACCTTGCAGGGGATCAATTGTCCGTGTACCGATCTGCTTCGGATAGGCTGCCTTTCCTACATCTAGAAACGTCGCCATGAAATCGATCAGATGCCCTGGCTGACTTGTATAGGAGCCAGGAGATGTCTTCAGTCCTGCCGGCCAATGCACAACAAGCGGTGATGAAATACCACCTTCGTGTTGATTCTGTTTATAAAGCCGAAATGGGGTATTACCAGCATGAGCCCAACTGGCATCGTATGTCCAATATGACTCTGGATCCCATGGAGCAAGACCTCGGCCACGCGTTCGTTCAAACGGGCATGCCCCATTGTCAGAACAAAAGAGAATCAGCGTGTTGTCATAGACTCCCATTAATTTAAGTTTTTCAACGAGTCGACCAACGTTTTCATCAAGTACCTCCACCATCGCGGCAAATACTTCCATCCGTGACGCCTCCCATTGCTGCTCCTTTTTGGTCAGACTATTCCACGCAGGAATATGATCAGGGCGCGGGCTCAACTTCCATTTTTGTGGCAGAAGGCCACTTGCAAGCTGCTTCGCATGTCGCTCTTTCCGCAGTTGATCCCAGCCGGTGTCATAGCGTCCTCGGTATTTCTCAACGGCTTCCTTTGGAGCCTGCAGTGGATAATGCGGTGCATTAAACGCAGTGTAAAGCAGAAACGGTTTGTCAGAAGGTGCTTCATCAAGAAAGTCACAGGCAAAATCGACCGCAGCGTACGTTGTATAGAACGGCCTCCCATTCAGTGTGGCCGGTACAGACCACTCTTTTCCATTGAGACGAAAGGTGTCGTCACCCGTAAAAAAATTCGTTGCACCAGAGAGGTGGCCCCAATACCTCTGGAAACCGAAATCCGTCGGCTGCTTGGAAAGATGCCATTTTCCCACCATTGCCGTAAAATAGTTCGCGTCACCAAGCACCTCAGCAATAGTTGCCCCTCGTGAAAGAGATTCTCCACCAGCCTGATCACAATACAGACCAGTCAGAAGCGAAACTCGAGAAGAGTGACACTTTGCGGTATTGTAAAACTGAGAAAACCGAAGTCCTTGTGCCGCCAGTGCATCAATATGTGGCGTTGTAATCTCTGAACCATAGCAACCAAGATCTGCAAATCCCAGATCGTCGGCCATGATCAGCACAATATTTGGACGATCGTCGGCAGACCACACCTGTGCACTACCAACGAGACAGAGTGCGATCACAAAACTTCTGAAAACATGTACATGTGCCATCAATGCGCCTCACCTTTTTTGACGTGTGCCGTTCAGATTGAACGGTGAAATCATACCAAAGGTTGAATAGGGACTCGAACATCGACACTTTCTGCACGCAACTCAGCCAGGAAACGCCTGCAGATCTTCTCAGACAACCACTTGTTGTCTGCGTTTCACTAGAAACCAGACACATGGAACGAGGAATAGTGTCAGCACAGTCGACACAGCCATACCGCCAACAAGTGCTCGCGCAAGAGGAATCATTGCTTCGGTTCCTGGCACAAGGCGGAAACAGAACGGCGCCATTGACGCCAAAAGCGTGAGAGACGTCATCAGAATAGGCCGCAGTCTCGAACCAGTGGCACTTACAATCGCTTCTTCTACCGATTGCCCTGCAACTAGATTCCCATTGGCACGATCAACGAGAAGAATACTGTTGTTCACGACAATGCCAATCATCATGAGAGTGCCGAGAAGTGACTGGATATTCAAGGTTGTGTCTGTGAGATAGAGCAGCCCAATGACACCTGCTAATCCCAGAGGAACCGCCAACATAATAATCAGTGGGTCAACAAAAGACCGGAACTGAGCCAACATGACGAGGTAGACCAGCAACGTTGCGACAGCAAGGCCCCACCCGATAACAGCTGTTCCTTCCTTCATCGTAACAACTGGCCCACGGAGCGTTGTATTCACTCCATCTGGTGGATCAAGCGTTTCAACAGCGCGTTCAACATCTGCTGCAACAGATCCGACATCTCGCCCGTCAACATTTACGAGAACGTCATAAACCCGTGAAATATTGTAGTGAGCGATCTCACCTGGAATATTGACTCGACGGATTTTTGCAAGATTTGATAAAGGAACATTTCGTGGACCTTCCGGCGTCCTCACAGAAAGCGGAAGGTTCCTCATCGCATCCAGACTCTCAACCTCATTTGTTTCATATTGAACACCCAAGAAGAAATCGATTCCTGTTGTCGGATCAACCCAGATTGATGGTGCATACCCAACACTCGATCCAAGTGCCGTCAAAATGTTTTCAGCAACATTTCTTTGACTCAACCCCATGAATGATGCCCTGGTTCGATCAACTTCAACATCGAGCTGTGGATAATCGAGTGCTTGTCCAATCTGGACATCAACGGCCCCAGAGACACTACGAACCTGAGTCACCACCTTTTCCGCGAACTCTCTCGCAGAGGCAAGATTGCCCGCCGCTACCTGCACCGTAATTGGAACGGCAGATCCCTCGTTCAGAGCTGCCTGGATAATACCACCCTGCCGAAACAGGAATTGCTCTCGGGGAAATCGTTGATGCAACTCAGCACGAAGCCGTTTGACATACGTTGACGTTGATGTCCGTGTCATCGTGTTCTTGAGCGTCACAACGATAAAGGCGGAATCAGGCCCTGAGTTTGGACTGAGGATTGTTGAAAACCCAGCACCTTTCCCGACCGGCAAACCAATATTCGCAAGGACGGTCATTAATTCGTCGGCCGGTATCACCTCTTGGATTGTTGCCTCAATCTGCTCCACAATCGCTTCGGTATTTTCAATGCGCGTGCCAGGCAACGTTCGTAGACGAATTTCAAAGACACCGTCGTCGACAGTCGGAAACAACTCTGTTCCGACGCGTGGCAAAAGAAGGCAGCAGCCTGCCGCCACAGCAACAATACCGAAGGACGTGAACCATGGTCTCTGAATTCCTCTTGTTAGAAGTCTACCGTACCCCCAGGACGAACTCGTGACTTTGCTGCTGTCTGACTGGAGTGTTTCGTTTTTCCGCTCTCGGAAAAACCTTGCACAAAAAGCTGGTAAAAGTGTCATCGCAAAAACATAAGACGCCGCGATCGATACGGCGGCGGACAGCGCGAGTGGTTCAAACAGATACCGCACCATACCACTGAGAAACAATGCTGGAAGGAAGATCGCTAGTGTCGTGATCGTCCCGGCCAACACCGGTGCAGCAACTTCCTCAGCCCCTTTTCGTGAAGCCTCTTGCCTCGACTCTCCACGATCAAGGTGCCTGATTATATTTTCAACAACAACAATCCCTGCATCGACAACAGTACCAACAGCAAGCGCCAAGCCACCAAGTGTCATCACATTGATGGAGACGTTACAGAAATGAAGTGCCAAGACACCCACAAGAAGTGATGACGGCAGGAGGAGAAGAATTGCAATCGTCGGCAGTAGGCGCCTCAGAAAGACAACCACGACAATGGCTACAAGAAAAGCGCCAAGAAGAACCTGTCGCTGCAGGTTTCCGATCGCATCACGAATATAGCTTGATTGGTCGCCGACAAGTGTCACCTTTGCTGCATCTGGAATCTCACCTCGTGCCTTCATCCGTGGTATTTCTTCTGCAATACCTTTCCGAATACGATCAACAACGGCAATAGTATTACTTCCGGGCTCACGTAGCAGTGGGCAGTAGACACTTCGCTCACCATTGACGCGAACGATATTCGTT
>Ga0209631_10006440_pt1 | contig 12082 bp, 9 predicted proteins | sample COG_08_FD_184752 | JGI IMG/M metagenome (GOLD analysis project Ga0209631, IMG submission 184752) | Pelagic Microbial community sample from North Sea - COGITO 998_met_08 (SPAdes) (version 2) | ecosystem: Environmental > Aquatic > Marine > Neritic zone/Coastal water | place: Helgoland, sampling... | reverse complement strand
GAAAGGCTCATCGGCGTGTCACACAGAAAAAGACCGATAGCGTACATAACACCCATCAATCCCACCACCATCAATTGTCCGCGAACAAAACTGGATAGGACCTGATCGATCTCCACAATCGTTTCTTTGGTTTTTTTCTGGAACCGGGGAGGAACCAGAGCTAACAGCCTTTCGGTTATGGAATCAAAATCTCTTAGCATATAAAACATCACCACCGGGATGATCACCAGATTGGCAACCATCAAAATAATATTGAACAGGTTGGATATCGAACCCCACAGCAGTTTTCCGGAAAACTGTATCGCTTTCATAGGCAACTCACCAAAGCGGGATAAACCTTCGTTGAGAATTTCTTCGACTTTTACCGGGTCAAGCCCTCTTACCATATCAAGCAGAGGGCGCAACCAGTCCTGAACAATTCCAATATAGACAGGAATATTGTGCGCCAGATTTTCCGCCTGCATGCTCAAGATGGGGATGAGGAAAATACCAGCGAATACCAGCAACGCAAAAAATGCCACCATCAAAAACAACACCGATGCAGTTCTCGAAACTCTCTTCGACAATGACATTCTGTCTACCAACGGATCCAAAAGATAAGCTAGCGCAAAGGCAATTAGAAAAGGGGCTATCACTCGGCGGGAAAAATAAAGCAAGAGGCAGGCAACGAAAAACAGAATCACAGAAATCAAAAATATATTTTTATTTTTTTCCTGACTCATAATTTACATATCCGTCATAGACATTGGGGGAGCATCGGGTGCCTTTTCGGCTGGAACTTGAACTCCCTTTTCCCAGTAACGATGAAAAGAAGGTAGTAGAAAATCTGCAAGTTTTTGGCTGGTCACATCAAAAGCTTCAAGTTCTGCCGACAATTCATATTCATTTTCTACGGTAGCAAAATCGCTTTTGGCTGCAATCAAGGAAGAGTCGATCGCTGAAATGGCTCTGGCACTGATATTTACCTGAACCATTTTCCTGTCCTTATCCTTATTTTTTTTTAATTTTGAAAAAGCCGTTCCCACGATAACGATATCTGCCCCAGCTTTCAAGCCGATATTCCTAGCATCTTCAACGTTTCCTTTTATAGCACTTAAAACGATGGCTTCTGAAATTATATCGCGAACCCGTTCCCGGTTTATCACTTCCACGCCTGACTCCAAAAAGTTTTTTGCAAGCTGTGTTTCTGAAATGGGAATAATATCCCAAAAAGATGAAAGAGGCGCAGAAGTAAAGCTACTCTCTTTCATCAAAACGATAACTTTATGCTCACTCAAAGGGCCAGCAATAATGCCTATGCCCGCTAATGCCTGGTTCACCGCACCGGGAAAAAACCGAACCTCCAAAACCACCTCACCGGCCTTGCCCTCTAAATCATCCAAGGCTTTCAAGTATCTATAACTTTTCACATAACGACTGGCTCGCCGAATGATGTTATTAAGATCTGTCTGATTAGCCGCAAACTCTTCTTCGTCAATTAAATCTTTAAACGCGAGAGACATAGCATCTTTCATGGCTAAAGACACAGCCTTCTTACGAGCAACGACATAGTTTTCATTTTTCGCCGTGACTCGGGCGGTTCCTTCATAAGAATCTTTTAATATAGGTTGCGCCAATGCGAAACAACCGTCGAATTGGGCCATCACAAGAAAACCTATGATCCAAAAATATCTTTTCAAAACCGCTTCCTCATCGTTTTTTCTTGGTCGGCCGGGTGGTGAGAAGTGGTTCATTAACCACAAGTTTTTTAAGGGCCTTTACTTCCTTTGGATTCAAAAATCGGCACGCGCCCAAAGGAAGTCCGGTTAGGTTTAATCCACCAAAGTGGGTACGTTGCAATTTGATGACGGGATGCCCCACATGCTCGCAAACTTTTTTAATATGTCTATTCTTACCCTCAACAAGTGTCATTATAAGAAAGCAATTTTTGCCACTGGTTTTTTTAATTTTGGCTTCGATCGGCTTAAATTTCTCGCCATCGATATGTACCCCGCGTGTTAACCGTTTCAGCGTTTTTTCGTTTGGCATCCCCGAGACCTTTACTTTATAGGTGCGTTCAACCTTATACTTTGGCAGCAATAGTTTCTTTGCCAGCGTGCCATCGTTGGTAAATAGCAACACCCCCTGGGTATTAAAATCAAGACGCCCTACTGGAAAAACTCGAACTTTGGTGACCCGCACATATTCCATGACTGTGGTTCTACCACGCTTATCTTCCGCCATAGTGGTGAGGCAACCGGTAGGTTTATTTAAAACCACATAAACTTCTTCCTGCTTTCTGGGGATGGGTTTTCCAGAAACTTTTATGGAGTCTACACTGGGGTCTGCCAGCGAACCCAGTTGCTTCACAACCTTGCCATTCACCTCCACATTTCCCTGCTCGATCCATCTTTCCGCTTCCCTTCGGGAGGCGAGACCAGCATCAGCTATAATTTTTTGTAAACGAATTTTCATGATGTAAAAAAAGGATGGTGAAACTAATGGGGCTATTCGGGTGAGGTATTTTCCTCATCTTCCGTTACTACAGATTCGGAAGCATCTGCATTTGCGAATTCTATCTGTGACTGCAGAGGCGGATCATCTCCTTCCAGCTCTTCTTTTAGATCTTCAAGCGTTGGCAGGTCACTCAAATCTTTCAAGCCAAAATATTCCAGGAATTTTTGTGTCGTACGATACATGATGGGCCGCCCCGGAACTTTTTTTCGACCTGCTGGTCCGATCACTTTTTTTTCTAACAGAGTTTTAACAACCCCACTCGAATCGACGCCACGAATATCGTCTACCTCCTGACGCGTAAGAGGTTGTTTATATGCAATGATGGAAAGCGTATCCAGACTGGGTTGCGACAACCGTGACGACCTGTCAAGCTTCAAGAATTTACGAATCCATTCATTGAACTCATGCCGGGTACACAACTGGTAACCATCGGCCACTTCCAATATCTGAAGATTTCGAGATTGATACTCTTCCTTCAACTCTTCAAGAATCACCTGCAAATCATTTTTTTCTGCCGTGTTGAGAAAAATTTTTTCAAGCTCCGCCACATTCACAGGCTGGTCAGCGGCCAACAAAACATTCTCAACAATAGATTTTAATTCATCTCGTTCCATACTTGTCTCAATACCATTTATCCCCACGCTAGTGGGACTCAAAATATTTACTCAAGGCCAACCCTTGAGAGTGATAATTAGAATTCAGCTCAATTCCATAAACCCGATTGGGTCTTTCCACCACCCGCTCAAACTTGAGCCGACAAAATGTCTGCCCATGTTCTACCATAAATGGAACATCGTGCGGGCGAACTTCCATCACCGCTCGAGTTCCTTGATTTATCAATTCGTCTGTTCCATTCCATCCAAAACCCGAATCGAAAAAACCAGCGTAATGAGTGCGTAATTCGCCGCTATTGGGTTCGTAGGCAATCATTTCCGCAAGCCAGTCAGGCCAGATGCATATCTTCTCTTTCGACATCATAATATAGAAGCTTTCTGGCTCCAGGATCAACCGGTTCTTTTTGGGCCTGTAAATAGGCTCCCAAAACTCTTCTATCTTGTAATGGCCTATTTTGGATAGGTCGATCACATTCGAATTCGTCTTGGCCTTATAAGCTACAATAGACTCGGGTTGGTCGCCATACACATCGACACCGACATAAACACCTTCCTCTAACTTTACCTCATCGACAGGAATGTGGAATCCGCTTTGGTCGAATAAAACCGGGTTTTTCTTAAACTTGCTCACCAGTTTCTTTTTATCCAGAGATTGCGAGGTACGGTGCGCTACCCGCAACTGGTTCAGCGAAAGCCCCGTATGCACCTTTACCGGAAAAGATCGAGGGATGACTTCCAGATAAAGCTTGCCCCGATACCCTAGCGGGATCTCATCAAAACGGTGACCACCATCCACAATCACGCGGGTAAACATATCCAGCCGACCCGTAGAGCTTTTTGGGTTGGCAAGTCCGTAAAACTCGGGAGGCAAATTCAATTCTTCCGCCAGAGGAATCAAATAAATCGCATTCTTTTCCAAGATACCGCCTTTGGAGAGATCAAACTCATAAAGCGTGACATCTTTTAAGCGAGTTTCTACTGGATCGTTCTCTGGCAGAAAACTGCACTGAATTCGATAAGCCTTTTGTCCCAATCGTAAATCGAGGCTCACCGGTTGAATCTGCGATGCCTCGATAGGGACCTGGGAGTGGATCATCCCTTCCTTCAACGCCTTTTCTATAAACTGACAGGGAAGATAACCCGACTTGCCCTTCAGACAGGCTACAAGACCTTCTATTTCTATTGTGGAGTTCATTTATTATTTATTAAGTCTGCGGGTCTCAGCCAGGCTAAAACCATCGTCGAAGTAACCAGAAAACCCTGTTGGCAAGAAATAATCCCAACCTGTTCAGTTGACAGGCCGTTCGCGGCTATGATTTAATCGTATTACTCGAAGAAATTCAACCTGATTATTCCTAATAATTAAGCAAAAATCAGCTGGAGCCAAGAATGGTGGTTTCTTTCGTGCTATTAACAAAAAAACAATGGAATAAATATTCTCAAGCGGCGATCTAAAGCAAATGGGTTATTAACAATGATATCAGGATTGTATAAATAAGTTATGGAATCAAAACACAAAAAAACCGAATCAACAAATTTATTAAAAAACTCCATTCTTACGATTGCGGGGCTTGCAGTTCTAGGAGCCGGACTTTGGGCCTTGATGCATTATTCAGCCCCTGCCAGCAATCTCCAATCCTATGCCAGTTATCAAGAATCAAATAATAAACCTGAAATCAAAAAATATAATCCTGAGAAATCCGCGCCCCAGGATACCCAGAAAACCGCCCCTAAAACGGATTTAGGCAATCTGATAAAAACAGCTACATCCACTCCATCACCAAGAGCTACTCTGCCTCGGCAAGCACTGGAACATATCCAAAAAGGGATGGAGTTTACAGAAAAAGGCGAATTCAACGCCGGTAGCATGGAATTTGAAAAAGCCTCCGTTATCAGCCCCGACTCTTCAGAACTTTACTCCATCTGGGGTGCTGCATTGCGGATGGCGAAAAAATTTGAAGGCGCTAACAAACGTTTTGCCCGAGCCCACGAGTTATCTCCAAACGACAGTGAAATCACTTTCAACTGGGCCATGTCACAACTGGAAGGTGATATCCCCGAAGATGCGATCCGTCTTTTTCAGAAAACCATTGATCTGGCACCCAATAACCTCATGGCCTACAACTTGCTGGGAAAATCTTATGGTCGAAAAAAAATGTATGACCAGGAAGTCAGCGCTTATAAAAAGGCAATTGAAATCGAGCCTGATTTCGCTTTAGGCCATTTCAACCTCGGCATCGTTCTAGGAATCCAAAAGAAATTTGAATCAGCTGCACCCCATTTTTTGAAAGCCATTGAACTGGACAAACAATATGAAAAACCCTTTGTAATCCAGATGCTAACCGCCTTGGGCAAATATGATCCTGCCGCAGAAAAACCGATCAACCAGCCCAAACCACAAGAACCTGAACCTGTAAAACAAGCCAAGGTCGACCCTCCTAAAACAGAAGGAAACAAAGAAGGTTCCGGGTCTGATCATAAAATGGAAGAGGGTTCCAAAAAAGTCAACGATACCACTTACGTCAAAGGAAAGATTCTTATAAATGGTAAGGCACCTAGTCCCAATACACTTGTCTTTTTGGAGACCAAAACAAAAATGCGAGTACCAAGTCAGAAAAAAGGAGCGACCCTGACTATCAATCAGAGTGGGTTAAATTTTCAACCTCGCCATTCCGTTATTCAAGTAGGAACCACCGTAACTTTCGCGAACCATGATAAGGAAGTTCATAATATTTATTCCAAATCTCTAAGCAACCAGTTCAATCTGGGCGCCATGGCCTCAGGGTCTGGCAAAAGCATCGAGTTCCACACTGCCGGCCCCATCGTATTACGTTGCAATATGCACAAAGACATGATCGGCACTCTCTTTGTCGTTCCCAATGGTCACTTCACCCAACCCAATGCAAAAGGCGAGTACGAATTTAAAAATGTCAAAAGTGAAGGATATATCATGCAGGTCTGGGCCCCTATGCTGAGCCCCGATGAAGTTGAAGCAAACCTCCGCTCTGCTGATCTAACAGGAGTCGACCAAACCATTGACTTCGATATTAAATCGGCCTCGGTTCCCGGAGAGATCCACGACATGACCGATCCCACCGATTACAACGCGATCGTCGACAATATTGAAAGAGAAATGTTACAGGCTATCGAAGACTGGAAAAACGGCAAAAAATTCATCTCGAGAAAACGTATGTTGATGGCAGTCACAAAACATTTTGCGGGAGAAGGTCTGAAAGGCGCCATCGCCAAAAGTTTCAGTTCCAAACGCAGCATACTTCTGGAACGAAAACTGGATAAAATTCGTAAAGAAATTTCAGGCTACGGCAAAACCGAAGAACCCGTGACCGAAGCGTCGCTCAAGAAACAAGCCGAATTCGCGGTTGCGGCATTACGCAATAACGTAAAAGAGCTGGAATCGCGCATTCAGCCCACCACCCTGGGCGACTAGGCGCGGAGCCAATAGGTCATCTCATTTCTAAGCGAACGAAAGCCAATGGGCTTCTAAAATTGGTTTATTTCAATGTTCCCCCTGACAAGAGGGCATTATTAAAAGAGGATTTTCAACCCTCCTGACTATTGACAATCAGAATGTTATATTGACCTGATGAGTTTAAAAATATTCAACACAATGAGTGGGAAGAAGGAAGACTTTGTCCCTCAAAAAGAAAAGCAGGTTGGCATGTATGTCTGTGGCGTCACCGTCTACGACTACTGCCATGTCGGTCACGCCCGCGCGGCTATTGTCTTCGACACCCTTTACCGCTACCTGCAATATCTCGGCAACGATGTCTGCTTCATTCGCAACTTCACCGACATTGATGACAAGATCATCAACCGCGCCAACGAAGAAGGCATCGACTGGCAAGAGGTCAATCGAAAATACATCGAAGCTTTTCATGAAGATATGGGAAAACTCAATATCGCCTCTCCCACGGAAGAACCGAAAGCCACAGATCACATCCCTGAAATGCTGGAGATGATCCAATCTCTTGTCGATCAGGACAAGGCATATGAATCAGGAGGCGATGTATTTTATTCCATAAAATCATTCAAGGAATACGGTTGCCTCTCTGGGAAAAATATTGGCGATTTGCAGTCAGGGGCTCGCGTCGAAGTCAACGACACCAAAAAAGACCCGCTGGATTTTGCGTTATGGAAAAAGAGCAAGCCGGGAGAACCTTCATGGGATAGCCGATGGGGACAGGGTCGACCGGGCTGGCATATCGAATGTTCGGCGATGAGCAAAAAATATCTCGGTGACACCTTCGACATTCATGGCGGTGGCAAAGATTTAGTATTTCCACATCATGAAAATGAAATTGCCCAGTCCGGCGGTTGCACCGGCAAACAGCCGGTTCGCTATTGGGTTCATAACGGATTCGTGAACATCGACAAGGAAAAGATGTCTAAATCCTTAGGCAACTTTTTCACCCTCCGCGATGTTTACAAAAAATATCATCCGGAAGTATTGCGACTATTCTTAATCAGCAGTCAGTACCGAAGTCCAATCGACTTTTCCGAAAAGAACCTGGAAGATGCGACCAAGGTGATGTCTCGATTTTATGAAGGGGTTGCCGGAGCAAACGAAAAACTAAAAGACCTCGACACAGGCTCTATTTTAGGGTTTCAGGACAAAGTTAAAGAACATCCTCTAACAAAAATTTTTGAAAAGGCAATGAATGACGACCTGAACACCGCCGTAGTCATGGCCCATCTGAACGAAGGACTGCGAAACATCAACTCGGCGTTGAACAATGCAGACGACCTGGAAGATTTTGCAGTATCTACCCACGCATGGCTGAACGCAGGAAAAGTTCTCGGATTATTTTCCCGAACCCCTGAACAATTCGAAACGGAATTATTTGCGATCAAAAACGAAAATCTTAATCTCGACGTTAAACAAATAGAACAATTGATTGCCGACCGCAATGCCGCGCGTAGCTCTAAAAACTGGGCGGAAGCCGACCGTTGCCGCGACGAGTTAACTGCAATGGGTGTGCTGATTGAAGATACGGCTAACGGCACTCACTGGAAGATCAAATGATCGCTGCGGAAAATTTTTTAGATGCCTATTTGAAATTTACACGCGTCTTAAATCAGTTTGAAGTTCGAGAAGAAGACCGCACGATACGCGTCCCCTAAAAAGTAATTCGCTGCATCTGTAAAGACCAGTTGTTTTGCACTCTCAAACTCAAAACTCAGGACGATCAAAACCTGGAAATCATCTACCCTGGCCACTGGATTTTTTGTAAAGGACCTGACTTCACCAACTCAACCATCAAGGTCAACGGAAAAGCCTACGAGGGAGATGTTGAACTGCATGTCTATGCCACCGATTGGGAAAGCCACGGTCATTCGCAAAATCCAGATCACCAAAGGGGCCAGCGACAATAAGTTAATCCGATTTATCAAACATTATATTTTTGGCGACGAGAAAGAAATGCTGCGGCTGCTGACCTCCGAAAAGTAGGTGCAGGGGCTAACGCAGGTTTATCAGGATTTTTGTACTTAGAGCGAGAATAACAGCTTGCACTACCCTTTCCCTAATGTGATTGGCAAGTATTTTTCATGAAAAAACACTAAAAATGCAGCATCCCCATTGCGCATTCCGCTAATTTCCCGTACAATTCTCCTCCCCCTTGATTCTATTGAAAAATCAGGATAAAGTGGAGTTTCCCTATCATATTGAAGGAATTTCTGTATTAAATGGATCATTTAGACGAGCTTGAAAATCAAAGTATATTTATCCTCCGCGAAGCCTACAAAAACTTTAAGAACCTTGCCATGCTGTGGTCGATTGGTAAGGATTCTACAATTTTGGTATGGCTGGCGCGTAAGGCCTTTTTTGGGCATTGCCCCATCCCTCTGGTTCATATTGACACCACCTATAAAATCCCAGCAATGATCGAGTACCGTGATCATTATGCCAAGAAGTGGGGACTGAATCTGGTAGTCGGTAAAAATCAGAAAGCTTTAGATGAAGGCATGAACCACGAAAAAGGACGTCTCGTTTGCTGTGAAGCCCTTAAAACCCAGGGCCTGCAATGCATAATGGACGAGCATGGATACACTGGGCTCATTCTTGGCATTCGCCGTGATGAAGAAGGCACACGTGCCAAAGAGCGATATTTCTCACCGCGCGACAAAAACTTTGAATGGAACTTTAAAGACCAGCCTCCAGAACTTTGGGACCAATATAAAACTACATTTGCGGATGACACTCACATTCGTATCCACCCCATTCTTCATTGGACCGAGTTGAACGTTTGGGAATATATTTTGCGAGAGAAAATCCCCATCATCGATCTCTACTTTGCAACCCCCGAAGGCAAGCGTTACCGGTCATTAGGCTGTGCCCCTTGTACTGGCACCATAGATTCCAATGCAAAAAACGTGGAAGAAATTGTTGAAGAGTTAAAAAACAACACAACAACATCAGAGCGTTCCGGAAGGGCACAGGATCAAGAAAACACCTATGCCATGCAGAAACTGCGAGCCCGAGGATATATGTAAATGGGCAATAACGGAAACGCGCAAGAACTTGCCAGCCGCTTGATGCGGATGGTCATAGTAGGTCATGTGGATCACGGCAAATCTACTTTAGTAGGTCGTCTGCTCTCCGATACAGGAAGTCTGCCTGAAGGAAAACTCGACTTCGTCAAAGATATATGCGACCAGCAGGGAAAAACTTTCGAGTTTGCATTCCTGCTAGACGCATTGCAAGAAGAGCAGGAACAAGGTATCACCATTGATACCTCACAAATCTTCTTTGATACCCCGAAAAGAAAATACGTCATCATCGACGCTCCGGGTCATAAAGAGTTCCTGAAAAATATGGTAACAGGTGCTGCCGATGCAGAAGCCGCACTTCTTCTCATTGACGCCAAAGAAGGCGTTCAGGAACAATCTAGACGCCACGGTTATATTCTTAAGCTACTAGGTCTCACTCAGGTGGCAGTGGTCATCAACAAAATGGATTTGGTGGGTTACGACGAAAAAGTGTATTCCAAAATTAAAACGGAGTACACCAACTTTTTAGAGTCGTTAGGAGTTGAAGCGAGAGAGTTCATCCCCGTTTCAGCAAAGTTAGGTGTCAACATTGCCGAACTGAAAGATGAAATGCCTTGGTACAAAGGCCCCACTGTTTTAAATATGCTGGATCAGTTCGAGAAAAAGCCGAGACCCGATCATCTTCCCTTCCGCTTTCCCGTGCAAGACGTCTATAAGTTTGACGAACGCAGAATCATTGCCGGGCGTGTGGAATCAGGCAAGCTCAAAGTAGGAGACCGTGTTATCTTCTCGCCCTCAAGCAAACAGGCCGTCGTCAAAACCATAGAAGCCTGGAGCGTACCCGAACAACCCAACGCAGCAACTTCTTCGGAATCCATTGGATTCACTTTGGACGAACAGATTTTTGTCGAGCGTGGAGATGTTTGTACTTTAATGGACGAGTTACCGATCGTTTCTACAACTTTCGATGCCAATGTTTTCTGGATGGGAAAACGCAATCTGGAAAAAGGCCGCAAATTCACAATCAAGCTAAACACTCAGGAAGTGGAATGTGAAGTCCATGAATTTAAAAAAGCCATCGATGCTTCCACCCTTGAGACATTAAGCAATCAAGACTACATAGCAAAAAATGATGTCGCGGAACTGACACTGAAAACGAGATCTCCAGTGGCTTTTGATCTTTTTGGGTCTATCGCGTCCACAGGACGTTTTGTATTGGTCGATGAATACGACGTTTGCGGTGGCGGAATCATCACCACCTATAGTCCGACGACCAAAGAAGACAAACTCAGAGATGAGGTCCGTACCCGCGATTTCAACTGGATAAAAAGCGACATCAAACCAGAAGAACGTGCTTATCGCAATGGGCACCGTGCCGCATTGATCCTCATCACCGGCGAACCGGGCTCAGGAAAAGGACCGTTGGCAAGAACCCTTGAACACAATCTTTTTCAGAACAATTTTCAGAGCTACCTTTTAGATCGCAGAAATGTGAACCTGGGTGTCTCCGCTGATTTAGGCGATGCCACTGTTGAAGATGAGTCCGCAAGGCGGCTAGGGGAAGTGGCAAAACTGTTTCTCGATGCCGGGCATGTGGTGATTTCCACATCCAACGCTTTTCACAAAGAAGACCAGGAAGACCTCAGACTGTTGGCTAACCCTTACCAGGTGATAGAAATACAGGTCGCCTCGCAACCCACAGGCGAACCCGATATCACCATGTCTCTCGATCAAGCTCAGGACGCAAAAACCGCATCCACCAAAATTCAGGACTTTCTAAAAGAAAAGAAGATATTAATGGGACATAACTATTCCATTTAGCGGAGTAAGCCCCGCGGGCCAATGGGTCTATTCTTCTTAATGCCAAATTATTGCGTTCAAGCTTCTGGATGTGGGGTTTCAATGATCTCCCTCTGATAACTCGAACAATAGAATACGTTTTGTTGGATGGGGTAAAAGGGGGTTGCTTTAAAGGTACAAATTGACCCCATCTACTTAAAGAATTAAGGATTGACATTGTCCGGTTAATCGGGCATTAATAACGCTCTCGAAACCTAAACATCTAAAGGGTTAACATGCCAAAAATTAAAGTAATCAACACCGAAACGGATGAGACCTTTGAATTTAAAGCAGGTTATGGTGCCAATTTGCGGCAGGCGGCCCAATATAATGATGCAGAGGTTTATAAAGGCCTCAACAAATTCCTCAATTGCCGAGGCACAGGTTTATGCGCCAAATGCGTAGTAGAAGTAGAGCCTATGGAAAACGTAAACGGACGCACTTTTTTTGAAAAGATCCACAAACTCGAAGATCACCAAAAACTCGGTTGCCGGGTAAAAGTCTACGGCGACATCACCGTCAAAGCCGCCATCGCAGACTAGCTTTCGCTAGCTTACTCTCCTTAAATTTTACCCTTGTCCGCCTGCGTGATTCTATCGTGGCTTGTCACCAAACCCAAATTA
>Ga0209631_10006438_pt1 | contig 12083 bp, 11 predicted proteins | sample COG_08_FD_184752 | JGI IMG/M metagenome (GOLD analysis project Ga0209631, IMG submission 184752) | Pelagic Microbial community sample from North Sea - COGITO 998_met_08 (SPAdes) (version 2) | ecosystem: Environmental > Aquatic > Marine > Neritic zone/Coastal water | place: Helgoland, sampling... | reverse complement strand
CAAGTAGGGGGTACTCACTACAAAGATTGTAAGATACAACCTGTAGAATATATCCATGCTAACGACCTTACCTTCCTCGAAGGGAATGTTATTAAGTATATCACACGTCATAAAACAAAGGGTGGTGAAGCTGACATACGTAAAGTAATTCACTACGCACAGATGATACTACAAATGGAATACAATAAAGGAGACTAACTACATGCCTCAGATGACCCACCTTGGCATCAACATCAACCCCGCACAAGATCACTTGTTCGACGAGCTTGGTATTGCTAGGCTTAAGGAATCTTACATGATGGATACTGAGTTGTCTCCTCAAGAGAGATTTGCTTTTGTATCTAAAACATTTTCTACTAATAACGATCACGCCCAAAGACTTTATGACTATGCCTCTAAGCATTGGCTGTCTTACTCTACTCCTATACTATCTTATGGTAGGTCCAAGCGTGGGCTACCCATCTCGTGTTACCTTAACTACATTGATGACACCGCTGAAGGATTAGTAAACAATCTATCAGAGACTAACTGGCTGTCCATGTATGGTGGTGGTGTAGGTATTGGCTTTGGTATTCGTTCTGCTGATGACAAGTCTACGGGTATGATGCCTCATCTAAAGATGTATGATGCCTCTAGCCTAGCCTACCGTCAGGGACGTACACGTAGGGGAAGCTACGCTGCCTACCTAAACATTGATCACCCTGATATACTATTGTTCTTGGAGATGCGTAAGCCTACTGGTGATCAAAACTTTAGATGCTTGAACCTCCATCATGGTATTAATATTAGCAATAAGTTTATGCAGCTTATTGAAGATTCTATGACTGATCCTAATATAGATGATAGCTGGCATCTACGTGATCCACATACAAAAGAAATTAAAGATACTGTATCAGCAAGAGATATGTGGCAGCGTATCTTGGAGATGCGTATGCAAACAGGCGAGCCATATCTACACTTCATTGATACATCTAATGAGAAGATGCCGGTATGGTTGAAGCAGCTTGGCTTAGAGATTAATCAGTCTAATTTATGCTCAGAGATTATACTACCAACTAATAAAGAGCGTACTGCTGTATGCTGCTTGTCTTCTCTTAACTTAGAATACTTTGATGAGTGGTCTAAGGATAAGGGCTTTCTTAAAGATGTGCTGGAGATGTTAGATAATACTCTGAGTAAGTTTATTGGGGATGCTCCTGATAGTATTAGCCGTGCTAAATATTCAGCAATGCGTGAACGTAGTGTAGGTGTAGGTGCCTTGGGTTTTCATGCTTACCTACAGAAGAAGGGTATGCCTTTTGAATCTGCCGTGGCTAAGTCTGCTAACATGAGAATGTTTAGACACATTAGATCAGGTCTTGACTCAGCTAACCTTGAGCTTGGACGTGAGAGAGGTGAAGCTCCTGACGCTGAAGGTACAGGACTAAGGTGTAGTCATGTCATGGCTATTGCACCCAATGCTTCTTCCTCTATTATTATGGGCAATACTTCTCCATCTATTGAACCGTGGAGAGCTAACGCCTACAGACAGGATACCTTGAGTGGTTCTTTCTTAAATAAAAACAAGTTCTTAGATAAGCTTATTAAAGACAAGTGTGAAAAGAATACTAACTTAAACTATGATCGTATCTGGTCATCAATCATTGCTAATGATGGTTCAGTGCAGCACCTACGCTGCTTGAACGACCAAGAGAAAGAGATATACAAGACTTCTATGGAGATTGATCAGCGGTGGGTGATTGAACATGCTGCTGATAGACAGGAGTATATTGATCAGTCTCAGTCACTCAATGTTTTCTTTAGGCCAGATGCAAACATCACCTACCTACATGCTGTACACTTCATGGCATGGAAGAAGGGGGTCAAGACTATGTACTACTGCCGCTCTGAAAAGATTGGTAAGGCTGACAAGGTATCCCGTAAGATTGAACGGGAGATTATACAGGAGATTGATATGGAAGCACTTGCTTCTGGTGAGGAATGCTTGGCCTGTGAGGGTTAGCATGATATACAAGTGGTACTGTCACCTAAGATCAAGAGGATATGGAATTTTAACTAGCATCTCCTGTGCTATGTGGAACAGTCGCTATCCTTTTGATCACGAAGACGACATACCAAGGCAGTGGAAAGACAACAGAGGAAAGAGACCATACTATGACCAGTAAACTAAAGCTTCAAGATAGACGTGACTACTTCAAACCGTTCCACTACCCGTGGGCATATGACCTGTGGTTGAAACATGAACAGTCTCACTGGCTGCACACTGAAGTACCCATGATGGAAGACATTAAAGACTGGAAGAATACCCTCTCTACTGAAGAGAAGTATTTCTTAACTAATATCTTTAGGTTCTTTACTCAGTCTGACATTGATGTAGCTGGTGGGTACATTGATAACTACCTACCTAACTTCCCACAGCCTGAAGTACGCATGATGTTGTCAGGCTTTGCTGCTAGAGAAGCACTACACATTGCAGCCTACTCACACTTGATTGAGTCACTGGGTATGCCTGACTCTACATACAATGAGTTCTTGGAGTACGATGCCATGCGTGAGAAGCATGAGTACTTCATGGCTAATGTAAACAGTAAGAAAATATCTTTGCCTATTAAGATTGCTGCTATCTCTGCCTTCACTGAGGGACTGGCACTGTTCTCTAGCTTCATCATGCTACTTAACTTTCCACGTCATGGTAAGATGAAGGGCATGGGACAGATTGTAACGTGGTCTATTGTAGATGAGACACAACATGCAGAGGGCATGATCCAACTCTTTAGAACTTACATTGAAGAGAACCGTGAGGAGTGGAACGACGAAACCAAGTCAGCTATCTATAGCATTGCAGAGACTATGGTTGAACTGGAAGATAAGTTTGTAGACCTATCCTTTAAGATGGGAAAGGTAGAAGGTCTTAGGGATACTGAGGTAAAGGAATACATTAGGTACATTGCAGACCGTAGGCTTATCTCTATGGGTATGAAGGGTATCTTCAAGGTCAAACGTAATCCTCTGCCTTGGGTAGAGACTATGATCAATGCACCTACTCATACTAACTTCTTTGAGAACCACTCCACTGACTATGCAAAGGGTGCGTTGAGTGGTAGCTGGTCAGAAGTATGGGCAGAAAGTGCTTGACAGATAAACAAATATAGTGTATAAGGATAATGATTATGGAACTTACTGCTGAAATAGCTAGAGAATTATTAACTTACAATCCTAATACTGGTAAACTCTTATGGAAAGAAAGACCCCTAAAATATTTTAACAACCCTATCCATACAAAGCGTTGGAATACTAAATATGCTAACAAAGAAACATTTACAGCCCTTGTTTATAGAAAGTCTGGTTATCCAGCTAGATTAGATGGTCGTCTGTTCAACAAAACTTATTCAGCACATCGTATAGCATGGTTAATCTATTATGGTGAGTGGCCTAAAAATCAAATAGATCATATAAATCAAGACCCTACAGATAATAGAATAGAAAATCTTAGGGATATAACTAACTCTGAAAATAGTAAAAATAGAACATTACAGAAAAATAATAAAGTTAATTTTAATGGAGTATTCTTTGATAAACAAACGAGTAGATATAGAGCGCAAATAAAAGTAGATGGCGTGAAGAAATGTTTAGGACGTTATGATACATTAAAAGAGGCAATAGCCGCTAGAAAAGTAGCAGATATTAATTACAATTTTCACCCTAATCATGGGAATTTAAAAAGGAATATAGATGAAGAAATCACCTAACACTGTATACATAGGATACGATCCTAAAGAGAATACAGCCTATGAAGTTTTAAAGTTTACCATTGAGCGGATTGCTGTAGATAATGTACGTGTTGTACCTATCCGGCGTGATGTAGTAGAGCGAATGGGTATGTACACCAGAAAGTTTGATGTAGTTGATGGACAAACTATTGATAAGATTGACGGCAAGCCCTTCTCAAGTGAGTTTAGTTTCACTCGCTTCTTGGTGCCAGCCATGAACATGTATGAAGGCTGGGCCTTGTACATGGACTCTGACATGTACCTACGTACTGACATCAATGAAATCTTTGAAGAGTATAACTCAGACTACTATCCACTGTACTGTGTTAAACATAAGTATGCACCGGGTGATGGTGTTAAAATGGATGGACGTAAGCAAGAGAACTACCGACGTAAGAATTGGTCTAGCCTTATGCTCTTTAACTGTGGTCATAAGCTCAATAAGAAGCTTACTCCTGAACTTGTAAACACACAGACAGGTGGATACCTGCACGGATTTGAGTGGTTGCCTGATAAAGATTCTGATATTGGTAGCATCCATGAAGAATGGAACTGGTTGGACAATCATTCTCCAGAAGACATGGATGCCAAGAACGTACACTTTACAACAGGTGGCCCTTGGTTTAAAGATTGGAAGTGTGGTCGGACTATTGATGGTAAGTATGCAGCCGAATGGAATGGGGATTATACATACCTAGCAGGGCGAGGTAAAGTAAAGCCAATGGATATGTATAATGAAGTATAAGTTTGTAACATGTTTCAATGAAGACTACCTACAGAAGATGTCCTCGCATCTTCTTAGGTTGATGACTACCTCATGGGAATCATCTATAGAGATTCATTGCTATTACTATGATGTAGATATTAAAAAACATTCTCTTCCTAAGGCTGACAACATCTTCTACCATAACCTAGAAGAGATGGAAGAATACAATGAGTGTATGGAAGCTAATAAAAAACACAACGGTACTGAAGGAGGGGCAGTACAGTATAATCGTTCAATAGATGCTGTTACATTCATACCTAAAGTAATGGCTCTAACTGAAGCTGCCTTTGAGAACGAGAAGTGTTGGTTGTTCTGGTTAGATGCTGACACTATTTCTAAGAAGAACATTACGGTAGATTCTCTTGATAAGATGCTACCCATTAACGAAGATAAGTGTGACATCGTTTATCTAGTAGATGATAAAGATGAGCCAGACTATTTTCTACAGGGCTTTAACCTATCACGTCAGACAGCCGTTGATATGCTTGGTGATCTACGTGGTTGCTATATCTCTAGTGAATTTCTAAACTATCGTGAGTGGTTTGATGGTTTCATCATGAGTCGCTTGATGACTATCTATACTGCACATGGTATGAGAGTGCATGAGTTAAGCTTACAGAACTCTATAGTAAATGATTTGTTTATCCATCTCAAGGGTAGTACTAACATTGCTCTTAGGGATGCTGAAGGACAGCGAGTATTTAAACTATCTAATGAAGCAACTTCTCCTGACATCTTACCTAATAGGTACAAGCAGCTTGCTGATATTATAAGAAATTACAAGCCAAAGACTATCTTGGAAACAGGTACATGGAATGGTGGACGTGCTATTGAAATGGCTCTAGCTTCTTTTGAAAACTCAGATGAGCTACACTACATTGGCTATGATCTATTTGAAGATGCCAGTATTGAAGTTGATGAAGAAGAGTTTAATGTAAAACCTCATAACACTTATGCCGCAGTCACCAAGAGACTGAATGAGTTCACTGAAGTTATGAAGAAGACTAATAAGAAGTTTACTTTTGAACTTCACAAAGGAAATGTACGCAATACTCTTACATCTCTAGCACTAGGTAAGATTGATCTTGCCATGATAGGAAGTGGTAATAGTATTAAAACTGTAGAGCATGAGTATGCCATGCTTAAACATGTTCCTATTGTAGTGATGGATCATTTCTTTACTAAGGATGACGACGACAAGACACCGCCTGAAGAATACCATGGAGTTAAAAATGTCTTTGATGCAATACCTACGAAGAAAGCTGACGCTCAAGAAACTACTGAGGATGGTTGGACTGTATTCGATGAGACCACTAATGTTAGGAAGTACGTTCTACCTTCTAGTGATAATGTCGTTGGTGGTGGGCATACTCATCTCTGTCTACTTCTCTCCGATGAATCACTACCTGACTGCCCCGATGAGTTAAAGAGAGTTCCCGTAATTGTACACCCAAGGGACTGTGTACCAAAGGAATATATTAGAGATAACATTGTCTCCAATATGAAACTTCTTAATGATAAGAAGTGGATATCCAAACATCCAATACATAAAGGTAAAGCTATTCTAGTTTCTGCTGGTCCATTTACTGACTATGCTGATATCAAAGAGTTAATGAATAAACACAAGGATATTAAAGTACTATGTGTTAAACATTCTTATCCTACTCTTTTAAAGAATGGTATTGTTCCTTGGGGTTGTATCATCCTTGATCCACGTCCTATTACTGGGGTGTCTACGCATGGTGTAGTACGTAAGGAATTATTTAAGAAGCTTAACCCTAAGACTAGGTTCATGGTAGCATCCATGACTGATCCTAGTGTCACTGAGTATCTTATTGAGAATGATTGTAATGTATGGGGATGGCATGCCTTTACTGATTCACTAAGGAGTGAGGAAGAACAGGGACAGCAGATTAAGAACCAACAAGTAAAGATCATGGATGAGCTAGGCATTCCAAAGGGTGCTACCCTAATCACAGGCGGTACGTGTGCTGCCATGAGGGGCATTGGTATGCTCCATACTCTAGGGTTTAGAGACATTCATCTCTTTGGTTTTGATTGCTGTATGGAAGAGCCTACCAAGGAGCAGATGACTGAGACTACAGGAGACTTAGAAGGTGGTGAGACACCCAGACCTAAGTACTTCCAAGTAACAGTAGACAATAATACATACTGGACTACAGGTGAGCTTCTAGCTATGGGTCAGGACTGTGAGAAAGTATTCTCCGATGAAGGTCTTGAAGGTATCTTAACTTTTCACGGCGAGAATACTATGGTATCTGATCTGTGGAAGCTCAAGGAAGCACTAGAAAAACGTCCACAATTTGAGGGATACTATGATTGATACTAATAAGTTATTGAGTAGACAGGGACCATCTAAAAGATATACTGAGCTGCTTACTGAATACCAGAGTATGCACAAAGTTAGTGACGGTATGTTCAATGGGCGTAGTCTAGTAAAGTTTATAGATATAATTAAAAATTATTTAGACAAGCATGAATGTAAAAGTCTAATTGATTATGGTTGTGGTAAGGGTCTTCTATACACAGAAGACTTTAAGAAAGTAACTCGTAGTAACGACGCACTGCAAGTACCCCTTACTAAGTACTGGGGATTGGACAAGCTTGCACTATTTGATCCGGGCCATGAAGAGCATAACAAGTTGCCAATGGGTTTGTATGATGCAGCTATTTCAACTGATGTATTGGAACATGTACCAACCAGTGATTTAGACTGGGTGATCAGGGAAATCTTTAGCTACTCTCAGAAGATGGTGTTTCTTAATATCGCATGTATGCCAGCAGTGAAGAAGTTATCTGATGGTAGTAATGCACATATTTCTGTACATAGTCCCTATGATTGGTTGCAATACATTGCTGAGATCACTGAAGACTTTACTAAACAGTACCCAGACTTTACTGTCTATGCTTTCTTTGATGTTGTAGACGAAGATGGTAAGCTAGTAACAGAGGGGTATAAGATACATAATCGTATTAATATTGTACCCCTAACTCAAATGGATAAAAACACAAACAATGTAATAGTAGGAGAAGAATAATGTCAGATATGGATGATATTAAAGATTCAATTGATAGTCTTACATCTGAGATAAGTACTCTTAACATATCTATATCACAAATAGATGCTTGTATTTCTGGAGATTGGGAAGATGCACTTGGAAGACGGGCAGGTATTAGGCCATTAGTTGAAGTAATAGAAAAATTAATTATAGCAATTGTTAGGGGTCAGAAATAATGTTAGGAATTGCAGATTCAGTTATCGGAGTAGCAGGTAAAATTCTTGATAAGTTTGTTGAGGATAAAGACCTAAAGACTAAACTCAATGCAGAGTTAAAAACACAGTTGATTTCTCTTGATCTTGCCCAAGCACAGGCAAACATTGAGCAAGCGAAACATCCCTCTCTTTTTGTAAGTGGAGCTAGACCTGCTATCATGTGGGTGTGCTGCTTTGCTCTTGGTTGGCAGTTTATCTTAGCACCTATCTCAAGTTGGGGATTAGCTATTTGGTATCCTGTTATTACCCTACCTGTATTAGATACACAGTCTCTTATGACGCTGATGTTATCTCTACTGGGTCTTGGTGGTATGCGTACTGCTGAGAAGTGGAAGGGTGTAGCCAGAGATAACATGAAAAAATAAATGGCTCTTAATGAAAAGCAGGAGAAGTTTGCTCAGTCGTATATCCTTCACAGGAATGCGACTGAAGCAGCTAAGTCAGCAGGATACTCAGCAGCGTCAGCAGCCAACCAAGGCTACAGGCTTATCAATAATGAGGAGGTTGCTGAACGAGTAAGAGAACTAGAGAATGAACTAGTAACTAATGTAGATGTTATTGAAGAGATTGAAAATCAATATACATTTGCAAGAGCCAACGGTCATACCAACAGCGCACTAAAAGCTCTTGAGTTGTTGTCTAGGATCAGGGGTAATAACTCTGACATGGATGGAGTGCTTGATGAGAAGTCTTTAGAGGATGGTATAGTACAGTGCTTAAATATCTTAGGTCCAGATAAGGTATATGCCCTGCTAAACAAGTGTGATTTCATGGAGGATGAAGAAGAAGAAGCTATAGAAGTGGTAGAAGAAGAGGAAGACACCACTGAGATAGACTGAATCAACGCTAGGTAGGGTACAAGGCCCGTACAGCAACATTAGTACCTCTAGGGTAGGACAGGTTACAAACTACCCTAGATGGCTACTCAGTGAGGCTATACGGGCCTGTTTTTTTCAGTAATCTAGGTAATTATTTGTAACTCCAAATCCAAGGTCTAGGGCTTTCTTGAGAATTTTCTAAATCATCTAGGTGTATAAATCTTTTTTCATGTGGACCTCTTTGAGCCACACCAATGCCTGTCATGCCACACTCCAATGCTAATCGTACTAATCGTAGAGCATCTTTACCTACTACTTGTACATCAACAGCTCTGCCTTTAATGTGTGCTGAGTATCTGCTTCCACCTATAGCTACGTTATGTGCGGGGTGCCTATAAGCTGAAGTAATAATCATAGGAGTGTTATATTTTTTTCTTAGTTCTTCTAGTTTCAACATGAAATTATCGTTCATGTCGCACTCTCCAGTGCCTCTACAACGAAGTTCTTTCTCTGTAAAATATTCTGAGTTGATAGACATTACTTTAACACTTTCTCCATTAAGTTATCTAGTTTAATTTCTAAACGATCAAAGCGATCCATGATCTGTTTTAAGTCTCTCTCTACATCACTTTTTAAAGCGTACTCTCTAGCCATATCTTCTCTAGTTCTACTGAGTAGCTTACGGTTGTCATCTATCTTGACGTTGACACCCCTGACCCACCATATGAAAGAGCCACAGGCTAGGCTTAGTATAGCATTCCATATCATGCTTACAGAGGCATCCATTATTCATTTCCTTTTAAAAATTTAGCTTCTTCTTCACCTACGTTTGCTTTAGATATAGGATTAAACATATCTAATAAACTATCCATAATAGACCCACCTTCAGCCATATCAACAGTATCTAAGAAACTTTCTAAGTACTCTTCAAAAGCATCAGTACCAACAATAGGAACGTCTGCTCTCCTCTCAGTACCTAGCCCACCTGTAAAGGGTGTGTTCTTTGCTAACCAGTTAGCCAAGGAACGAGGTCTTCTATCTGTAAGATTATATAAAGCTCTTATTAATTGTTCTGTTTTACCAGCTACAGGGCCAAGTGCAGTTGAGATAGGAGACTGTCCATACTTCTCACTTTCAGCAGCACTAATTAATGTATTACCAAAACCTAATAAGTTACTTTGCTGTAGTAGTTTAAACGCTAATTCTACTTCGTCTAAATCAGCCAGTGGGCTATCATCTGCATCTTCATATCTAATAGCATTCTTCATTATCTGAGTGCCATACATAGCTGATAATAATAAAGCAAATGTCAATCCATATTTAAAAGTTCCGTCAAATGTTTCAACAGGTCGTGTTATAGCAGTAGGAATATTAACACCTATCCCACCTTCTCTTTTCATATGAACTGGCATTAAAGGTTTGATTACTTCTTTATAAACTTTAGGTGCAATGGTATTACCAAAGACCATCATAAATCCTTTAAGCTGTGCTATCAAAGCGTAATGTGGATTGCTCATCCATAGGGGTCTATTCACAACATTAGGAGACATTATGATTTCATCTATTGTCTTAGCTAGTGCTTTTCTAATTATAACTGGCGGTTCACCTTCAACTCCAAATCTTTGAGTGGTTACCTCATCTGTTACAGGCTGACCTAGTAATTTAAACTGAGCTATAGCTTGCTCTTCATTTATATTGCTTTCAGCCCATGCAATAGCTTCTTGTTCTACACCAGTTAAATTTATACCTCCAACCACCTCTTGTTGTTGAAGAGCTATATCACTCTCATACTTAGCTATTTGTTTTGCAGTAGGTTTTTTACCCTTCTTACCTTTAGGATATTTAACTCCCTTTGTTGTAAATTTTCTTCCACTAAATAGATTTTTTAAACCTTGCTTATTAAGCCGAAGCCTTGCTTTATTACCTGCCGCAGTTGGCTTGTTAGTTTTAAATTCATCTGAAACAAGAAGTATATCTTCTTGAAGCTGTTGACTAACAGCCACAGAAGCCATCTGCCTACTAAATTGAGTTACCTGTGAAAGAAGGGTTGCCTTAAAGAAGGCATCAGTAATCCTTCTATTAACACTGGTGTCACCTATGTCTCTGATAACATCAGTTAAAGCTAGATCAGCAGTCTGCTGTATAGAATTAAAAGAATTTTCTAAATCACTAATAGGATGTTTAGGTTTAATACTTCTAATAGCCTTATCTAAAGATACCCTAGAAGCTTTTATAGCACCCCATATGGCATTCTTAGAGTCTACCCTGCTCAAGACTAAGATAGGCTCTGATAAAGAAACTATACCAGCAAAAGGAAGTGTCGTTAAGTAACCTGCCGTGACAAGAAATTCATTTGCTTTTCTTAATGCTGGAGTTTCTATACGTTCATTGTTACCTTGAAGTGCTTGGAATACTCTTTGAGTTTCTTTAATTTCTAACGGGCTAAGATTTAATTGATCTACCTTATCGTTAAAATCATTCTTTAATTTCTGTATCTCTGTTCTACGGGCAGCACCAATGATATATTTATTAATGATTGCTTGAGCATCGTTGTTTACTAAACCAGCTTCATCTAATTCAACCACCACTTCTGGAGGAATTGTACGTTCTTTTTCAAAACCTTTTTTAACAACTGACAGTTGATCACTTTGTTCAGGAGTATCAAATAAATTAACTGTTGCATCTGGAGTATATACTCCATCATTAGAAGTAATATTTTCTACAATTTCTTCAGCATTTAGAGCTAACGCTTTTCTAACTTTAGGATCAGTAGCTTTATTATTTTTTAATATTGATACAAACTTTCTCTTAGCCTTTGACCTTCCAAAACCTGTCATTGGAATTTTATAACTTTGAGTCAAGTAGTCTGTAATAAATTCTATCTCAACCCCGGTTTCTTCTAGGTTATCTCTTGTATCATTTAGTAATTTTCTTAGTGGACCTTCTGTGCCCTCTATGATATTACCATCTTGATCAAGATCAGCATTTTTAGCCAGCTTATTAATTATCTCTATCTGTTTTTCACCATTCTTGCCTTTATACTTATCCATATTTAAAGACTGACCACGTAATATTCTAGCTATTCCTTCATTTATATTTTTTTCAATTGATCTTGTGAAAGGAAGTTTATATTCTTTAGCTTGTTCTTGTACTACCACATTAAACTCATCAGCACTTTTTTTAAGACCTTCTCCTGCCAAGACACTAACATTATTAAAGTAATTACCTAAACCATTAAACAGTTTAGCAGTTAATGGGTTTGTGCTTGCAGCTTCTTTTAGAAAACTAATTGATCTCTTAACTAAAAAATCAGCAGGACTCCCAATACTAGGCTGATCTAAAGTATCACTTACATCTAAATCTGTAGCTGCATTAACAACTTTACTATCAAACTCTTTACCTGCTTCTTTCTTTAATTCTTCTTGAGTTCTTTT
>Ga0209631_10006437_pt1 | contig 12083 bp, 9 predicted proteins | sample COG_08_FD_184752 | JGI IMG/M metagenome (GOLD analysis project Ga0209631, IMG submission 184752) | Pelagic Microbial community sample from North Sea - COGITO 998_met_08 (SPAdes) (version 2) | ecosystem: Environmental > Aquatic > Marine > Neritic zone/Coastal water | place: Helgoland, sampling... | reverse complement strand
CATCCGTCGTTTCGACGTTTTGCGCGTTTGGCGTTCGCTCTCTTTTTTAGCGGCTGTAAAAGAGAGAAAATTTGAAAGAAGAGAAAAAGCGTCGTTTCGAAAGTTGCGGAAAAGAGATATTTATACACGTACCCGCCCGAGGATGGTATTTCGGTGATGGCCGCGCGGACGCCGACCGCGATCATCGCGAAAGTTAACGCGAATAGTTTTTCAACGATCGACATCTTTGCGGGAAATGCGCCCATATCCAAATATCGTTACTGGATGTTTGCGTAGGAGTATAAATAATAAGCGTGTACTGAGGAATTTGGAAAAAAGGGCAAAATTTACCAAATTTTACTGCTTTTACTTGCTGCCTTGCCTTACAACGCTCGCGAAGCTCACTTTCATTTTCTTCACAACTTTCCCGTGTTGTTGTTCTTCTCTCGTCCTTTCGCTCTCTTTGTTGTCGTTTATGCTATCTAATAATAAATCTTTTTCTTCTTCTACTTCTTTCTGGACGACGCTCGGCGCGAGCCTCGGCACCGGGAGCGACGAGGCTTCTTTCTTATCACCATTTTCTTCCGTCTTTCCTTCTTTTACTTCTTCTTTTATTTCTTCTTTTTCCTCTTCTCGAGCTCTTTTGTTGTTGTTGTTGTTGTTGTTAACATTTTCAGCAGGAGGAGCAGGTTGTGTTCCGGGCACACCGACCAACTCAAACGCGCTCTCTTCGTACTTCCCGCCTTCCGGCAACGCCCAACTCGGTATATCTTTCTTCCGTAAAAGTTTGATTTGCACCCCCATGCCGGGCTTCCAATTTACAGAACCCGTCGCTCGATCTATGTAATTACCAACCGTCATTTGAAAATTCTCAATTGCCGGGTTCAAGTTGATTTTCTTCTTTTCTCTCGCGTCGCCACTAGTCGTGGACGGATTTGGAAACAACCCAAAAAAGACGTTGCAGTGCACCTCCTTGTCTTTTTCCGGATCGTAAAACTTCTTCACGCCCGGGTGCGCCATCATCGCACCTTCCGAGAACGTCTCCACGCCTTGCACTAAGTTTTTCAGTCGACTGCCGACCCAACCTTCCCATTTCTTAAAATCTTCCTCGTTGTCCGCGGTGATGATGAGCTGTAAATACGTCTTATACTTTGCGAAAAACTGCACGTCCGACCACACGTCCGTCCACTTCGCCTCACCAATCAACACTTTCCCAGTCACAATCTTTCCTCTCTTGAATTCTCTCTTCAATACCTCTAACGTGGACGAACTGACGTTAAACGTTGAATTCTGTGCCGGGTACGCCGGCGTGATGATTTTCATCAACTGGTACCGTTCCGGTTTGTTTACTCGTTCGTCCCAATGTCTCAACCCCGGAATCTGATCTTTCGGTGCGATGTCTAAACTCGTCAGCATAACCGGCGTCGTCCACACCCAATTGTCCCAAATCTGGAAAAAAGAATACACCAACATGGACGCGCTCGCGTTGGGATATAATTGGCACACTCTGGCGACTAAAATCGCCAAATTCACGCCGCCAAAGAAGCCGACGACGTTGGAATACACCCCTCTTCTCGCCGCCCACAACCTCAGCGCTCTCAAGGCAATCCTATACTCCGAATGGTTCGTCACTAACTTCAACAAACTATCCGCCACTCGACAACCGGCTAAAGACTTCACCCCGGCGTCGTCTAAACCGTGTAAAATTTTCGCCGACAAGACGTCTAAATCTAAAGGCACGTTCGAGTACCCGGGTAAGGAACAATACGCAACATCAATCTCAAACCCTCTAAACTCGGTCTTCAATTCTGGCACGACTGCATCTGGCACCGCTACAATCTTCTCCGTCCCTTCGTGTTTCCTCATGTAGTCATAAAACGACCCTTCGAAATCGTCCTCTTCAAAGCCGAAGAAGTCCTCCGCGCGATCGATATGCTTCGGTCCAATGACTAAAGAATCAATATCCGCCGCCGGACCGTGCACCCCGAGTCGATACGATCCAAACGTGTACAAATTACACCGTATGGATTCGTCCGGGTGACCTTTCGAGAGCGATCTGGTCCGGATCCAATCTTGCAACATTTCGTTCAATTCTCCTAAAACTTCCTCTCTCCGAGTGCACTCGCTCTGAGATTCGTACACGTCTTCCAACTTTAACAAAGAGTCCAACTCTTTGGTCCGTTTGATATCCAACGCGCCTAAACCACCGGAGGAGGAGTTGTTGTTGTTGTTCTCGCTGCTGACTCCTTCGTTGTTGTCCACCATCATTTTTGTATATATATAGCGCGTTCGAAAATGATGATGTTGATGTTGAAAATGAAGCTTCTTCAGGAGTCAATCGTATCACGATTTCTTTTTCCAACACAGAGCAGCAAAAGAAGAAGAACACAAAGAAGACAGAGATAAAAGTCTCTCTCTCTCTCTGTTTACTCGCGCAAAGCACGTGCTCTCTCGAAAAGAAACAGAGGAGAGAGAAGGAGAGAGAGAGAGACTTTTGATGAGAGAGTGATGCGACTGTTTTTTTCTGAAGAAAAAGGATGATGTTTTTAAAAAAGAACAGACAGACAGACAGAAGACTGGAAGAGAGAAAAACAGAAGAGCATGCAAAAAAAAAAAACTCCATTCTCTCATCACACACAACAAAACACAAAGAGAAACTTTTTTATAATAAAGTACATTACCTGGTACCTCACGCGTTACATACCAGCATCGCACAAAAGAAGAAGAAGGAGAAGAGAAGAGCAGGAGTAGTAGTATTAGTAGAGCGGTAGAATAGAGAGGCGAGCAGAAAAGTGAATGATCCGATTCTTCTTCAAATCGACGGTGTTGATTTTAATCCTGTTGAATCTGATGGCGTTTTTCGTCCGAAGGAAACAGTTACGACGAAGAGATTATTATGATGATGGTGTTGTGGGTTTTGTCGATGACGATGCGTATTTATACGAGAGGAGCAGGAGGAAAAGCGATGGAGGAAGAAACAGAGTTTATAACGACGACGACGCTGAGTTGTTGAATGCGGAAACGAAGAAGCGCGATGATGATGATGATGATGATGCGCACGTTCGCGTTTCGTTTCCAAAACCATCGACACCATCACCTCCTCTTCCTCCCAAAGCGCCTCCTCAAATGCGGATTAGCCCCGAGTGCGATGGTTTGCACTCGTCGACGATCCAACCGCACACGGAATACGCCGGCGACGTCGTTCACTGGGGCGATACGAACGATCAACCGAACGTGGAATTGTGCTGCATGCAGTGCAAGATGACGAAGATGTGCAACGTGTTTGTGTTCAATCCGGAGACGAAAAAATGCTGGTTGAAGAAACAGAAAGAGTTGTACGAAAACGTGGAGCCGGGGACGATGGCGAAAGGGGATAACGTCGCGTGGACGAGCGGGACGATTGGGCCGTACAGGAAAAGGGAGGTTGGGACGGATGGGGTGATGAAAATGCAGGACGTAGTAGAGAGCGAGAAGACGAAAGTAGTGGACGTTAGAAGAAAAGAGCCGAAGTTACCGGTTGGGCAAGAGACGAGGACGAGAGAGTGCGGGTCGCCAGCTGTAGATGGGTACGCGCACGTCGAGCCTCCGTGTCTGGTGAATTCAATCACGAATAAAGAATTCGATAGCACGGAAACGAGTAGATTAGAACAAATCGCGTGGATTGAAAAACACGCCTCGTACGACGGATTAGCCGTGAGATGGGGAATCGGGCACAAAGCGGCCACGGCGGAGCAATGCGCGCAAAAGTGCCGAGAACACGTTCCAGGGAGAGGTGGTGGCCCGTTCAACGATCTCCCGTGCAATACATTTGTCTGGTGCGACATAGCCAACGACATTTGTTTCGAACCCGACGCGCACGTGCACACGGCTGGCGACTGTTGGTTAAAATTCACCGAAGTTCCCGAACGCGTCGAAATCAACCAAAGAGGCGCGAACGACGATCCTTTCGATGGGTTTCTGAACGAGAACAAGTTGACGTATAAAATGCGACACGTGAAAGCACCGGAAAAAGTGCACTGGACCAGTGGCGTTTTGTTACCGGAAGGTTGGATCCCGTCCAACGGTACTTTAGGACCTCGAGCGAAATGGTGACGACGCGTTTTCATCTTCGAGAAATATAGAATTCGATTTTTGTATAATTCTTCTATGGCTAGTTCGCTAAATTACTACGCGCTTTTTGCTGCTTCATCATCGTTTTCTAATCAATCTCCCATCATCTTTGGGAAGCGCAACACTTTCCTCGCCCTCCTCACCCTCTTCACCCTCCTCCTCCTCTTCCCCTCGTTCGATTCGCTCTCTCCGAATCTCCTCAAACGCCGCCGTCTCTCGCGCGTACTCCATCTTCCTCTTCTCCGCGTCCACAAATGTCAATCTCGGCGTGTTCTTGCTCTTCAATATCGTGCTCACGTATGATTTCAACTTCCCCGCGTTCACTTCTAATTTCCTCGCTAAAGATTCTCGTCGATCGTGAAACGGCGTCGCGAATAAAACCTTCGCGAATTTTCCGTCTTTCGTCACGTAGACGTCCAAAATATCGATTCCGGTCCCTTGGAACACGTGGAACATTTTCGGGGAATGAATCACCGCGATCAACGCCTTGCGGTATTTGTTCGCGTTTTTAATTTGCATCGCATCTGGAACGTCTGAAGAGAAGTATTTATGAGTACTAGTAGTTGATGATGATGATTGTTTCCATGTACTTCTTGTCGTCGTCGTCTTTGTTTCGAGGAGGTGTTGTACGAGTAGGGGAAACGAAATTTTGCTCGAATGTAAACGACAACTCGTCGTCGTCGTAAAAAAACGACAACGAGGGGGAGCAAAACTGCTCGTCGTAAAAGATGAGGAGACAGAAGCTCCTTTTTGCGAAGCAGACGACGATCTCATCAGACAGAGGCTTCGCTTGAACAGGAGGAGTCTCTGCGTCATTTTCATCATTTTTGTGAGGGGAATTTTCAGGTTTTTGTTAAGGAAAATGCCCTAGACAAAGCACACATCATGTCAAGAACAACAACGGATCAAACGCCGGGGTCGCCGAAGACTGCGACCACCACCACAGAGAGACTCGCCAAAGAGTGGCTCTCCGCCGGCGTCGGGTGCGCTTTATCGGACACGGTGTTTAATCCGTTGGAGGTTTTAAAAGTTCGAAGGCAAATTCAAGCTTCTTCAAACACATCATCAACAACAACAACAACAACGTTTGGTTTAGCGCAAACGGCGATCAAGGAAGCGGACGGATCCGCGGTGAGAGGATTGTGGCAACCTGGATTACTCGCCACGTGGATGCGAGGGTTGAGTTATACCGGGTTTCGGATCGGTTTGTATCCAACCGTGAGAGATTATTACGCGGAGAAGTTGAAGAGGAGGAGCGTTGGTGTTAGGGGAATGGACGGGACGAGCGAGGAGGAAGAGGAGAATGGGACGATGAGCGAAAGCGAAAAGTTTGCGCTGAAACTCTTAGCGGGCGCGACGACTGGTGCGATAGGGTCGGCGGTGTTTAACCCGATAGATATAGTGAGAATTCGAATGCAATCGCAACCGTACAGAGCTCTTAGTTTGGGGAGCGAGGCGGCGGCGGCGACGGCGTCTTCCGCGGCGGCGCGACAGAAGACATTTTACCCGTCCACAACTCGAGCGTTTTCAATGATTGCTCGAGAGGAAGGGGTGGTGAAAGGTCTGTGGAGAGGTGTAGGGGTGTGCGTAGCGCGCGCGAGTTTATTGAGCGGGTCGCAGTTGGGGACGTACGACGCCGCGAAGCGGTATTTGTTGCTCCACAGCGAAAGAGAAGAAGACGATGAAATCGAAAAGACAACGACGGCGCCGTCTCCATTTCTGTTCAAGGAAGACGGCCCACCGTTACACTTCACCTGCGCGTTCATCTCCGGTGTCGTCGCGCAAACCGTCACTCAACCCGTGGACACGTTGAAAACTTTAGCCATGTCCTCGAATTCGGGAGGAGGGAACAAAAATTCGCTCTCCCTCGCCGCTAGCGTCATCCGCGAGCGCGGATTTTTCGCCTTGTACAACGGATTCTGGCCCGCGGCTATGCGACAAGGTCCGGTCATGGTTTTGCAAATGCCCATCGTGGAACAGCTCAGACGGTTGTGCGGGTTGGACTATTTCTAGATTTGAGTAGTTTTAGTCGTAGTAGTATTTAATAGCATACGAGTAGTTGGGTACTTAGTAGTAGGAGTCATCGCTTCATTTCCTCACAACAAAACACATCCTTCCATCTCGCGCGCGTTATACCACCCGTTATATATATATAATTCACACGAACAAAACCGAATAATATACAAAAAGCGCTTTTACGACGACGATGTTCGCCCTCGCACTCCGGCAATCGTCATCATTCGCGGCATCATCATCATCATCATCATCATCGAGGAGGAGGAGCTCTTCTCTTCGCAATGTTTCCATTGCTCAAACCAGAGACGTACGACGTCACGATCGACTGCGACTTAAAACGTGGACTCTCCGAGCGTCGTCGTCCTCAGACGACGAGGAAGATGAGGATGATTCCATCGACGAGGACCGCGCGGACGTCCGATCCATCGAGGACGCGAAACGAGAGCTGGAGTACGGCATGAGATTCGGTAAAAGGATGAAGAAAAGATTTCAACCGAAAAAGGTGAAAGATCGAGGTTTACCTATCGCGGACGCTTTAGTGTTGACATCCGCGACGGTATTGGTGGCGTTGGTGTCGCTTTCGCAACACAAAGCGCCGTCGTGGTTGAACGCGGAGTATTTGAGAGAAGTGCCGAGAATTTTACCGAACTTGCCAGCTTTGGTTGGAAGCGTCGTGCACGGGAGTAAACTCTCCGCGGTTTGGGTCCTCGGCGCGTTAGCCGCGGAGGCGTACGAGACGGAGGCGTACGATGCGGATTTCGCGGAGGCGATGAAAAGAACCGTAAAGGCGGGATGTTTCGCGGTTGGGTTGTTGATATTAGTGGAACAGAACGAGATGAGGCAGGCGTTGGAACACGTGATTGGTATGCCGGCGAGTGAGTACGTCGTGGGGGAAAATAGAGAGGCGGATTTGTTGATCAATTCGAAAACGAGCGAGTTGTTCGTCGATTGCGCGTCCTGCGCGGTTGCGATGCTGTCGTGGAGAATCATTCGTTGGAATTCGAGCGTGCCGGGGGATGATTTACCTTTCAATTAATTATAGAATAAACGTTTATAGCAGTCCGTTGTAGTTAAAAAAAGTAGTTCTAAAGTATTTATTCTTTAATCGTCAAACGCGGAATCAATCTTCTCTTGATCTTCTTTGTTTCGCAAGTGCGGCGGAACGTACCCGCCCGTGGAAGAGGCTACTGGTTTCCTCGCTTCCCCGCTACTCGTCGCAGGATTTGAGGCGTTGTTCGTCGTAGAGTCCCTCAAAAACGTGGTATCTTTCACGAGCGTGCCAACCGGTTTCTTCACCTCCTCTTTTTTTTCTTCTTTTATCTGCTTGCCTTTATTCTTCTTCTCCTTCGCTTCCGCTTTCCTCTTCGCGGTCAAAATACTTCCGCCGTCAAACTCTGTGCGCAACTTTGCCTTATACTCCTCAAAGCTCCCGTTGAAGACTTTCACGTGCCCAGGTTTTGGTGGGTTACACTTCATGTCACCTTTTGTCACGCACCAAATCTCGTCGACTACTAAGGAAATCAAACGTTCGTCGTGCGATACGAGCACGACGCCACCTTCGAAATTGTTTAAAGCCATGGCGAGCGATTCGATCGTTTCTAAATCCAAGTGATTTGTCGGTTCGTCTAAAAGCAAAATGTGAGGTTGCTTCCACGCTAATTCGGCAAACGCTAATCGAGACTTTTGACCGCCGGATAAGAACTTGATCGGTTTCGTCGCCAATTCACCGGATAAACCAAATCTGCCGAGATACGCGCGCGCTTCTTCCAGAGGCATTTCGTCGTCCAAACGTTTCATGTGGTTGACGCTGTCGTTTTCCGCGTCCATGGTTTCTAAGTGATGCTGAGAAAACCTCGCCAAGCGCAAGCGCGTGTTTCTATTGATCCACCCTTTTGTGGGTAAGATATCGCCTTCGACGAGCTTCAAAAACGTACTCTTACCGGCCCCGTTCGGACCGACGATGGCAACTCGAGAATCCATATCGAGACCGAAATCGAGGTTTTCGTACAATGTGTCGTAACCCTCGTAGCCAAATGATACGCCCATGACAGAAACCAACGGTGGCGGTAAAGGACTCGCAGATGGAAAGTTAATGCGCAAGTAAGGATCGTCGGTATCGACTTCTACTCTTTCCTCTTGTAATCTCGCCAACATTTTCATTCTACACTGCGCTTGTTTGACCATCTTCGCGTGCCCTTGACCAAAGCGCTGGATAAATTTTTTCAAATGACTCGCGCGACTCGCCTGCGTCTTTGCCGTCGACTCCTCGTTCGCTCGGTTATCCGCTCTCACTTTCAAGAACGTGTCGTAGCTTCCACCGTAATAGCGTAACTTTTTTTTATTCAAAAATGCCGTCGCCGTCGTGCATTCGTTCAAAAACCCTCGATCGTGCGAGACGATGACGACGGTTTTCTCCCACCGTCGTAAAAACTCCTCCAACCACGTCAACGCGTGCACGTCCAAGTGGTTCGTCGGTTCGTCCAGCAACAGTAAATCTGGTTTCATAAACAAAGCCGCCGCTAAGGCAATTCTCATCCGCCAACCGCCGGAAAAGTCCTGCGTCGCTTTTTGTTGTTCAGCGGCGTCAAAACCTAAACCACCGAGAATCCCTCCGGCTCTCGCCTCGGCGTCGTCGGATGAAATCTCATCTAAACGTTCGTACACCTCGTTCAAATCGATACCATCCACTGTATCCAACTCCTCGTCTAACATTTTCTGCTCTAGACTCAACAAATACGTCCTCTCTTTATCCGTATCTAACACCGTTTGCAACGCCGACCGCGCGTCTGGACTCGCCTCCTGCTCCACGTGAATCACGTGTAAATGACTTGGAACAGGAATCGTTCCTTCCGAAATCGCTCGCAATAAGGTTGATTTCCCCGCACCGTTTCTACCAACCAAACCATACTTAGTCCCGTTGACGAGCTTCAAAGTTCCGTCGGAAATTAATTCTTGCGTCCCGCCGTACAGTTGCACGTTCGTTATGCAAATGTCCATGTTCGCGTTGACTCTCCTCTTCGCGTCTGGCCCGGATCGAATGAAAAAACCCAAGTCCTCCGCCGACAGTCTTCCTCCATTCGCGGCAATCCGTTCTCTCTTCAACTGCTCTTCTTTCTCTTTCTTTTTAATCCTCGCTTTCTCTTCCAACTCACGCTTCTGTTGCAAGTGCGAACGGTTTTTCGCCTGCCCTCTCTTGACGACGTTTCTCGCCGCTCTTCTTTTCGCCTGTCGCAACAAGTGCAGCGCTCTCCCTTTTTTTATCCGCAAACACAATTCTCGGTACTTTTCCACGCACTGTAACGCGGTGTACTGCGACGACGAGTGCATATTCGACGAGATCGCTTCCCATCTTGCTTTTGCGGTTTCAAATTCCTCCTCGTCCGTTTCGAAAAATGTCTCCACCAAACGCAGCTCTTCCTCTTTCGACCACTGAATAAACAAACTTTCCTCGGAGACAAAAACTCCTTCTTTCGTCAACTCCTCTTTGCTCAAAATCTCCTCCTCGTCCTCGTCGTCGTCTCCTCCCTCGCGACTTCCTCCATTAACACCACTTTCACCTTCCTCGTCCGCGTTCTCCACCGACTCCCCGACGTGCGAAGAATTCATCGTCGACGTTTCCATCTTCTCCGCTTTCTTCGCATCTCGCAACGCCCTTTTCTCTTGCAACAATCGTTTCTTTTCCTCTTTTTCCAACCTTTTTTCCTCCAAAAGCGCGAGCTTTTCGCGCTCCGCGCGCGTGGACATTCTTTTCTTCCTCTTTTTCTCTTCTTCTCAGAAAACGAGTGCGAGCAACGGTGCGTCGTTCGTTGTTGTGTGCGCGCGACGACGATGAATTTGAAGTGAAGACATTTTGAAACGAAAGAAATTTTAAAAAATCGAAGGAAAAGGAAGACGTTTCTTTTTGCGATGTGTCGTATATTTGCTGCGACTCTTTTCGCATCGGACTATTTCCACTACTACTCACTCTTATTATTATTATTCTTAAACTGCGTCGTTTCTATCTTTAGTATCGTTTATATCGTTCTCGTTTTTGCCGTTTTGTAGCGCGTCGATGTTGTTGCTTTCTTCTACTTTCGTTTTCAACTGGTCGTCGTTTTCCCACTGGTGACTCCCCGCTCGTCCTAAAATTTCTTCCTCTCCTACGTTGTTTGCCCCCGTCGACCCCGCGGTGGTACCTAACGGCGAGTGTATGGTTTCCAAGTTTGGTTTTCGGACGTTGAATCGTTTCGCTGTTCGCGAGGGGTTCGCGTTGAGGAGGTTTGTCGTCGGGCGGTTTGGTCCTTCTCCTCCTCCTCCACTCGCTCCTCCGGCGACGTTGGTGGCGGTCGCGTTCGCAAAGGGGAGCGGGTTTTGGAGTTTCGGAACCGGCGGGGCGTTTTGCTCGACGCCACCTAAATCCGGAATGTTTGCACCAAAGTATGGAGATGGTGTAGAGTGTGGTCCAGCGGCGGTATTTTGTGCTCCTTCTCCTGGTTGTTGTTGTTGTTGTCGTTGCAAAGAAGAAGAAGAAGAGGAGAGCTGGTTAAATCCTAGCTCGGGAGCGGACGAGCCGCGCGCGTGTCGCGGTTGACCAGCTAACGCGTTCACTTTTGCCGGCATGATTGGTGCTGCTTTTCCTCCACCATTACCATTACTGAGGGCGTTGAAACCTTTAATCGTTCCATTCGCCGCGGCCGCTGACAAAGACGGATTCATCCCAGACGAACTCACCACGCGCGTCGTTGGACTCAACTCCCCCTGACTCATCGCTCTACGCATGACCGTCGCATCTATCGTCGTGCGCCCACTCGCTCTCGTTAAATCCTCGCTATTATTCATATTATTATTATTATTATCGTTCGCCACAAAACCATTCTGATGCCTCGTCTCTCTCGCCATCCTCTGCTCGCGTCTTCGCTCTTTCCTCGCCTTCATCCTCCTCTCCTCCTTCACCCGCATCCTCCTCTCTAAAAGCTTCGCGCACCCAATCGCCGGAACTACCACTAACGGTATCAAAGCTAACACGAAATACGACCGCGCGTGAAACCTAAACACCAAAACCCCGAGAAACGTCGCCATCGCCGGAATCAACCCGACGACGATCCCCGCCACGTCGAACAAGCTCGCGAAGAGCAACCAATTCAAAAACGCCAGCGTCAACGCGCACGCGATCTCCACTCCAACCTCTAACGAGTGCCACCCTCGCCAACGCAACATTTGCGCGTGCACTTCTCCTCCTTTCTCCACGTAATGAAATAAGTGCTCCACAGATTCCATCGCTCTCCGCGCTATTTTCCTCGGACTCGTTTTCAGTTCCACGAAAATCACCAGACACAAAATCAAAGCGGCAAAGAACACTAACGGTTTGTCCACTTTCCGGTTGCTCGAAGTCGTCATTCCCATCGTCCGGTGCTGCTGTTCTAACGCTAAGAACGCTTTTTGCTTCTTTCGTCTCATCTTTACCACTACTCGGTCTTTTTGGTGGTCGGTTTTCTCATCCTTCTTCTCGTCGCATTCATTGGAAGAAGAAGGATATCTGTTCATTTCTTTTCGCGGATGATGATGATGACGATGCCCTCCTCCTCTTTCTCCCTCGAGCATCAAAGTCGTCGTCGTCATCGCCTCCTTCTCGTCGTTCTCAAAATCATCAAAATCAGAAAACGAATTGTGCCCCGAAGCGCTTCTGCTCCTCATGCGCGCAATACTACTACACGCATCCAGAAATACAAAAGAATACTCTACTCTATTTTGTGTGGTGGTAATTTTTGTGGTTGGTTTCTCTTCTTTTTGTGTGTGAAATTCTCTCTTTGTGTTTCATCTCGCGACCTCTTCTTCTTTTTCGCTTTTGTTTGTCAAAAAAAAAAAAAAAAAAAAAAAAAAAAAAAAAAGACGAGACAGACAAACGTTATTATTGCGCGCGCGATACGAGAGAGAGAGAGAGAGATCGTTGTGTTCTTTTGAAAACGCAAATAACGATGTTGTTGTCATCTCGAGAAGAA
>Ga0209631_10006434_pt1 | contig 12090 bp, 7 predicted proteins | sample COG_08_FD_184752 | JGI IMG/M metagenome (GOLD analysis project Ga0209631, IMG submission 184752) | Pelagic Microbial community sample from North Sea - COGITO 998_met_08 (SPAdes) (version 2) | ecosystem: Environmental > Aquatic > Marine > Neritic zone/Coastal water | place: Helgoland, sampling... | reverse complement strand
ATGCTTGCTCTAAAACCTTCATATTGAGTACTGTTTACATCTTCTTCAACAATTGCATTTGCAGCAGCATAGTTAACATTTGTAAGATCAGCATTAGCTCTCCACCCATCTCGAGAAGCTGCAACAGGAAGACCATTAGATCTAATGGTTCCAGCGGGTCTCCATGCAGCAGAAGAAGTTACATCAACCTTACCGGCTACTTGATCTATGTATCCACCTCTCCTGTCTCTGTATGCTACAAACCTTAGAGCTGAAGTATCACTAAGGGGTATGTTAGACATGTATTCAAATTTATCTCCAATACTACCTTCTGACATGTTTCTTACTTCAACCTCCAAACTACTAGCTGACTCACCTATGACAGGCTTGTTAGTAATCATGCGAACAACACCAGCTTGTGAGCTCGCGCCAAATAGAGTTCCTTGAGGACCAGATAGAACCTCTATACGAGATACATCAGCTGCATAAACATCTAGATTTCTTCCAGGATATGCAAGGGGCTGCTCATCAAGATAGAAAGATACATTAGGAGCTAAACCTCCGACACCAGATGTGGTTGCGTTAGGGGTCGTTGAAGCAAGGCCTCTAATATATATCGTGCTTTGTCCAGGGCCCGATCCACCTGCTGTAACACCAGGTAGTTGCAGCAAATAATCCTCAAAGACGTTGATACCTTTCTCTTCAAGGGTTTCTTCACCTAATGCGCTGACAGAAAGTGGAACGCTTTGTAAGCCCTCTTCTTTCTTACGAGCAGTAACCACAACTTCCTCAAAGGTAGCTTGAGTTTGGGCTCCAATATGGCCGCTGTATGCAGATGCATTGATAATGGCGAATGCAGAGATTGCAGAAACAACCTTGTTGCCAAAATTATCAAAAGCTTTATGTCTAAAGGTCTTTTGAATATTCTTAATGACGTTACTTTTTTTAATGGTATTTAGCATTTTCCCCCCAGGGTATATTTAATTAAATTTATGCTAAAGAAGACTTAAAAGGAATCTTATTTAGCAATATTTATATAGCGCCTGCAATCCAGTCAAATCAGCGCTAAAAAAATTATAAACGTTTGTAAATCTAAAATGCAAGTCATTATCACAACAACTTTCATTTTTATTTTTGCTTAGGTGTAAACCTAAGTTTTTAAACGTCATGGATCAACCATAACAAATAGAATGCATAATTTTAAGCAAATACCAAAAAAACAGGCTTTATTTTTCAATTTAAGTATATGATGGCTGAATTCAGTAGACTTTTATTTCAATGATTAAAAATATTGCGCCCAAACGCTTCTTTTTCTCTTTAATAATAATAGCTACATTCATTGCAGTGACGCTTTCTTATATAAGTGAAGCTGACAAGTTATTCTCTGATACACAAAAATATCTTTCGGACAGTTTGGGGTGGCTGATTATCCTTCTTGCAAATGCTATTTTAATCTTTGTTATTTATCTTACTTTTAGTAAGCACAAGCATTTGATCCTTGGTGGTCCAGATGCAAAACCAGAATTCTCAAACATTAACTGGATTGCAATGCTCTTTAGTGCTGGATTGGGCATTGGATTATTGTTTTATGGGGTTGCAGAGCCAATCATGCATTTGAGCTCAAGCGCTCTTCATGATCCAAATGCAAACTTTTCTGATAGAGCAAATCTGGCAATGAATCTCACCTATCTTCACTGGGGCTTTCATGGATGGGCAATTTATGGAGTTGTTGGGCTTTGTTTTGCCTACTTCACTTTTAATAAGAATTTACCTTTTCGTATTAGTTCTTTTTTCTCTGGAACCATTACAAAGAAAGCCTGGGGAAGAGTATCATTAGATGTTATTGCAATAATTGCTACCATCTTTGGTATTGCAACATCACTTGGCTTAGGTGCCAATCAGATTAATTCAGGTCTGGGATACATGGAAATTCTTGAAGAGAGTTTTCTTAGTACGGTAGGTATAATTGTTGTTATTACTGCTTTAGGGTTAATAAGTGTTGTGCTTGGTTTGCAAACTGGCATCAAAAGACTGTCTCAAATTAATATGGTGTTATGTGGATTATTTCTAATGTTCATATTCATTGCTGGGCCATCCAGCTTCATCTTGGATGGTTTAGTTCAAAATATAGGCTCTTACATACAAAACTTATTAAGCCTTTCATCAAGCACTCAAGGCTATATGGACTCCTCATGGCAAAATGGATGGACTCTATTTTATTATTCATGGTGGTTTGCTTGGTCGCCATTTGTTGGATTATTTATTGCCAGAATATCCTATGGCAGATCAATTCAAGAGTTTTTATTAGGAGTAGTGCTTATTCCATCTATTTTAGTTTTTGTATGGATGGGGGTCTTTGGTAATGCTGCTTTATATCAAGAATCAATGGATCCAAATTCCCTAAGCACTGCCATTAATAATGATATAGCAATCTCATTATTTGTATTTCTAGAAACATTTCCACTCTCACCTCTTTTAATGGGGTTGTCAATTTTGATTATATTAACTTTTTTTGTTACTTCATCTGACTCAGGCGCTTTGGTTACCTCGATGTTGACCGCAGCAAATAATGAAAAAGCTCAGAATGAGCCACCAATGATTCTGAGGGTTATTTGGGCATTGTCATTGGGAGTTATTGCTGTTGTGCTCTTGGCAGGTGGAGGCTTGGATGCATTGCAGACCTCTGTCATAGTTACTGGCATGCCATTTGCAATTCTAATAGCCTTTGCATGCAAAAGTTTGCTCAAAAGCCTTAACCAATAGATACAAGTTATTCCTAAAATACTCATGCTCTGATGACCGGAAAATGATGATCGGATGCAAATCAAGTTTACATTGTTTCATCATATAAATAGCGTCATGCACATTGCACCGACAACCCCTCTTAGTCTTAACTATCTTTTCTTAAAGAGTTTTTAACAGAGTAAATTTTTTGTTAAATAATCTTTCTGTTGTTTTCAAAACGGGTTTTCTTCATGATTTTTTTTGACCTATATTTAACTTTTTGTGCAAAAATATCAATGAGTTTAATTAGCACATTAAGTTTTGTTGGACAGTTATATTTTCTAAGTTTATTATCAAAACTAAGGATATAAAATTTAAAAAATACATAATAAGCGATGACAAATAAACCCTCTAAATTTCCCGCAGAAGCAGAAGTCGTTATCGTTGGTGTAGGTGGCATTGTAGGATCAATGGTTGCCTACTGGCTTGCTGAACTAGGACAAAAAAATATTGTAGGTCTAGAAAAATCTACCATTATTCCTTCAGACATTGCTTCAACTGCTCACGCTTCAGACTTCGTCTATAACACAACTCATGACAAGCTTGGTTGCTGGGCAACGAATTTCAGTAGAAAATTTTATGAAGATCACGGCTTTTTTTTAAAAAAAGGTGGCTTGGAAATCTGCCGAAAAGATGATGACGCTCGCTGGGAAGAACTTAAGCGTAAGGTCGAATCAGGAAAAGCTTTTGGGACTAACATAAGGTTAATTTCTTCCGCTGAAGCTAAAGAAAAATTTCCACTGCTTGATGAAGAGTCCATTAGAGGAGCTATGTGGGACCCAGATGCTGGACTAGTCACACCCCGCTCACAAGATGTTGTTAACTTTGCGGTGGAGACTGCTAAAGAAAAAGGTGCGCTCTCTACATTCACTGATACACCAGCCATAGATTTTGATGTTGAAAACGGTCGTATTACTGGGGTAAAGACTGATAAGGGAACAATCAAAACCAATAAAGTTGTTATAACATCTGGAATATGGGGGCCCTTAATGGGTAAAAAAGCTGGGGTTCCAGTGCCCTTAATGCCTGTTGAGCACCCTTTGCTATTTTTTGGTCCTCTCCCAGAAATTCAAGGAACAGAGGAGCTGCTTGTGTATCCCCTGCTTCGTGATCAAGGTAACTCGGCATATGTGAGAGACACTGGCAGATTGCATGGAGGCATGCTTGAGTGGGGATATTACGAAGACAAAGAACCAAGATTGGTTGAACCTGAAGATATTGGTAATCCAGAAAAAACGATGATCTCTGACTCAATGAGATATCTTGATCTCGAAGAGGTGGCAGAGCCTCTTGAAAAGGCATTTGAAACCACGCCTATTCTCAATGAATTAGGTTGGGATGAAAAGAGCTCATTTAACGGTTTGCTGTCTGTAACACCTGATGCTGGATCATTGATTGGGGAAAGTCCTGAGGTAAGAGGCTTTTGGTTATGTGAAGCAGTTTGGGTAAAAGACGGTCCTGGATGTGCAAGACTGCTTGCCGAATCAATGATTCATGGCAAAACTCAAATAGATATGCACTCTTTTGATATTGCAAGATTCTACCCCGCACAAAAAGAAAAGGCTTTCGTAAAAACACGGTCTTTTGAAAATGCTCAAACTATCTATACCCCTGCTGTTCATCCCAGAGAACCCTATATTAGCCATAGAGAGTTATATGTAAGTCCCTTTTATCAAAGAGAAAAGGAGCTTGGCGGATTCTTTGATAATGAAGTGGCTGGTTGGGAAAGAGCTTTGGCTTATGGAAACAATCAACAAAAATTAGAAAATTATTTTAAAGAAATTCCTGTCAGAGAAAATGAATGGGATCGAAGACATGTGCCATATGAAATTGCCAATGCGGAACACCTTGCCATGAGTGATTCTGTTGGCATGATCAACCTATCTCACTTTCCTATTATGGATATCGAAGGCAAGGATGCTGAGCGAATGCTTGAATATTTGTCCCTGGCAAAAGTTGGTGGTGACACATCTGAAGGTCGAATGATTTATACCAACTTCTTAGATGAAGATGGTGGAGTGCATGCAGACTTGACTATCTCTCGCTTAAGCAAAGATCGTTATCGCGTTGTAACCGGCGGTGCAGATGGCAATCGAGACTGGGTAACTTTGCGCAACTATCGAGATGATAATGGATTAGATGCTGAAATTAAGATTCGAACTCATGACATAGCAACGCTTGGATTGTGGGGGCCTCAGGCAAAAAATGCTCTAGGTAATTTTATTGATCCTAACGAACTTTCAATAGAAAACTTCCCTTTTGCAGCTGCAAAAAACCTTACACTCAATTTGTCTGAAGGAAAAAAAATTGATGTATGGGCATCACGCATCTCCTACGTTGGAGAAAGTGGCTGGGAAATTTATTTGAACAATGATAGTGAAGAAGGTCTTGCCCTTTACGATTCATTGCTGGAGGTTGGAGTCGTTCCAGTTGGTATTGAAACTTATGCAAATAGCCGACGTCTTGAAAAAAGTTTTAGACTTCAGGGAGCAGACCTTGAAACTGAATATAATGCTTGCGAATCTGCTATCGAAAGACGCTTGGTTAAAGAAGCAGATTTTCATGGCAAGGCAGCCCATTTAGCCCATAGGAAAGAAGAGCCCTCCGCACTTTTGTGTACGATGACAATAGACGATCTCAATGTATCTGGCAGTATGCGTTATCCAGTAGGAAACTCTCCAATCATTGATCCTGCTTCTGGGGAAGTGCCAATTGATAGTAAAGGTCGAAGATCTTATGCAACTGGCATGTCTTATTGCCCCTCTATTAAAAAATTTGTAGTAATGGGTTATCTGCCAAAAAATCTTGCGGTGCCAGGCAAATCATTGTTACTAGAATACTTTAATGAAAATGGTGATGGGGTTTACCCAATGACCGTTCAAATAGCTGGCAAAGGATCCTTGTATGATCCAAAAAATGAGAGGGTCCGCATTTAAACAGTTTCAATGTAATAACTTAATATATCTTAGGGGGGTATAACAATGAAAAATCCAAATCATCCCAGCGTGGACCAAAGCGACCGTGTGGTTCCTTACAATCTAAGGCAAAGCGGTCGAACGCCAACTGAGTTATTAATCTCAACTCGAGTAAGGAAATCTCCATTTTGGCATTTATCTCATGAGGCTGGTTGCTGGAGAGCAACAGTCTATAACCGAATCTATCATCCTAGAGGATATGTTAGACCTGAAGATGGTGGTGCCATGGTTGAATATGAGGCATTAGTAAATCGAGTCACTATGTGGAATGTTGCTGTTGAAAGACAGATATGTGTTAAAGGTCCTGATGCAGAAGCATTTACAAATTATGTTATTACTCGTGATGCCACAAAAATTGAACCTGGAAATGGTAAGTACGCTATTTTGTGCAACGAAAAAGGCGGTGTATTGAATGACCCTGTTTTATTGCGAATAGCAGAGGATGAGTTTTGGTTCTCTATTTCTGATAGTGATCTTTTGCTGTGGCTTCAGGGTGTAAATATAACAAAAAAATATGATGTCATGATTGATGAGATTGATGTTTGTCCTTTGCAAATTCAAGGCCCTCTATCAGAAGATCTGATGGCTAAACTCGCTGGTGAAGAATTAAGAGAGGTTCCCTACTACGGCCTAATGGAGACCAACATCAATGGGGCATCTGTGGTTATTAGTCAAACTGGCTTTACAGGTGAAAAAGGCTATGAGATTTATGTGCGTGATGCGCATGAAAATGCTGAAATTGTTTGGAATGCAGTCCTAGAGGCAGGTGAAGAGTTTGGATTAATGGTCATTGCTCCTGCACATCATCGTCGTATTCAAGCAGGCATCTTATCTTGGGGGCAAGACCTCGATCATGAAACATCACCATTTCAGGTTAATCTCAGTTACCAGGTACCTAGAAACAAAGAAGCTGATTACATCGGCAAAGAGGAGCTGGAAAGGCAGAGAGATATAATTGATGCAGGAGATTTTCCATTTAAAATGCGGATGGTAGGCATGATTTTTGGTGGTAAAGAGATCACAGATTATGCGCCTGATTTTTGGTTAATCGCTGATACAGATGGCAATGACATAGGTTACATCACTTCGCCATGGTGGTCTCCAGAGCTAGAAACGAATGTTGCATTGGGCTGGGTTCCATGGACATCATCTGAAGTCGGAACCAAACTTCAGGTTAAGCTACCTGATGAGTACTCTGAATCACCTGGAGTGGCAGCAGATGGTGAAATTGTTGATATACCTTTCAGAGAGTCTGTTAACCCAAACAAAAGAGAGGTTCAAAAGGCTAAGGGTCTTGATTTTGCTGATTAATTGAATCTAGGCCGATTCTTTATAAAATTGGCCTATTTTTTTGCCCTATCAAACCAGGGCAAGTCAACGACTTCTGCCTCGAGAGATTGGTGTGAATTCGAGATTAAAATCTCTTGTCCAACTTTGGCGTGCTCAATATCTAAAAATACGTAGGCTATATTCTTTTGTAATCTTGGGGAAAAAACCATTGCTGTCATAGTACCAACTCTCTTTCCATCAATAAGAACAGGTAGATAGTCCTCATTAGAATTTTCTATTGGATCGCCCTTGATTTCTGCTCCCATTAATTTTTTTGTTGGCCCTTGCAGGTTGATTGCACGCAAAGCTTCTTTGCCGATAAAATCATCCTCTTGATCAAAATCAATCATCCAGTCAAGACCAACTTCATAAGGATTATTAGTGCGATCAAAATCAGCTAAATAACTCAATATACCCCCTTCTAATCGAAAGATAATATTAGGTCCGCCAGGTGAAATATTAAACTCTTGACCAGCTTGCCAAAGCATCTCCCACAACTCGTTTCCCTTGGAGTAATCTAGTAAAAAAATTTCATAGCAAAGCTCCCTGCTATATCCCATTCTGGCAATTACCATTGAAATTCCATTGTGAGTAAATTCTTTGAATCTATAAAAGCCCAAGTCATCTACCCATTCTCCAAAAACTTTTGTCATTAATTTTGCTGAATTAGGTCCTTGAACTTGTAAGGGCGATACATCTGGCTCTTCAACTTCAACATTAAAATTGTAACCTTTTGCTATCGCTTCAACCCATAACAAGGAGTCCCCATCAGCAATAGATAGCCAATAAAAATCCTCTGCAAGCTTTAACATTACCGGATCATTAAGAAAGCCACCTTGAAAATCTAACAGTGGAGCATACATCGCCTGCCCAACCGAACATTTTTTAATATTTCTTGGTGTAAGAAATTGAATTAATGATGCTGCATCAGGGCCTTTAATTTGCACTTGACGTTCAACCCCCACATCCCACAACTGAACACCCTGCAATAAATTATTATAATCAGCAATAGTATTCTCAAAACTGACAGGTAAATACATATGGTTGTACACAGTGAAGGCTTTTGCGCCATGTTTAATAGTGGATTGAAAGAACGGTGATTTTCTTACGCGAGGGCTAAAAGCTACTTTTGCTGTGTTGTACATATAAGAATGCTAGCATTCATTTTTTTATAAATAAATAGAAAAATTCTGCCTAAAGAATTGATAAAATTGGTCTTTATATCTTTACTGTTCCGACGCCCAGTTAGCAGCCTGTTTGATGCCGCCGAGAGGAAAGAAATGAACCTGATCAATATTTAGCTGAGGATTATTTACCTTATACGAAGCCAGATCATTAAGTATTTGTTTTGGCTGATATGGTAATAAAAGTTTGGTAAAGTCTTTGGCTCTATTTGTAAGAACCTTCATTGAGGCACCTATGCCGCATTCGACTGAAAATTTGATTAATGTTTGAAGCTTAGCAGGTCCAGCAATTCCAATATGGATTGGAATATCGATGCCCTCAGTCTTAATTTTATCAGCCCAATTTATTACCACGTCTGCATCAAAACAAAATTGAGTAGTAATAGCCATAGCAGCATCCGTCCTCTTAGAAAATTCTTGCTTCCATGATAAAGCCTCAGAAACATTTTTTATTCCACCGTTGGGATCTATGTCTTTATTACCTTCTGGATGTCCAGCTATATGGAGCCTTTTAAACCCAGCTTTATCAAATAAACCTGATTCAATTAATTGAATTGAAGAGTCAAAGTCTCCTACCGGTCTATTTAAACCGCCTGCCAATAAAAGCGCTTCCTCTACCCCAGCTTCATTTTGATACATAGAAATCCAATCATGAAGCATGGCATTATCTTGAATAATTCTAGCAGGGAAATGCGGCATGACGGTGAAGCCCTCGTCGCTCAGTCTTTTGGCTGTTGCAACCATTGCATTAATGTCTTCTTCGGCGAGATGCGCAATGTAAACTCTTGTTTGTTTTGGCAATATCTCAGCAAAAGATTCGATCTTAGATGCTGATTTGGGCAGTACCTCAATTGAAAATCCTGAAATAAAATCCTTTAAATCACTATTTTCTTCAAAATTAACCATATCAATGATTCCAGTCAAATATTTACCGTCTAGTTTAATGCTTTAAATCTTTAAAAGTAAAATACTTCCTTTGCATTAATTGATTGAAAATTATTGCAAAAAAAATAATAAATATAGCGCCGATTGCAACCGGCATAATGATGAATTCTGCACCTTTTGAGCCAAGAATTGCAATAATGGGATTAGCACCAGCTGGCGGGTGAACAGTTTTGGTAGTCATCATAAGAAATATTGCCAATCCAACTCCAAGGCCAACGCTAAGATAAGACATCCCAAACACTGCAAATACAAAAACTCCAGAAAAAGCTGAAATTATGTGACCAAATAAAACATTCTTGGGATGTGCCAAGGGACTTTCATGAGCCGCCATAACCAACACCATACTGGCTCCAAACGGAGGTATAAGCCATAGATTGTCAGCATTAAACGAATTCAAATAAGCAAGCGCAGAAATACATATGAATGCCCCTATAGCTGAAATAATATTATTTTTCATAAAGACAGCATACCCAACATAAATGAAATCGGTGAATATTTATGTAAAGGTTAAAAATTATAAAAAATAATTGCTTAAAAAATTTTTGCTAGGCGTTTGCTAAGAAGTATCTTTTCAGAATTGCTGAATAGTTAGAACTCTATTACTGAGCGAATGCTTTTCCCTTGATGCATGAGATCAAATGCTTTGTTGATATCTTCTAAGGGCATTTTATGAGTAATTAGATCATCAATGTTAATCTTTCCGTCCATATACCAATCAACTATTCTTGGAACGTCTGTTCGTCCGCTTGCGCCTCCAAATGCTGTTCCTCTCCATGAGCGGCCCGTAACAAGTTGAAATGGTCTTGTTGAAATTTCTTGGCCAGCGCCTGCTACTCCAATAATACAACTTTCTCCCCAACCTTTATGGCAACACTCAAGCGCTTGCCTCATCACATCAACGTTGCCGATACATTCAAAACTATAATCTACTCCTCCGCCTGTCATATCAATAATATGATCGACCACATTATCGATATTATTAGGATTGATAAAATCGGTCATACCAAATTTGGTCGCGATGGAGGCACGAGTATCATTTAGGTCTATGCCGATGATTCTTGATGCGCCAACCATCTTCGCCCCTTGAATAACATTAAGACCTATGCCTCCTAATCCAAATATTGCTACTGTGGATCCTTCCTCAACACCCATAGTGAAAGCTACAGCCCCTATGCCTGTAGTTACTCCACATCCGATATAACAAATCTTGTCAAATGGAGCATCCTTTCTAACTTTTGCTAAAGAAATTTCAGGAATCACAGAGTAATTAGAAAATGTTGAGCATCCCATATAGTGGAGAATAGGCTTGCCATCGAGTGAGAATCTGCTTGTGCCATCTGGCATGATGCCTTTGCCTTGTGTTTCTCTTATCGCTTGACATAAATTAGTCTTGGGATGAAGACAAAACTCACATTCACCACATTCAGCTGTATAAAGAGGTATAACATGATCTCCAGGCTTTACGCTTTTTACACCTTTTCCAACCTCAACCACTATGCCAGCACCCTCATGACCTAAGATTGCAGGAAAAGCACCTTCAGGATCTTCTCCAGATAAAGTAAAGGCATCTGTATGGCATACGCCAGTTGCTTTCATTTCAACTAAAACTTCTCCAGCCTTAGGCCCTTCGAGATCAACTTCAACAATCTCTAAGGGTTTACCAGCTTCAAAAGCAACCGCTGCTTGGGTTTTAATCAATCTTTATCTCTCATCAAAAATAAAAAATCTAGTTTTATCTACTTTTTAAACTTAGCCGCTTCTTCAGAACCGCCTGTGGCAGTTCCTTTAGTATAAGAGTGCGCACCCATCCCAGCGAGATCACCATCCTGAACAATCAAATACGGATTTCTAATCTCTTCTCCATCAAAGAAACACTCTAAAATTTCTCTCACACCATCTGCATATCTTGTTTGTGCCGATAAAGAGGTTCCTGAGGTATGCGGAGTCATGCCGTGATGCGGCATTGTTCTCCAGACATGATCATTAGGAGCTGGTTGAGGGAACCAAACATCTCCAGCATATCCACTTAATTGACCTGACTCTAAGGCTCTGACAATAGCATCCTTATCACAAATTTTTCCTCTTGCGGTATTAATGATATAGGCACCGGGTTTACATTTAGCAATCAACTCATCGTTAAATAAATGCTCTGTTTCAGGATGCAAAGGACAGCTAATATTTATCACATCACAAGCAGCAACCAAAGACTCCACGGAGTCATGGTAAGTTAAATTCAATTCTTCTTCTTTGTCAGAGCTTAATCTGTGCTTATCAAAGTAATGAAGATGAACATCGAATGGATGCATTTTTCTCAGCATGTCATAGCCAATTCTACCGGCAGCAATTGTACCTATGTGCATGCCCTCTACATCATAAGATCGTTGAACCGCATCAGCTATGTGCCAACCTCCCTCATTCACAATTCTATGTTGATTATGATAATCCCTTACCAAAGCAAGAATCATCATGACGATATGCTCAGCGACTGATCTTGAATTACAATAGGTAACTTCAACAACATCAACCTTATGATCCATGGCCGCTTGCAAGTCTACATGATCAGAGCCAATGCCTGCTGTAATAGCCATCTTCAAGTTAGGAGCGCTCTCCATTCTTTTTCTTGTCAGATAGTAAGGCCAAAAAGGCTGAGAAATAACAATATCAGCATCAACCAGCTCTTTATCAGCTGTGCAGCCTTCAGCATCCTTATCTGATGTGACAACCAATGTATGCCCCCTATCTTCTAAGAACTTTCTTAAGCCCAGTTCTCCAGAGACACAACCAAGCAACTCACCAGGAGTAAAATCTCTCCCTTTAGGACTTGGCAAGGTCATACCATCAGGATATTTTTCAAGCTTTGGCAATTCCTTTAATGGGTAGCTTGATGGCATTCC
>Ga0209631_10006431_pt1 | contig 12094 bp, 16 predicted proteins | sample COG_08_FD_184752 | JGI IMG/M metagenome (GOLD analysis project Ga0209631, IMG submission 184752) | Pelagic Microbial community sample from North Sea - COGITO 998_met_08 (SPAdes) (version 2) | ecosystem: Environmental > Aquatic > Marine > Neritic zone/Coastal water | place: Helgoland, sampling... | reverse complement strand
CCTGAAGAATGGGATACCGTAAACCGACCAAAGCATTACAACGTCACAGGAATCGAGTGCATCGACTACATCCAGCAGCAGCTAGGAGACGAGTTTGGGGCGTACTGTCTGGGGAATACGATCAAGTATCTACACAGGCACAGGTACAAGAACAACGCGAAGGAAGACCTGTTAAAAGCTCAGTGGTATCTAAATAAGTTGCTTGAGGTTACGAACTAGAATATAGTAAGTGTGTCGGCGGGGCTACCAACCCCTTTAATGTCCGATTGCTGTTTGGCGTTAACCGTGTCACAACCGACACGGGTTATATCCTACCATATAAGCAATCCTCATTGAATACCCCGCTAACGGACAGTGGCGCTAAACTGTGCGTCCAATCTAAATAGCAGTAATCCGTAGACAGATGTTAGGACTGACGACTTGTCCCGATCTACGTCCCAAAATGCAACAGGCCTCAAGTGAGGTGGTTAGGGTTGCGCCTAGCCAGAAACCGAAAGGATATGAGTACCGCATCTTCGGATGTAGACACGCCAGAGCTAACCAGACTAACGATCTGTATGCTTGTGTCTTGCAACAGGGAAAAAGTCGAAGTGTGCCTAAAATAAATGCTTTGGAGGAAGCTATGGAAATAATACTTACAGAAGAAGAAGTGAGGATTGCCCGATACATCGCCAAGCAGAAAGTTGATTTTTCGGGAGCTAATAATTACGACAGTAAGAAGCGTGATGAAAGATCACACTTAGAAATCACGGCTCAAGGTTTATCTGCTGAAATGGCAGTTGCGAAACATCTGAATGTCTATCCAGATCTGGATGCTCGATATTCACCATACGATTTGATTTACAACGGGTTCAAGATAAACGTCAAAAGCACGATTGCCGATCACCACGATTTACTGATTCCTGACTACCAGCAATCGAGGTCTGATTTTTACATTCTAGTCACTGGCAAGGTTCCAGTTTTGAACATCCGAGGCGTAGCGACTTCTGGGATGATTTACAACGATCAAAATCTGGTTGATTTGGGTAAAGGTGTTTGCTATCGATTGAAGCAGAATCAATTGATCCCATTTTGGGACTGGTCAAATGCTTAGGCCTCATCAAGACCGAGCTATCACAATGCTCAAGCATTCGATCCGCAAAGGTAATTCTAGGTTAGTCCTGGCAGCGCCTTGCTCATTCGGAAAGACTAGGGTTGCGATGGAGATCCTGAAGAACACTGCGAAGAACGGCAAGCTGGGGATCTTGATTTGTGATCGGGTTAAGTTAGTCGATCAGGCTCTGGAGGAATTCGACCGAGCAGGTATATCTTGCGGGGTTATCCAGTCGGATCATTGGCGAACGAATCCCAATGCTCAAATTCAGATTGCATCCATCCAGACAATCGCCAGAAGAAGATACAAGCCTCTGTTTCACGTTGCGGTTGTGGATGAGTGCCACACGCATTACCAGACGACGACTGAGCTGATGGAGGATTATTCCAAAAGCATCTTCATCGGGTTGAGTGCAACGCCATACTCGAAAGGACTTGGACGGCATTACTCCGATCTAGTGGTTCCGATCACGCCGAGTCAGTTGTTAGACCAAGGTTATTTGTGTCCTGTCAAATACTTCGGTGGGAACAGGGCTGATCTGAAAGGCGTTAAGAATAAGAGGTTGTCTACTGGCGGCATGGATTACGATCCTAGAAGCCTGGCTGATGCGACTGAGAAAGACCAGAAGCTGGTCGGTGATATTGTTGAGAACTTTAGGAAGTTTGGCAAAGGTCAGACGATAGCGTTTTGTCCGTCGATTAAGCATTCAAAGAAGCTGGTCGAGATGTTCCGCGAAGAAGGATTTACTGCCGAGCACATCGACGGTTATATGGAGCAGGAAGATCGGACAATGATTTTTGATGCTCACGATCAAGGTGAGTTTCAGATTCTGTCATGTTCTAGGCTTCTCAATACAGGGTATGACGCGCCACAAGTCACCACGTTGATTGATTGCTTTCCTACCAAGTCAAAGATCGCGTTCATACAACGAGCTGGACGAATCATGAGAACGTGCGAAGGTAAGACAGAAGCGATCTACCTAGATCACGCTGGCAACGTCGAGACCCACGGCTTTCCAGAGTTTATAGTGCCTGAAAGCCTTCATGACGGACTTCAAGAGTATTCGGAAAGCTCACTGGTCAAGAAAGACAAAGATGAAATCATGCCATCGGTATGCCCGCAGTGTTTTCAGCACTTTTTAATCACTTGCGCTTGCGGGTATCAACGACCACCAAAGGAGACTTTAAAGACTGACGATCAAGAGCTGAAGGAGCTAAAGAAGGCCAACAAGGAGTTCTCTGGCGAAGAAAAGTCTAAGTGGCTTGGTGAGTTCCAGTTCTACGCTAGGAAGAAAGGCTACAAACAAGGATGGGCATCTTGGGCTTATCGTGGGAAGTTTGGGGTCTGGCCTAACAAGATCAATCCGCAGCCAGTTAATGAAATCAGCGAATCGGTGAAGAACCACATCATTCATTTAAATATAAGGAAAGCGCGAAGTGTTAAAAGACATCTTGCCTAGGTTGGATAAAGTCAAAGTTGTAAGCGGTAAGACTTGGGCCTGTTGTCCTGTGCACAAAGACAACAATCCGTCAATGACTCTGACAGAGCGGGATGGGAAGGTTTTGATTCACTGTTTCAGTTGTCAGGCTTCAGGGCTGGAAGTCGTGAATGCTCTGGGGTTGAGTCCGAGTGTCTTGTTTGAGAAGCAAGGCGAGCGCCGAGCTATTCCGTCAAGTGTGATTGAGAAGGCCAAAGAAGATCTGTATTTTATATCGATATACGATATGGAAAAGGAGAAAGGCGGTCGTATTACTTGGAACGATCAGAAGCGATATAAGTTAGCGTTGCAAAGAGTCAAGTTGTTAGATCAAAAAGATATATAAAACGGCTATCCCACGGTAAACTGTTTCGTTTATGCTGTGGCTATCCCACGGATAAGGAGGAAGTATGCAACCAACGAGAACTGAGTTATTAGAAGCATGGATGACCATAATCAAGGTCTTGGACTATTACGGGCCTGATTATGTGGACGAGTACCACAAGCAGGTTTTGCCAGATGTCCTGTCTTTATTGGATAAGCTACAGAAGGATGAACGATGAGGATTATCAAGTATCGTTTCACCAACCCATCAGACGGCGCTGAGTACGGCGGTCTGTCTACTACCTTGAAGGAAGCTGAACGTACAGCCCAATCAGTGACAGGCATTCAAGGATCCTGGTGGTCTAAGAATTCTAAGTTTGAATGGGAAGTCTTGCAGTTTAACCGTAAGACTGATGAGCTGATGGAGGCTTTACACATGGCGATGGAGTTCGCGCATGATGTGCATGAGATAGCGCCTAGAGACATCCCGATTGTAAAGAGGCCAAAGCCAGAGCATTTAAGAGGCCCGTGGAGGAAAGCCGTATGAGCAACTATCCTGCTGGCGCTTGGGAAGATCCCAATGCGCCTTGGAACACTCCAGAATGTCCTCGATGTGGCGAGTATGTAGAGGAAAGCATTACCATCTTCGGGAAAGAAGCTAAATGTTTGGATTGTGGTTGGGAGCTTGACTACTTTTTGGAGTAAGATGTCCAGATGAGCAAAGTAACCAACTTTCAACCAAATGAACTCGAAGCAATGTTTCGAGATTTAGCAATGAAAGCAAGGCGTGGGGAAGTAACCCACGCTTATGTTTTGGTACAGGCTGAAACAGAAGACTTTGTAGAATGGCAGCCTTACTGCGCTGGTGACAAGTCTTATGACGCTCAACATCTTTTGGCTCAGATAGGCCATCTTTACGTTGCTACACAAGCGATATTCGAAGAAATCTGCCAAGTAGCGGAGGAAGAAAATGACGCTGACACTTAAAGTCGATGCTAACGCAGCCTATAACGCGGTACTTCAGCAGAAGCAGGTTCCTTATGCGATGAACCTTGCGATGAATTCCTGGATGTTCTCAACCAATAAGTTCCTGAAGAACAAGATAGACAACTACCTGGAAGGCGGCGCGGAACGATATACCAAGAGTGGATTTAGGGTAGATCGGGTTAAGAACAAGCGAGATCTACGGGGTAATCTTTACGTCAGTTTGCAGCACAACAAGCCTTATTTAGACCGTTATTACTTAAAGAACATCATCGAAGGCGGCAAGATCCTACCACCAACTCCTACGCGCAGGAAGTTGATGCAGCCAGTCAAAGGCAGGGTAAAGCTGAACGCGAAAGGCAACCTGACTAAAAACAAGTTCTCAGCACTTAGAGCGCAAGAAAAGAAATACTTTTACGGCATTCCGAAAGGTAGAGAAGGCGAGAACTACAGAGGACTCTGGCAGCGCATGGGGGTATCTGCAAAGAATCCTAGCGGTAAGAAGATCAAGATGATCATAGCTTTAGGTAAAGAGTCTAGGAGGATCAGAAGATTGTTCCCAGCGGCAGTATTGTCAAAGGCTGAGTTCGATAGAAATTTCTGGCGACATTTTACAATTCAATATCGGAAAGCAATTCGTTCCGCTAAGAAAGTTTCGTTGTCTAAACTTTAATATGTAAAAGCTATTCCACAGCTATCCCATAGCTAACCCAAAGCTATTCCACAGCTATCCCATAGCTATCCCATGGCTATCCCATGGCTATCCCATGGTTAACCCTGACCCCCACCGACCCCATAATTGGTCAGAATGATCGGCCACCCTGGCAGCCATCACCAAAAATGATAAAGGGGTCTGAACCCATCAAATCAGCCAAAACAGGCATTCAACCCCAATTCAACCCAATTTGAACCGATCCCGAACCGATCCCCAACCGATCCTGAAAACCGTTCGGAGTTCTTGCTTCCTTTTATATGCCCAAAAACCTCGCAATCTTTTTTCGATTGCAAGTCAACTTTTTTGTTGACTGGGTATGATTTATGAGTAGAATCGGAACGAACGGGGCAGGAAAGGCCTACCCCGATAAAAGGAGCAATAAAAATGCAAGCACGAGAAAAGCAAGATTTACAAGACCACGTTGACCACATCGCGGAAACTTTGCGAAATGGCATGACCTATGAAGATGCGGGGATGGATCACGAAGAACACGGGTGCGAGCCAGACGACGTGATTAGCGCCTTTGATTGGCTTTCAGATATTCTCGATATCGAGTACACAATATCGGGCAATGGCGACTTTTTAGGCGCTCGCGTCTTAGTTGCCTTCGGTGGGCCTAATATTTGGGTCGATACGCGATGGGGCAAGGTTGAGGGGTTTTGGTGGGGTGATTCGGCTTCGGCTGAGTTTGTCGATGGAATGGACATTCACGGCGCTTGCCAAGAATTGTTCGAGTGTAGGTAAGGGGGCAGCATGAGTAAGCTATCAATTTACTTTTCCGAAATGTACGGCGATGAAGTAAAGCCGAAGCACGTTAAAGCCTTCGGCGGTTGGGTGTTTCACTTTCGGGAAGAATGGCCCAATGAGGCGGACTGCTACAAATTCGACGGCGGGTTCATTTGTGAATGCTGGTCTGAAGTTAAAGTCGAGGTCAGCCCATTCGGAACCAGTGATAAGGATATACTGAAAAAAACAGTGGCAGCCTTAGACAAGGAATATAATGCATATTTGGTCCGCATAGGGGTAAAGGAATGAATAACTTAATAAAATTCCCATACAAGAAGCCACCACCACCCCCAGAGCGCACCACAATGCTCGGAGCGTTGCAGGGGCTGGCAACGGTGGTTTTATCTTTTATCGTGGTCTACGCGGCCACGCTTTATCTATTTTCAATCTAAGGGGCGGCATGATCAATATAAAATTAGAGTTCGATGAGTATGAAGCAAGCATTTTAAGCCATACCGCTATGAAATCCTTTTATGCGGAACAGCAAGAACGGTTTGACGTTGTTGTAGACTCAACGGCGGATCTAGGTTACAGGTCTATGATTGCAGCCGAGCACGCTGGCAGGGGCGTTTTCATGTGGTTTGATACATTCCTCGAGGCGAAGGTGTATCAGGCCTACTACATGCAAACGGGGAATGTAGATTCCGTCATGCTATATGACATGGCAGAAGAGCATGAAGGCTATGTTGTGTGGGTTGATGAACATGAGCATTTTATAATCTACAAGGGCGCTGCAAATGAATGAAGACGGATGGCGCGATGATGATGATATAGGAATGATCGACGCTCTAATGGGTTCAACATTCTTCATTGGGCTAGTGTTCGGATCCGCATTGATCATACTGTAACCACAACCCCAACCCCTGAGCCCCTTAATTGGGGCTTTTTTTTGCCTATACGAATCACAACCCGCCCGAACTAAACCGCCCGCAGCCCCGCCCATGGTGCGGCCAGCCCCACCCCGACCAGCAACCCCGCCACCTATCACCACCGCTTGACGCATTCTAAGCCGATCTAAGGCGCAATCACTTAACCAATACCCCACCACCTGCCAGCCAGGACGCGATGATACAGGGCATTTAAAAGCCTTGCATGAATCAGGCTCATGATCCTGCGAGATGACTTAAAACGGCACAATCGGCAGAATGTCGCCTAAACCCTGAAAATGAGCCAAAATCGGCCAAAATCGGCATATCAGACCCTAAATCGAGGCCAAATCGAGGCAAAAAGGTACTGTCTGGCCCAGGGCATATGGGTAGTCGCGCGCCGCGCTTTTCGCCTAGCGATAGAATAAAGGTGAGGTAAATTCATGATGACAACAGAAAGACTTACTGTATAATCAAAAGGATTGACAGGAGGAAACATGGCATCAACTGGTGGTGTAAAGCTGGGCGGAACTTATGATGAAGCCCGAACTCGGAAGATGAACGCGGAGGCCGAGCTTTCAGAGCTTGACTTAGCAAAGGTCAGAAATCAGCTTGTTATAGTTGAAGACGTTGTGAAGGCCTGGACTGACACATTAGCGAACCTGAAGTCTAAAGTAACAAGTATCCCGTCTAAAGCAGCACCAATCATTGCTAGTGAAACAGAGATTGGTATTATCCAAGAAATCTTGACGGATTTCCTTAACGAAGCACTGGAAGAACTATCATCTTATGACCCAAAAATTTCAGCGAGCAGGACTAGCAAATCTAAAGGAGCATCTGCGGGAAGCGATGATGACTCTGAAGCCGCCACCCCGCCTAAACGTAAGCGCGTGGGCAGACCTTCAAAGGCGACTAGACTCGCAGACTAGCGCAGAGGCTGGGACTTGGAGAACGTCTAGGGCTGAGTATCAAAGAGGCATTATGGATGCCTGCTCTGATTACAAGGTAAAAGAAGTCGTTGTGATGGCTGGTGCTCAGTTGGGAAAGTCTGAAGCTCTGCTTAATATCATTGGGTTTCACATTGATCACGATCCTTGTCCGATCCTAATGCTGCAACCTACAGAGTCGATGGCTCAGTCGTTCTCAAAGGATCGAATCGCTAACGGACTTCTCAGGGCTACGCCTTGTCTTGCGGGTAAGGTCAAAGATCCTCGCGCTAGAGACTCTAATAACACGACTTTGCACAAGATCTTTCCTGGCGGTAGTTTGTCTTTGGTTGGGGCTAATAGCCCAGCAGGATTAGCCTCAAGACCGATCAGAATAATCTTGGCAGATGAGGTTGACCGATTCCCAGCTTCAGCAGGATCAGAAGGCGACCCACTTTCACTGGCTCGCAAGAGAACCTCTACTTTTCACAACTCTAAGGTCATTGCGGTTAGCACTCCGACGATAAAAGGAGTTAGTCGCATCGAGGACGCTTTCGAGAATTCAGATCAGCGAGAATATTACATACCGTGTAAACATTGCGATCATGAGCAGACTTTAGAGTGGGCCAATGTAAAGTGGCAGGATGATGATCCAGATACAGCAGGATATTTATGTGAGTCGTGCGGAGTTCTATGGTCTGATGCTGATAGAAGATGGTCTGTTCGTAATGGTCGATGGGTAGCTGGACAAGAATTCAAAGGAATTGCTGGATTTAAGATCTCTGGACTATATTCTCCGTGGACACCTTTGGCTGACGGTGTCCGTGAGTTCTTATCTGTAAAGAAGAACCCAGAGCAGCTAAAGGTATGGGTAAATACTTATCTTGGATCTGTATTCGAGGACGAAGGTGAAACTATTGATGAGTTGAACTTAATGCAGCGGCGAGAACACTTTAATGAAGTGCCTGAAGGCGTGGTAATGATCGTTGCTGGCGCTGACGTTCAGGATGACCGACTAGAGATATCCTTCTTGGGAATTGGAGTTGATGATGAATCTTGGGTTATAGATCATCAGATAATGTATGGTGATCCTTCTACTCCACAACTTTGGACTGCACTAGATTCACAGATATCTCGTACATTCAACACTGAAGACGGCAGAGAATTAGCGGTTAGAGCTACCGCAATCGATTCTGGCGGTCACTTCACGAATACTGTTTATCAGTATGCTAATAGAAACTTTCACCGTAGAGTATTCGCTATCAAGGGTGTCGGCGGTGAAGGAAGGCCGATTTCTGGAAAGCCATCTAGGAATAATTCAGTCAAATGCCGATTGTTTCCTATCGGAGTCGATACTGCCAAAGATTTGATCTTTGCTAGGCTAAGAATTAAAGAGGAAGGGGCTGGATTTATACATTTTTCTGAGGTATTGAACGATGAATACTTTAGACAACTTACGGCTGAGAAGATCGTCACGAAGTTTGTTAGAGGCTTTAAGAAAAGGGTATTTCAGAAAATCCGCGCAAGGAATGAAGCATTGGATTGCATGGTGTACAGTTGGGCTGCTTATAGTATAATCAATCTTAATGTCAATAGCATTGCGGCTAGAATTCAGGCAAAATCGGAAGATCCAGAAGTGGTCGAAGTGGTCGAACCTGAATCGATAGTCGTTAAGAGGCGACCAATGCAGAGAAGGCCGCGACAAAATTACACTAACGCATGGCGATAGAATGGCTAACCTTTTTGATAGTGCGAATTACCCAAGCCAAGAACCTGAGACTTTAGTTGTCGGTGATCGATGGGTTTGGCAACGTCCCGACCTTGTTACGGATTATCCGACAGCCCAGTACGCTTTAACGTATGAATTTCATTGTGAAACTGGTGGCGGTGGTAGTCATCAGTTCACTATTACGGCTTCAGAAACGACCACAGCCTATATAGTAGAAGTCGATTCATCTACTACAGCGAACTATAACGCCCATCAATATAAGTGGTATGCGTTTATCACAAGGACTTCTGATTCAGAAAGAGTCGCAGTTGATAACGGTTTGACAAGTCTGGTTGCTAACTACGCAGACACAAACGCAGATCTTAGGACACACGCCAAAAAAGTCTTGGACGCTGTTCAGGCTGTTATTGAGAACAGGGCCACTATTGATCAAAGTTCATTCAGTATCGCTGGCAGAAGCCTTTCTAGGATGTCTATCGACGAATTATTCTTGGTCAGAGATAGATACCGCGCCGAATACAACGAAGAAGTCAAGAAGGCTCGAATCCGTAACAAGAAGCCGAGCGGCAACCTAATCGGAGTAAGATTTTAATGGCTTGGAATCCGTTTAAACGCAAAGAGGTTCGCAAGGCGGTCAAATTACAAAGATCGTTCAAAGGTGCTCAAGGTGGTCGGTTATTTGCCGACTTTTTTAGTTCATCAGCTTCAGCAGATCAGGAACTAAGGCAAGCACTGGTCACGTTGAGAAACAGAAGCCGTGAGTTGTCACGAAATGACGCTTACGTTGCTAGATATCTTAACCTTCTAACGTCAAACGTGGTCGGTCATAACGGCATTAGAGTCAATGCCAAGTCTCGTGATGCTGATGGCAGTCTTGATACTATCGCAAACTCAACGATTGAGGCTGCTTGGAAGAAGTGGGCCAAGAAAGGAAATTGCACAGTTGATGGTCAAATGTCTTTGATCGACTGTCAAAGGATGTTTATCGAGGCTTTAGCTAGAGATGGTGAGGTTTTAATTCGTCAAATCACAGATCCTACAAGTGACTTTGGTTACAAGATTGAGTTTCTTGAAGCTGATCACCTTAACGACACCAAGAACGAGATCTACACGAACGGCAATAAGGTCGTTATGGGCGTTGAGATAAACGACAAGCGAAAGCCTGTTGCATATCACTTGTATAAGAACCATCCTAATGATTTAGGTTTAAGCCAAAGCAACGAAACGATTAGAGTCCCAGCAGAAGAAGTCATTCATGCTTTTGTCCGACAAAGACCTGAGCAGACCCGTGGTTATCCGTTCGTAGCGCCTGTGATGGGCAATATCAAAATGCTTAACGGGTATTATGAAGCTGAGATCACCGCAGCAAGAGTTGCATCTGCGAAGATGGGTTTCTTTACGAGTCCTGCTGGTGACGGTTATGTTGGTGAAGATGTTCAGGACGAATATACGCCCATTATGTCAGCCGAACCCGCGACATTTGAGCAGTTACCTGCTGGGATGGATTTTAAAGCGTTCGACCCAGCACATCCTACTACAGCGTTTGAAAGTTTCAGCACAGCTATTCTGAGAAGCATCGCGTCAGGGTTGAATATTTCATACCATTCAATCTCAAACGATCTTTCTAGCGTCAACTATTCATCCTTACGGGCTGGTAGTTTAGAGGATCGAGATCAATACAGAATGCTTCAGAAGTTCATGATCGAGCATTTCATGGAGCCTATCTTTAGAAGCTGGCTGAAGAATGCAATGACCAGAAGCATTAACCTTCCGATTGTAAAGTACGACAAATTTGCCGATGGTGTGTCTTACATTCCGCGCAGTTGGGGTTGGGTAGATCCGCAGAAGGAAATGCAAGCTAACATTGCTGGCCTTCAGAACGGAATTGTGACGTATCAAGACATCGAAGCCAACTACGGACGAGATGTAGAAGAACTGTTTGAGCAGCACGAACGCGAACAGAAACTTGCTGAAAGCTATGGAATTAAGACAGCGTTCCAGCCGTTCGGAAGCAAATTACCAACAGAAGCAGATGTTGAAGGCCGAGACGATGCCGAAACCGAATAGCGGAATGAAGGAAGAAGCTCAACGCGGTCTTGATTGGCGGCGTGAGTTCGGCAGAGGTGGTACAGAAGTCGGAATTGCCAGAGCCAGAGACATCACTAACGACAAAGACCTGTCGGATTCTACTGTTAAACGGATGTATTCGTTCTTTTCACGGCATGAAGTAGACAAGAAAGGCAAAGGCTTTAAGCAAGGCGAAGAAGGATACCCGTCAAACGGACGGATAGCTTGGGCGCTTTGGGGTGGTGATGCTGGGTTTAGCTGGTCAAAAAGACTTGTTGAACAGATGAAAAAAGATGAAAGATGGTCTGAATCTATTGACAAATCTGATACTATTGAGCCTGAACAAGAGGTAATGAAAATGGAAAGACACGTTATAGGGGTTGAAGAAACCGAAGACAGCTTTATTGTCGAGTTCAGAAAAGACGATATGGAAGTTGTTGAAGATACTGAAGAAGAAGCTGTTGAAGAAGTTGTTGAAGCAACAGCAGAAGCCGACGATGAAGAATATCAGGCTATGGCCCGTGATATGGTATCTGACAAAGTAATTTATAGGACAATCGATCTTTCTCGCGGAGCTATTGACGAGGAAAAAAGGATTGTCCGAATTGGTGTTTCATCAGAGACGCCAGTTGAACGAGATTTTGGCTTAGAGGTTCTGAGCCATAATAAAGAAGACATAAATATGGAATTTATGGCTTCTGGTCGAGCGCCACTTCTGAACAACCATAAGATGGATGAACAGATTGGGGTGGTGAGATCGTTTTACCTTGACGAGACGCAGCGGCGTACTGTTGCGTTGGTTGAATTTGGCAATTCAGCCTTGGCTCAAGAGGTTTTTACTGACGTTTCGAAAGGAATTAAGCAAAATATTTCTGTCGGTTATAGCGTCACAAAGATGGTTCGTGCCAAAGACGGCGAAGGAAAGGAGTATTACAGGGCTAGTTGGACACCGATGGAAGCATCGATTGTCAGCATTCCTGCTGATTCCTCTAAATTCGTTGGCGTTGGTCGATCCGCAGAAAAAACTCTAAACACTAATAAGGTGACTACTATGACTGAAGAAGTAAAAGTAGATGTTCGCCAAGTAAGTGATTCAGCCAAGGCAGAAGCGTTAGCCAATGTCGGTG
>Ga0209631_10006429_pt1 | contig 12097 bp, 12 predicted proteins | sample COG_08_FD_184752 | JGI IMG/M metagenome (GOLD analysis project Ga0209631, IMG submission 184752) | Pelagic Microbial community sample from North Sea - COGITO 998_met_08 (SPAdes) (version 2) | ecosystem: Environmental > Aquatic > Marine > Neritic zone/Coastal water | place: Helgoland, sampling... | reverse complement strand
ATGATAATAAGGAAAAATTTATTAGAGATTTTGTATCTATATGGACAAAGATTATGAATGCAGATCGACCTAATTTAAAAAAATTAAACTAATGAGTGAGCAACATTCATCAGATTTTTATAAAGTACCCAACATTACATTTGATATAAAAAAACTAAGAAGAGACCTAGATAAAGTTCTTAAATTAAAAAAATTTAATACATTGGGAATAAAAAACTTTGGAGCTATTTCTATTAATAGAATTCCTGGTGATGAAGAGTCAATTAAGGGTCATAAAGTAAGAGGAACATATTGGACTTTTCCCGATGAAAGCGGAAAAGAAGCTAAAAGAGACGAAGCTATTGATGAGTCTAGATATTCAGAAATTGTTCCTGAATTTAAAGATACTTACTTTGAAGAAGTTTACGATCTATTAAAAAAAAAATTTAAATTAGGAAGAGTTAGAATTTTATTGAAAGAGCCACGTTCTACTCTTAGTTGGCACAGAGATCCGGAACCTAGACTTCACGTGCCAATAATTACAAATCCTGGGTGCAAAATGGTTATAGAGGACGTTGCAAAACATATGCCAGCGGACGGATCAGTTACAATTACAAACAATACAAAATATCACAATTTTTTTAATGGAGGAGAACAAGAAAGAATTCATTTAGTTGCTTGTGTCTTAGAAAACCCTTTTAAAAACAAAATTAATTAATAAAATTAAACATGACAGAGTTTAGTAGAGGTATATTCAAAGTTATAGCCAGCACAAGTGGTGGAAGAGCTCTTGTTTATACGATTGGACATATTTGTATAGCGATGACAGTTGTTTCAGCTTTAACAGGCGCTAGTCTTTGGGAAGCAGGATTAGTGGCTCTAGTAGAACCAACGATAAATGGATTTTGGTATTATTTTTTAGATAAATTGTGGACTAAATATATAAAGTAAAATTGTTTATAGTAATCCCCATAGACTATCTTTTTTAATCCAACCTTTAAATTCACCAGTTTTAATTTTACACCAGTCATTTTTACATTTATTAATTTTTACTAATCTTCCTTTTTTTAAAATAGCAAGCGGATTAGAGTAAACTGTTGAATCATTAAATAAAATTGAACTATCATCAACTATGAGCGCTGCCTTTTTTTTTGATAATTGAGAAATATGAATCCAACCAGTGTTATTTTCATGATCTCTTATTTTTCTAAAATTTTCAGAACGATCTTGTATTAATACCGGTAAAAATTTTTTTTTGTAAAAAATTTTAATTGGATAATCAAAAGATGGTCCTTGGCGTAAATTTACTTTATCATTTCTCAAAGTTCTAAAATATTCATCGTTTGAATGTACATTTTGAAAAGATAACAAAAATAAGAAAAATAGCAGAACTATTAACGGCATTTATTTAAACAATTAGGGTTTGTATTAATTTTAATTTTTCTTAAGGTCATTTTTAAAGAGTTGAAAATTAAAAAATTGTTATCTAAATCATCTTTCAGTCCTAAAATGGTTTTTAAAACTTCATTAGCTTGAAATGACCCTAATATACCTGCTACAGGAGAAAAAATACCTTCAGTTTCACAATTATTTTTTTGAATTGGTCTTTCAGGCATAAAACATCGAAAGCACGGTCCCTTTTTTTTAAAATTAAACTTAAAAAGTTGTCCGTCGAACTGACTTATTGCTGCTGATATTAAAATTTTTTTATTTTTTTTACAATAATCATTTATAACGTATCTAGTACTAAAATTATCAGTACCATCACATATAATATCGTAATTTTTGATTACAGCTTCGATATTATCTGATGATATTTTTTTTTTAAAAGTTTTTATTTTAACTTTATTATAAATTTTTTTAAATCTACTTCTTGCTTGTATAACTTTGAGCTTTCCTAGATCACTTGAGTTGAATAAAATTTGTCTATTTAAGTTTGATATTTCAACTTTATCATGATCAACCACACCAATATTGCAAATCCCAGAAGCGGCTAAATAGGCTAGAAGAGGACAGCCTAGACCACCCATTCCTATAATTAATATCTTAGCTTTTTTAATTTTTTTTTGTCCAGAAATTCCAATTTTTTTTAAAATGATTTGTTTTTCAAATCTTTTAAATTCACTTAAACTAGTTAACATTAATTATTATTTAACTCCCGTAGATCCAAATCCGCCTGCACCACGCTTAGTCTCATCAAGTGTTTCTACTTCTCTCAAATTTGCTTTAATAATTGGACACAATACCATTTGCGCTATCCGTAATCCTTTTTCAACTTTGAAACTTTTATTTCCAAGATTTATTAGAATTACTTTAATTTCTCCTCTATAATCCGCATCTATAGTCCCTGGTGTGTTCAAAACAGTTATTTGATTTTTTGCCGCTAGACCAGACCGAGGCCTTATCTGAATTTCAAAATTTTGAGGAATTGAAACAGCTAAACCAGTGGGCACGATTTCAGTTTTACCTGGTTTAATTTCAATTTCATGTTCAATATTTGCCGCTATGTCCACTCCAGATGATCCTGCAGTTTCATATTTTGGCAAAATTACAGTCTTAGATAATCTTTTAATTAATATTTCTGTCATCTATTAATTTATTTAATAAGATTTGAGCAATTTTATTAGCAATAAAGCTTTTTTTATTTTTTGGGATTTTCTTTATGCTACCTTTTTGGTCTATTACAGAAATTTTGTTGTAGTCAGAATTAAATCCAATTCCTTTTTTTGATACATCATTAGCAAAAATTAGGTCACAGTTTTTATTTTTCATTTTTTTTATGGAATTTTTGATAAGATCTTCTGTTTCTGCTGAAAAACCAGCAACAATACGTGGTCTATCTTTATTATTTTTTGATATAAATTCTAGAATATCATTACTTTGTATAAAATTTATTGATTTAAAATCTAATTTATCTTTTTTTATTTTTTTTTTACTTTTTTCAGCTGCCTTTAAATCTGTTACAGCAGCGGCACATACAGCTATATCTACAGGTAATGTTTTTTTAACCTCATCAAGCATTTCATCAGCAGATGTAATTTTTTTTACTATGATCCCTTTAGGGATCAAAAACCTCGAAGGTCCTGCTATTAAAGTAGTTTTTACACCAAGTTTGTTAAGAGCCATTGCAATTTCATAACCTTGTTTACCACTTGACTCATTCGAAATATATCTGACAGGGTCAATGTATTCTCTTGTTGGCCCAGTAGTTACCAAGGCTTTAAAATTTTTATTTTTTACAATATTTTTTTTATCAAAATAGTTTTTTAAATAAGCAAAAATTTGCCTTGGACTGGACATTTTACCTTCGCCAAACTCTCCACAAGCCATTTCACCTTTTTCAGGTCCTATAAATAAATAACCAAAGTCTTGCAAAATTTTTAGGTTTGTTTGAGTAGCTTTATGTAACCACATTCGCACATTCATCGCAGGCACTAATAGAATATCCTTATCAGCGGCTAACAAGACAGTAGAAGCGAGATCTTCAGCTTTACCTATAGAAAGTTTACTCATAAAATTAGCAGTTGTTGGCATTACAATAATTATATCTGCCCATCTAGAGAGAGCTATATGATCAATTTCAGCCTCAGACTCTTTATCAAACATATTTTCAAAAGTTTTTGCACCAGTTAAAGTCGTTAAAGATAAAGGTGTAACAAACTCTTTGCCGCTTTTTGTAAGAATTGTCTTAATACTTGCTTTGTTTTTCTTTAATAACCTTATTAAATCTAATGATTTATAAGCAGCTATTCCTCCCCCAACTATAATTAATATTTTTTTATTTTTTAATGTCATTATTTTATGATTAAAATACTAATAAAAAGACAATTACAATACCAAAAAAACTAATAATAATATTATTCTTAAAATTTTTAATTTTCATTTGTTCCATTTCTAAACTTTTATTATTAATTCCTAAGTTTAATTTTCCCTCAGCCATTAATTTTAAAGCATATTCTGCCTTATCCATTAAACCAGGAAAGTCTGGAATACGTTTTATTATTTCCGCAGAAGTATTGATAGCCGTGTCTATAGTTGATTTAGGACTTTTTAAGTTTTTTAACCAACCTTCCAAAACTGGCTTAGAAACCTCCCAAATATTTGTTTCCGGGTATAATTTCCTTGCTACACCCTCTACTACAACCATTGTTTTTTGAAGCAACAACAAAGCAGGCTGTGTGGGCATATTGAATTTTTCTGTGATCTCAAATAATTGAGCTAATAAATTCCCTCCAGATATATCTTTGATAGATTGGCCAAAAATTGGCTCTCCTACAGATCTTAATGCTTGCGCAAATTCATCTTTAGAGGCGTTTTGAGGAACAAGACCAGCCTGAAAATGCACTTCTGCAACTTTTACATAATCTCTTTTTATAAAACCATATAAAATTTCTGCTAAAAATTTCCGGTTATTTTTATCTAATCTACCCATAATTCCAAAATCAACAGGCACGATATTCCCTTCAGGGTCCACAAATAAATTTCCCTGATGCATGTCTCCATGAAAAAAACCATCTCTCACAGCTTGTTTTAAAAAATGTTGAATTAGTTTTTCAGCTAAATGTTTTAAATTTACTCCTTGATCTTTTAATAATTGATGTTCTCTTATTGAAATACCGTTTACTTTATCTAATGTTAATATTTTTTTTGTCGTATAATTCCAATAAATTTTAGGAACATTAAATCCTTTATCTAATTTTGTATTTTCGTACAATTCATTTGCTGCAGCGGCCTCAAATCTAAGATCCATTTCAATATTAGTTATTTCTCTTAAAAGATGCACTACCTCAATTAATTTTAATCTTTTAGCTTTCGTAATTGTATTTTCAACGATATAGGCAAACAACATTAGTGCATCTAATTCCTCATTAAACAACTTTTCGATGTCAGGACGTAAAATTTTAATAGCCACTTGTTTTTCCTGGTTTTCATTTTTAATTTTGGCAAAATGTACTTGGGCAATAGATGCTGCAGCTATTGGTTCCCCTATCTCAATAATATTTTGATATTGTTTTTCCCCGATTTCTTTTTTAATTATTTTTTTTGCCTCATAAAGTTCGAATGCCGGGACTTTATCTTGAAGTTTTTCCAAATCCTTTGCCATATCTTCTCCAATAATGTCAGGCCTTGTTGCTAAGAATTGTCCAAGTTTAATGAATGTAGTCCCCATTCCCTGAAGCGCATCACAGAGTTTTTCACCGGGTTTTTTTTCATTAATAAGATGGCTACTTTTAGAACCAATCGATATTAAACTAAAAAATAAATTAATTGATAATGGTATTTGATGTACTTGATTGACAGTATCAATAGCTCCAGAAGTTGATAGTTTTCTAGCAATTTGAAATAACTTAAAAACTCTCTTTAACATTTAAATTTTCCACCCCGAATGAATAGCTGAAATACCATTTGAAAGATTTCTGTATTCTACATTAGTAAAACCATTTTTGACTATTAGTTCTAAAAGCTGTTCTTGATTATAAAATGAGTTAATGCTTTTGATCAAATATTCGTAAGGCTCTGATGATCCAACAATATATTTTCCAATAAGTGGTATTGTATTTGAATACTGTTTGTATAAAAAGTTTAACAATTCATTATCTATTTTCGAAAATTCTAGACACATAAAACGTCCACCCGGTTTTATTACTCTGTATGCTTCTCTAAGAGTCTTATTAATATCAGTAACATTTCTAATACCATAACTAATTGAGTAAAAATCATATGAATTATCTTTAACGGGTAAAGTTTCAGCTTGAGATTTAATCCATTTAATATTGTTAAAAGTTTTAAGATTATTTTTGCCTTTTTGAAACATTTCATTGTTAGGCTCGATACAAGTGATTTCAGATAAGTTATGAACTCTTATAGAGAATCGTTTTGCTATATCTCCAGTTCCTGATGCCACATCAATTAGAGATGATCTTTGTGTAGGGTTCATCCAATCTATAAATTTCTCTTTCCAAACTCGATGTATGCCAAAAGACATAATATCGTTCATCAAATCATATTTTTTGTAGACTTCCGAAAATACAGAATTGACTAATTTTGTTTTATCTTGAATAGTGTTTTTCACATAATAATTATATGCCAGAATTACCAGAAGTTGAAGTTGTTAAAAGGTCCTTGTTAAACAAAATTCAAAATTCAGTTATAAAAGCAGTCAAAATTAATGATAGTAGATTGAGGTACAAAATAAATAGAAACGAATTAAAAAAAATTATCGGTTTAAGGCTGAAAAAAATTAAAAGAAGATCAAAGTATTTACTATTTTTCTTTAACAAAGATATTGTAATGTTAGTTCATTTAGGAATGACAGGTAAATTTTTCTTTATTAATCAAAATAATTCTAAATTTAAAACAAGTTTTTATTATAATATTCAAGAAGAAAAAGATAAAAAACACGATCGAGTAATCTTTTATTTATCAAAAAAGCAAAAACTAATTTATAACGACGTAAGAAAATTTGGATTTATTAAGTTTTTAAACAAGGCAAATGTAGATCAAAACTTTCATCTTAAAAATCTTGGACCAGAACCGCTGAATAATAAATTTGATTTTATATATTTTAGAAATTATACAGCAAGACGAAAAAGAACTGCTAAAGACTTGTTAATGGATCAGAAATTTGTTTCTGGATTAGGCAATATATATGTAAATGAAATTCTTTTTTTTAGCGGTGTAAATCCAAAAAAAGAAATACAATATCTTTCAGATTTAGAAATTAAAAATATTATTAAATTTACTAAAAAAATTCTTTTTAAAGCTATTGATTTAGGAGGCTCATCAATAAAAGATTTTTCTAGCTCCAGTGGAAAAAAAGGTTCATATCAGCAACATTTTAGCGTTTATGGAAAAAAAGGGGAAAATTGTGAAAAAAAAAAATGTAATGGAAACATAGTAAAAATTATTTTAGCAAATCGTGCTTCTTTTTACTGCCCCAAATGTCAGAAATAATAAAGTTGACCGTATTTAAATGCCCATATATACAATCCTAAATTATGCCTAATACTAAATCAGCAATCAGAAAAGTAAGAAGGGTTAAAAAACAAACTCAAGTTAACAGAATAAGAAAAAGTAAGTATAAAAACGCTATTAAACAAATGGAACTTCTTCTTAAAGGCAAAGAGAAGGATAAGGCTAAAAAATATTTTTCAAAGTTTCAATCAATTCTAATGCAGGTTGCTAAATCGGGTGTAGTCTCAAAAAATACAGCTTCAAGAAAAATTTCTAGAATTTCAAAAAGAATTTCGTCTAAATAACAATTTCAAGTTGATTGATTTTGAAATCAAAAGTCTACATTTAGATTCACATAACTAAATATCGGAACTTAGATTGTGCAGTTGAATTTTTTTTTATAATTCTATCAGCACGATTATCATACAACCTGATTTAATTTTTTTTTTATTTTTTTAAAAAATTTGTTGCAAGTTTTTTTAAAAGAGCGTTTATAGAATTTCTTACTAAAATTTCTACATGGAAAACAATATTACAAAAAAACAAAATACTTTTGTCTCTGAAGAAGAAAAAGTTATAAAATGGGAAGATGTACAAGAAGCATTTAAAAAAAATTTTGGAAGTGAAATCTACGATAGCTGGCTTCAAAAGATTTCTTTGGTAAGAGAATACAACGATTATCTAATATTAGGAGTGCCCACAAGATTTTTCAGAGATTGGATAGTATCAAGGTATTTAGACAAGATATTAGAGCAAGTAAAAAATTTCAAACCCAGCTTGAATAGAATTGAATTTAAAATAATTGAAGAAAATAAACAAAATCAAGAATTTATCAAAATAAACGAACTTAATAAAGTTACAGAAATTAAAGACTCAATATTAAACTATAATAGATTAAACCCCAATTTAAGTTTTGATAGCTTTATCAAGGGAAAAAGTAACGATATTGCATTATCTTACTCTAAAAAAGTTTGTGAACATATTTCTCGTTATAATCCTCTATACGTATGCGGCGGCGTAGGATTGGGTAAAACCCATCTATTGAATGCCATAGGATTAGAATTACAAAGTAACAATAATGTGATGTATATCTCAGCTGAGAGATTCATGTATCATTTTATCAAGTCTATCAAAAAAAACGACATGGTAAATTTTAAGGATTTTTTTAGAAAATCTTCAGTTTTTATTATAGATGATATTCAATTCATTAGTGGCAAAGAAAGCTTACAGGAAGAATTTTTTCATACGTTCAATAGTTTAATGGACAAAGGTTCGCAAATTATTATTTCTGCAGACCGCGCGCCAATGAAATTAGACAGAGTTCAAGATAGGATTAAATCAAGATTAGCAGGAGGGCTAGTTGTTGATATTGAAGCGCCTGATTTAGATTTAAAAATAAAAATTATTAATAGGAAAATTGAGGAAATACAACAACAGTTCAAAGAAAGCATTACTTTAAGTGAAGAAGTGATTAGCTATATTGCGAGTGAGAGTAAAACAAATATTAGAGAACTTATAGGAGTTTTAAATAGAGTAATTGCATTCAGCAGAGTCCACAACAAAGATTTAAACATCAACGATTGTAAGAATATTTTAAAAGATGTTTTTAATCAAATAAGAGTTATAACTGTTGATAAAATACAGAATGTTGTTTCAAATTATTTTAATATTGCATTAACTGAAATGCTTTCTCAAAGAAGATCTAGACCGCTTGCTAGACCTAGACAAATTGCAATGTATTTAGCTAAAAAAATGACCACAAGATCATTACCTGAAATAGGAAGAAGATTTGCTAATCGAGACCATACAACAGTTATTCATGCTGTTAAAACTATTTCAAGACTGTCTGAACAAGATGATGAAATGAAAAAAAATATAAGCCAGATTAGAAGTTTATTATTAGAACAATAATTAAATGCAATTCGTTCTTAAAAGAGATATCTTATTAAAATCGTTAAATTTTGTTCAAGGTGTAGTAGAAAAAAAAAATACTCTACCCATACTTTCGAATGTTTTATTGCAATTAAAAGATAAAAAACTATCTATCATAGCAACAGATCTAGACATTGTTTTCTATGATGAAATTAATGATGTCAAAATTTTAAAAGAAGGTAGTACTACAACCTCAGCAGCAATACTTTATGATGTCCTAAGAAAAATCTCTTCTAACTCTGAGCTTAATTTTGAACTTAAATCGGAAAATAAATTAAGTTTAAAAAGTGAAAATGCAGATTTTAATTTGTTATGCTTGCCAACTGATAACTTTCCAACATTTGCAGATGAATTTGAAGGATCAGAAATAACTTTAAATAACAGTAGATTTCTAAAACTTTTAAATAAAACTAGAATTTCAATATCAAATGATGATACCAGACATTACTTAAATGGAATATTTCTTCATATAACCGAAGCTCATGGTAGAAATTTTTTAACAGGTGTAGCCACAGATAGCCACAGGTTGTCCTCAAGTAGCCTAGAAATTGAAAACACAGCTGATTTTACATCCCTAATTTTACCAAGAAAAACTGTATTTCAATTATGCTCACTTTTAGCCGAGTCTAGTGATCAATTAACAATGCAGACAACTGATAATAAAACTAAGTTTACGTTCGGTAATATGAAACTAATTTCAAAAGTAATTGATGGAAAATTTCCTGACTATAAAAAGGTTGTTCCAACAACTAATGATAAAACTCTAGTAGTATCTTCTAAAGACTTTATTAATTCAATCGAGAGGGTTGCCAGTGTTTCACTTGATCGGAAAGAGGGTGTGAAATTAGTAATAAATAAAGATAATGTTCAACTTTCTGTTAATAGCGCAAACTCCGGAGAAGGAAATGAAAAAATTGAAGCTCAATTTAGCTCTGAAAATTTAAATATTAGTTTCAACTCAAAATATCTAATAGATATTGCTTCTGAAGTTGAAGATAAAAATTTAAAAATGAATTTAAAAGACTCTACATCACCAGTTCTGATCGAGGATGCTTCTGATAAAAATAGTTACTATGTTATAATGCCAATGAAAATATAGATATATCAGAAATAAGAATATTTATTATTTTTAGCTCTATAATTGTTGGTACTAAATAGTTTTAAGTCATCTAGCTCAAAACTGATTTTATATTACATAAAAAAAATGATATACTGATACACTCTTAAAAAAATGTCTAAAAATTCAGAACTAAAAAACAAGCAGTCTTACGGCGCAGACTCAATAAAAGTACTCAAAGGCCTTGACGCAGTAAGAAAAAGACCTGGTATGTATATTGGAGACACAGACGATGGTTCTGGTTTGCATCATATGGTTTTCGAAGTGATAGATAACTCCATAGATGAAGCCTTGGCTGGTTACTGTAAAAATATTAACATCTCAATTAATCCCGATAACACTGTTACTGTTGAAGACGATGGAAGAGGCATACCGATTGATATGCATAAAGGTGAAAAGATGTCCGCAGCAGAAGTTATAATGACACAACTTCATGCTGGAGGTAAATTTGACCATGACTCATATAAAGTATCAGGAGGTTTACATGGAGTTGGGGTGTCCGTTGTCAACGCTTTATCTGAAGAATTAAAATTGAGTATTTTTAGAGAAGGTAATGAATACGAAATTAAATTTAAAGATGGAAATACCGTTAAACCATTAAAAAAAATTGGTAACACAAAAAAAAAAGGAACTAGAATAACATTCTTACCATCAAAACAAATTTTTTCATCTGTAAAATTTAGTACAACAATACTTGAAAAAAGAATAAGGGAATTAGCTTTTCTTAACAAAGGAATAGGCATTAAGTTAGTTGATAATACTTCAAAAAAACCTAAAGAATTCATACATAAATATGACGGAGGAATATTAGAATTTGTAAGATATATTAATAACAAAAAGCCAATTTTAGTAAATAAGAATGAAAAAGAGGTATTTAAAAAACCTGTATACGTTACATCGGCAAAAAATAATGTCGTTGTGGAATGTTCATTCGAATGGAACGCCGGTTATTCAGAAGAAGTTTTGCCATTTACAAACAATATTCCGCAAAAAGATGGAGGTACACACCTACTTGGTTTTAGAAGCGCGCTCACTAGAGTAATAAATAAATATACAGCTGATAAAAATAATAAAAAAAATAAAATTACATTATCTGGAGAAGATATTAAAGAAGGTTTGACAGCAGTGTTATCAATTAAGATGCCAGATCCAAAGTTTTCATCTCAAACAAAAGATAAACTAGTTTCATCCGAGATAAGAAACATTGTTGAACATATAATTAGTGAAAAAGTTTCAACTTGGTTTGATCAAAATCCTTCTATTGCTAAAACTATTTTAGAAAAAATCACTCAAGCCGCGATGGCAAGAGATGTAGCTAGAAAAGCGAGAGATAATGTAAGAAGAAAAGGAACATTTGAGTTGTCAGGATTACCTGGCAAACTTGCTGATTGCCAAATACAAAAACGTGAAGGGACAGAATTATTCATCGTGGAAGGTGACTCAGCTGGTGGATCAGCCAAACAGGGAAGAGTAAGAGAATATCAAGCAGTATTACCGCTCAGAGGAAAAATTTTAAATACATTTATAAACGGAAAATCAAATGGTGAAGATCATTCAACCAAAGCATTATCTAAGATGATGTCATCAAATGAAATTGTTACTTTAATAAATGCTTTAGGAACTGGGTCAAAAGATTTTAATATAGAAAACTTAAGGTACGATAAAATAGTAATTATGACCGATGCAGACGTAGACGGTTCTCATATCAGGACACTTTTACTTACTTTTTTTAATAACTATCCGTTTAATCAACTAATTGAAAATGGGCATATATACCTCGCTCAACCGCCGTTATTTAAAGTCACAAAAGCAAATAAAAGTATTTATATAAAAGACGAAAAAACATTAGAGGACTACATTTTAAGCGTAGCAAAATATGATAAGAAACTTAAAAAAGGTTCATCCGAGTATAATAAATTAATGCAAGAACAAAGAGAAAAACTTTCTATTCAACGTTTTAAAGGATTGGGAGAAATGAATCCCGAGGAGCTTTGGCAGACAACTTTAAATCCTGACAATAGAACTATGCTCAGAGTTCAATATTCTAAGGGCACAAAAGATAAGTCAAAAGAAGATCAAAAAATGATTAAAGTTTTAATGGGTGATGAAGTAGCA
>Ga0209631_10006428_pt1 | contig 12097 bp, 9 predicted proteins | sample COG_08_FD_184752 | JGI IMG/M metagenome (GOLD analysis project Ga0209631, IMG submission 184752) | Pelagic Microbial community sample from North Sea - COGITO 998_met_08 (SPAdes) (version 2) | ecosystem: Environmental > Aquatic > Marine > Neritic zone/Coastal water | place: Helgoland, sampling... | reverse complement strand
CCCGCCACGCCGGCCCCGATGACGAGCACCTGAGCTGGACGAGTCTTGCCGGCGGCCGTGATCTGGCCGCTGAAGAAGCCTCCATAGAGATGCGCCGCCTCGAGCACCGCTCGGTAACCCGCGATGTTCGCCATCGAGCTGAGGACGTCCATCTTCTGGGCTCGGGTGATGCGCGGGATCTTGTCGAGCGCGATTGCTGTCTTCGAGCCCTGCTGCAGACGCTCGACCAGCTCTGCATTCTGGCCCGGGAAGATCAGCGAGATCAGCGTACTGCCGTCATGTAGCGAGTCCGCCTCGTGGCTACCGTCACTGCGGAGCTGGGGCGGGTTGATCTTGCAGACCACATCGGCCGATTCCCACAGTGAGTTGGTATCCGGCGCGATGGAGGCACCTGCGACCTCGAAGGCCTCGTCGGGATAGTTGGCGAGCGTGCCAGCGCTCGTCTCGACAGAAACATTGAAGCCCATCTTGATGAGCTTTCTGACGGTGTCGGGTGTCGCAGCCACACGCCGCTCTCCGGGCGAGACTTCCTTCGGGATTGCGATGCGAATTGCCATCTCGATGATTCTACCTGTGTGATCGTTACGCGAAGCCGCAGAGACTGTATCGCTCTGCCGAGGTCAAAACAGCCTGCACCATACGCCGATCACGGAAAGACGCCAGTGACCCCCATCCTTCTTCAGCGAAACTCGTCCGCAAGTTTCTGCAGAAGTGCCCACGTCGCCATGACGTGATCCTCGGTCGTCCTGACGTTGCCGCTGGCGATGCGGAGATAATCTCGGAGTCGATCAAACAGTCCCTAACGGCCGAAATATCGGATCACGAACCACAACTTCAACACTCTAAAATGACGCCCCCGCTAGATTCCGTAGTCCATGAGCCTTCTCGACTCGGACTGCTCAGACGACCGCAGATATTCGGGCACGATCGAGTCTGCGCGCTGCCAGCAGTCGAACCACGGTGCAGCTTCCAGCACCATCGCGTTGACGTTGAACGCCGAGACCAGCAACTCCCCGATGATGCCTGGGCCCGACGCAGAAGACGCGAAGTAACCGCAGAACGATGGGTGATTCCAATGGTTCATGCCCGGAACGATGATCGAACGAAAATCGTCGAGTAGCGCATCCATCGACTCCGGTTCTGCCCCCGGTTCGCTGGGTAGCGCGCGGACTGTGACACCAGGCCGGATCGACGGAAAAATGGGAAGGTCATCGATGCCATTCAGGAAATTGGCTATCCAGTCGACCGCCCCATGCGCGTAACGCCGAAACTCTTGGGGGGCATATCCCCCAGGGGTAATGGCTCCTAAGTGGAATCCTCGATCATCGCGCACGCGCCCCTTGAGATGCCTTCAGGATCAGATGAACCTCATCACCGATGGCGTCGAGCTGCTCGGAGACTCGCTCTGTAATGTCATCACCGGGCAGGAGCGCCGTGCCTTCTGCTTCGGAGAACTCGAAGAAGAGTGCGTCCGTGTGCCCGACACTGGCATGAGTGACTGCGCGATCGAGAGAGCGGTTCAGTCGCAGAACCTCACGCAAAGACAGCGGAACGGTCCCGCCCATCGGCGGGTCGCGGTACAGGTCGCGAATGACGAGTTCGCGCAGCAGATGAACCTCCTCGATCGCCTCACCCGCAGCTAGACCCCGCTTGGCGGCCACCGCACCGAACAGCTCAAATCCCCCAATCCAGAGCGGGCGAATCTGATCACGGTGCGGACCGAGCATCATGGGCAGCATGCCGACCAGCTGATCAGCGAAGCGGCGTAACAGCCCCGGGGCAAGCCGCCCCTGCCCAAGCCCACGAGCGCCTATTTCCTGGACCCAAAGCGCCCTCAGGCTCGGGACGCGTTCCTCCAGCCACGCGGTAAACTCCACCGTGCCGACACGGGAGGGAGCAACGGGCGCCGCCGGGGCGAGCGCTGTCGGGACTCCGGAGTGTGGTTGCATTCCTCCATAGTATCGGCCGTCGAGTCATGACGGAACGACTGACACTTGGCGAGTAGTCTAGGCGGAGGGACTGCGCTCACCGTCTATCTCGTCCCAGACACGGAGCGTTACGGAGACGGTTGTCCCCCGGTCGACCTCGCTCGCCACCTCCACACTGCCGCCCCACGCTCGCACAACCCGCTGCACGATCGCCAGGCCAAGCCCTGAACCCTTCGATCGAGTGCTGAACTGGGGCTCGAAAATACGTGGCAGGACGTCTTCCGGGATGCCGCTGCCATCGTCCGTCACCTGGAGGACCACCGCCCCGGGCATCACGTCACGTCGTGCTGAGACCACGACGGATGTACCCTCCTCGCCCGCCAGCCTGGCGTTCTCGAGCAGGTTCACCAGGACCTCCTTCAATTCGGCTGTCCGAGCGACGACCAGGGGTAGGTCGGGCTCGAACTCCTCGGAGAACCGGACACGCGAAGTGGCTCCACCGTAGAGAACCATCACCTCACCGATCACGTCAGCGAGCGAGACCGGGGCGAGCGGCACGTCAGGTGCGCCAGGAGCACCGAAGCGGGAGAAAGACTGCGCAATCTCCGCGAGACGGTCGATCTCTCCCAGCATCGCGTCAGCGTTTCGAATCAGGATATCTTCGAAGTCCGGGCGCTGATCGTCCCATGCGCGCCGCACGTGCTGAATGCTGAGCTTGATCGGCGTCAGCGGATTCTTCACCTCATGGGCCACCTGCCGTGCCATCTCACCCCACGCCAGAACACGTTCGGCCCGCAGCTCATCCGTGACATCATCGAGCGCGATTACCACCCCTCGCCGGGAGCCGAAGCTTCCCAGCCTGCGTGCACGCACGCGCACGCGCCGCTCTCCAACCTGGAAGTCCGAACTCGCCTCATCGGCGCTCCCTTCCAGGTAGTCGTTCAGCCATTCCGTAAAGATCTCACCCAACGCCCCGTCACCCGGAAGCGCGCGTCCGACGAACACCTCTGCACCGAGCAGTTCCTCGGCACGGGGATTGACCAGCGTCACCCGGCCTGCGGGGTCCAGCGCGACCATGCCGACGGCGGCCTCGTCCATGATCAGCTGGGTGCGTCGAGATGTCCTCACAAGCTGCCGCCGTGCGCGTCGGACACGCCCCACCATCCGATTGAATGCGCGGAACACCGCCCCGAACTCATCGTTTCGGTGGGCCGGGAGGCGCAGCCCGAGATCTCCGGACCCGACACTCTCCGAGGCAATCTGAAGAGCGAGGATAGGTCGGGTCAGGGCGCGCCCGGCCACCATGGCGAGGGCCAGAGACAAGACAGCACCCAGAAGGACGACAAACGCGAGCAGTTCGACGAGATCCGTGGTTCGAAGGGCACTCGTCCCGGCCTGAAGCGGGATTTGCACTGCGAGCAGGTCGTCGTCAGGCAGTCGGCGGTACGCCGTGACGTATTCCCACCGCCCGACCGTCGACTCCCTGAATTCCTGTGCCGTCTCGTACGATTCGAGGGACTGGAGGACATCGTACGGCGTCCAGCCTTCGTAGAGTCCCAACTCGACGAGCTCCTCGAGCGAGCCTTCCCGGAGCTGCCCTCCACGGTATTCAAGGAGGTCCGCGCCCACCTGGCTCGCAAGGCGTTCCACCTGACCACCGAGCGCCTGATACCATCCGGCCGCGTCCTCGACGACACGCTCGGCGATCACTTGAGCGGACCGACGCGATGCCTCATCCAGCGTCCGAAAGGCGACGGTGCCGAAGAGTGCGTTCGCAAGCGCAAAGAAGCCGAATAGAGCAAGCGTGACGCGAGCCCGGAACGAGATGACGAGCGTCGAGAGCTGAATCCGCTCCCGTGCGGTCTCTCCCAGGAGCGCTCGGCCTCCAAGCCATAGCAGCAGGAACAGAGTCAGATTGAGGACGGTCAGAAGCGAGGCCCGGGCAATCGCCAGCGGGACTTGGGGCAGGTCGACGACGTATCGAGCTCGGTAGCTGGGACCCGTACTGAATTGCAGCCCGTTCTGGACCCTCCAGCCATCCCTGGTCCTCGAGCGCCGAACCGATCCATCCACGGCCTCGCCGTCGGGAAGCGCCATGACAGTCAGCGGTTCGAGCTCGGTATCCCCCGCACCGCGCAGCAACGGGCCGAGCACGGATCGACCGGAGGCGGCGGGGAACGGGGGTGCTACCGCTGCGAGCATCCGGCCGTCCGTCAGGGCGGCCGTGAGGATATACCGGGCATCATCCCGGTTCAGCCGAACGAGCTCGACGCCAGACGCGCGCCGCCCCTGTGCAAGGAGTTCCTGATATGGCTCAGGCTCCGTGTCCCCCACCCCCACCCGGAGGCCCTCCCCCGGCGAACCGTCCCTCTCCTCGATCTGGAGTCGGACCGGTTGCCCGAGCTCGGCGAGCCCGCTCACCCGCCAGCCCTCGTACAGGATCGTGACATCTTCGGCGCCAACGGCATCGAGAGAGTCAGCTAGCCGAGCGAAGTCGATCAGGCGGTTCTCGACCTCTACGTCCTCCACGGCAGCCAGCCTGATCAGTCGATCCTCACCAATCTGCAGCTGGGCCTCGATGCCCTGTCCCCACACCATCGGAATGGCCGCAAACGACCCCAGCACGGTTGCACTCGACCAGGCCACGACTGCTCGCTGCCAACCTGGCCAGGCGTGAAGACCCCGGGCAATCATCGCCGCAGGCAAGGCCCAGACGGCCGGGAACGCCACCGGCACCAAGATGCGATAGCCAACCCATGCCCCAGCGACTCCCAGGATCACCACGGCGCAACCCAATCCGGCCAGAACCCAGCCGCGGCCACCCCCGCTATCGCGACCGTAGGTCAGCCCGACGCCAGCGATGAGCGATAGGACGCCAGCAGCCGCAATCTGGCACACGATCCATTCGGCACGCCCTCCCGCGAGCAGCTCCGGGGTGAGGCCGCGACCCAGCCAGAGCAGGAGGGGGGGAAACAACACCAGGACCACAAGCCCTACGGCCCAGAACGGCAAGGAGGGCCTTCGGCGTGAGAGCACAGCAACCGGGAGAAAGGCAACGACGACGAGAAGTGCCAGCCGACCTGCGCTCATCCCGATTAGACCGGGAAGGCGATACAGATTACTCGCGAAGGCAGCCTCGAAAGGCCCTGCGAAACCGGTCGGCAGTGTCGCCGCCGCGACCATCATGACGACGGATGCCGCCACCGCCTCACCGCCGGCGAGCGGCCCACCGATCGCAAGCATCAACCAGGCGAGCAGGCAGAGACCAGCGACCCAGAGCACCCAGCGGGTTTCCAGCACCTCCAGGCGTTCGGCCGGGTTCGGCTCGTCTAGCACGACGGAGAGAAGCCGATCTTCGTCGAGCGCGAGGTCCCAGACGGCCTCCGCCACACCGGGATCGTCCTCGGTGATTCGGATGCGCTCGCCCGTTTCCGCGAAGAACCGGCTGGCCAGATCACCCATATCCGCGCCGAGGCCTTCGGGAAGGGAGGCACGCAACAGATACGACGCCACGGCCACACTTCCGTCCGGTGCGGACGCCGTCACGTACAGGTACCCGAACAGCGGGAGGTCTCGGTACAGATCGAGCCGTTCGCCCCGCTTTACGGCGTCCGGCACTCTTCCCCTGTGAATGCCGTCCCAAGCGATCAGTTCGCCATCACTGTCATAGAGAGCAAGCGCCGAGCTCCGCGATCGCGCGCGCAGACCCGCGATCGCGTCACCATCCACAATGATCGCGTCGGAGGCCCAGAGCCGCACCAGCTCCTCGACGATCTCCGTCCCCGCGCTGTGGCGACGTTCCTCGAGTTCCTCTCGGAGGAGCACCCCGACCTCGTCCACGCGCTGGTTCCAGTAGCTGTCCCAGTCGCCCGACACATCGCCGATCTGGCGTTCGGCAGCGAATCCGACCAGGATGCCGATGATCAGAACAGAGAGTCCGGCAGCACGCCACCGGCTGTCAGGACGAGCTCCGCCACGGAGCGAGAACACGAGGAATGCTGCAGATAGCGGTAGCAGCCAGACGGAAGACGTCCCGACCCAGAGCCAGAGGGTCGCCGTCGAACACCACGGACCGAGATTCGATGCGACGCCGGACAGCGTCGTTCTGCGTTCGCCCCAGGGAGGTGCCAATGTCATATGCTGTCGACGAGTTGGCGCGGGCGACGGTCGGACGGATCCTCGCTGAGGACCCGCGTCTCATCATGCCGGTCGGCGCTCTCGAACAGCATGGTCATCACCTCCCGATCGGGACGAACAACTTCATTGCCGAACAGGTTGCACGCGCGGTATCCAAACGCTTCAGCATCCTGCTCGCACCCGTGCTCTCCTACTTGTGACGGTCAGTGGAGGTCCCTTCCGCGCGCCAGGGCTGCGTCGCAAGACCCTGCACAAGGCCGTGAATGAACTGATCGGGGGGTGGGAGGATCTGTAAGTACGTCACTTCCATCTCATCACAGCTCATCGGTACGAGCCTCATCTCGAAGCGCTGCTGATGACCGCATCGGGGCTCGCGCACAAGTCCGTGAACGATCTCTATCAGATCGATGTCTCCGATGTGTTCGAAACCGTCCCTGATTTCGAGCACGCTGGCGAGCTCGAAACGTCGCTCATACTTCACCTTACACCGGATCGGGTGAGGATGGAGCGGGCCAAAAATTTCGTACCCGATGGCCTCGCCCTTCGAAAGTATACGCGGCGGAGAGTGCCGAAACCCCCGGTCGAGTCTCGAGGTGTGCTTGACTCACCCTGTCTCGCGACCGCGGAGAAGGGATCAGCCGTCTTCGGTCGGTGCATCGAGGTCTTGTGAGCAGGCTTCGGAACTCCCGCTTCGGACGAACTCACAGGGTGACTTCCGTGTATCCTTCTCCATGAACTATCGCGTTCTTTTTGCTGCTGCGCTGTACACCGGCATCGCTGCGCCTGGGCTCTCAGCCCAGGGCGTCGTGGTCGACGCAGGAACCTTTGCGGTGAGCATCGGAGGTGTCCCGGCAGGCACGGAGGAATTCGTAATCCGCCGGCCCGGGGTTGGACGAGAGGATGCGCTGTTCGCCAACGGCACCGTGGCTCTGACGCTTCCGGAAGGACGCCAGGAGATGCGGCCTCTTCTCCACGCGATGCCGCCAGACGGCGTGGCGGTGCGGTACCAGGTCTCGGCTACGGGCCTCGACGCCATCGAAGTGCAAGTCGCGCGCTCTGGTCGTCGATACCTAGCAACGATCCGCTCGGATGTCGGAGCCGAGGATCGCGAGTTCCAAGCTCATCGAGACACTCGAGTCCTCGAGCGTCATGTCGCGCACCACTACTACTTCCTGCGAAACGTTCGCACCGACAGGCCCGTGCACACGCTGGAGCCACGTGCGGGAATCCAGGGGCTGATCACAGCCGGAGAGCCTGTTCAGGTGACGATCCGCCTTGGACTTAACGAGGTCCAGTCGAGACGCGTCTCCTTCACGACCGACACCGGTGAAAACCGGACCGTGTGGTTCGACCGTCAGGGACGGGTTCTGAGGGTCGCAATTCCAGCACTTCGTTTCGTCGCCGAACGCACGGATCTGGTAGGGTAGAGAAGGAGCTTGGTTACCTTTTAGCGTCGCGTGGGATGCGGGAACGTTGAAGAGTTGGGTACGCTCGACCGTATCCGGTGTCGAGAGCGCGACTGATGGCTGATCTCCGCTTGAAGCCTCAACACTCTGCGGGGCGTACGTGTGATCAGTTGTCGGTCCTGACTGCCCCCTGTGTACGAGGTCCGCGAGGATGAAAAATCGCCTCCGTTTGCTGGTCTTTCTGTTCGCCGTTCTGACGCCGTCACTCGTTTCGGCTCAGCAGCGCGTTCCGGCCCAGCTTTCTCTCGGCGACGCGATCGATATCGCTCGATCCACCAACCCCGGGTTTTTGCAGACCCGGAACGACGAGACACTCGCAGACTGGAACGTCCGGCAGGCGTGGGGACAGCTGATCCCGAGCGCCAGCGCGAACGGAGGTCTCAGCTGGCAGGGCTCCGGTGAGACGCAGCTCCCCGGAAGCCTGACGCTTGGTGACCTTGGCTTCAGCGACCAGCCCTCCTATTACGGGTCCAGCTACTCGCTCGGGCTCAACTACTCTCTGAACTGGGCGACGGTCCTCGGGCCGAAGCAGGCCAAGGCCGAGCGACGCACTACGCTCGCCGGCATCGGCGCCGCAGAATCGAACCTCGTCCGGCAGGTGACCACCGCGTATGTGGAGCTTCTGAGGCAGGAGGACGCGGTTCGGATCGCGGAACAACAGCTCGAAAATGCCCGGTTCAATCTCCGGCTCGCACAGGGCCAGCTGGAGGTTGGGCAGGTCACACCCATCGACGTCGGCCAGGCTGAGGTCCAGGTCGGTCGCTCCGAAGTAAGGGTGCTTCAGACGCTTAACCGGGCGACGACGTCGCGGATGCGTCTCCTGCAGCTCCTCGGTCTCCCCGTCGACCAGCAATTCGAGTCGACCACAGAGTTCCAGTTGGCAGAACCGAGGTGGGAGCTGGAGCAACTCTCGGCCATGGCGGCTGGGGGTAACCCCGAGCTTCGGCGTCGACTGTCATCCTGGGAGGCCGCGGACATCAGCGTCAGTTCGGCGTGGTCTCAATACATGCCTACGCTGAACCTGTCGACCGGATGGAGCGGGTTCACCCGCGAGGCCAGCAGCACGGACTTCCAGGTCGCTCAGGCCGAGGGCCAGATCCAGTCGGCAGTCGCTCAGTGCTTCTTCACCAACGATCTGTATGCTCGGCTGGCGAACCCACTGCCCCCGCAGGACTGCAGTCAGTTCGCGTTCTCCGACTCGGACCGTAACGCGATTATCGCCGGTAACGATCAGTTCCCATTCAATTTTGTGGGCTCTCCGCCGAGCTTCCGGATGACGGTGAGCATCCCGATCTTCTCAGGGTTGAGCCGGCAGCGGAACGTAGAGGCTGCTCGTCTGCAGCGAGATGACTTCTCGCAACAGATTCGCGAGCAGGAACTCCAGGTACAGGCCGACCTCGCCATAGGACTCGCGAATGTGCGGACCGCCTATCAGAGCGCGCTTCTCGAGGAGCGAAATCGCGAGCTGGCCGAGCAGCAGCTGAACCTTGCTCGCGAACGGTATCAGCTCGGCGCGATCACCTTCGTGGAGCTGGTCGACGCTCAGACGCTGTTCGCCCAGGCCGATGCTGACCGAACGATCGCCATATTCGCATACCACGACGCTGTTACGAATCTCGAAGCGCTCGTCGGCGCTTCTCTCCGCTCTCAGAACTGACGCAACCTCATGGAGAACCGTACCAAACTCATCATCGGCCTCGTCATCGTCGCCGTACTCGGCTCAGCGGCCGTTCTGTCGGTAACCCGCGGACGTGAAGGTGGAATCGAGGTCCGCACCGAGGCGATGGAGGCCCGTGATCTCGTCGAGATCGTGACGGCAAGCGGCAACATCCGCGCTCGCCGCACTGTTGATATCTCCTCCGACGTATCGGCAAGGGTTTCCCAACTGCTGATCGACGAGGGTGACGACGTGGAAGCCGGGCAGACGCTGTTGCGCCTCGAGCCCGACCAGTACCGGGCCGCGCTCTCCCGAGCGGAGGCACAGTTCGCGCAGGCCGAAGCTCAGGGAGCGCAGCAGACAGCGAGTCTGACGCAAGCAGCAAGGGACCTGGATCGCCTGGTTCAACTCCGCGCCCGCGACTCGATCCTGGTCAGCCGACAACAGCTTGATGATGCCGAGACGCGTGTCGAGGTGCAGGAGGCACTGCTCCAGTCCGCCCGCTTCGGTGTTTCCCAGGCCGAGGCTGGGGTCGAGGAGAACGAAGATCGGCTATCCAAGACGATCTTTGTGGCTCCCATGGCCGGAAAGGTCACCCGCCTCAATGTGGAGGAGGGCGAAACGGTCATCATCGGAACCATGAACAACCCGGGTTCGCTGGTCCTGACGATCTCCGACCTCTCCGTCATCGAGGTCGTCCTTCAGGTAGACGAGACCGAGGTCTCCAAGATCGCCTTGGGCGACAGCGCGTCCATCCGAATCGATGCATTCCCGGACCAGGCGTTCTCCGGTCGAGTGACGGAGATTGGCAACTCCGCCATAAATCCACCAAGTCAGCAGCAGGGGAACCAGCAGGCAGCGATCGACTTCGAAGTCGTGCTGACCCTCGACGAGACTGACGCGCCGCTTCGGCCAGACTTATCCGCCACGGCGGACATCATCGTCGAGTCGCGGTCGAACACGGTGGCGGTGCCGATTATTGCGCTCACCGTGCGCGACGCCGATGACGTGGAGGTCGGGGACGCCGGCGGCGCAGACGGCTCCGAGGTCCAGGACATCGAGGGGGTCTTCCTCGTCAACGACGGCGTCGTCTTCTTTCAGCCCGTCGAGGTCGGGATCGCGGGCCAGGAGTACTTCGAGGTGGTCTCCGGGTTGTCGGAGGGAGATGTAGTCGTTTCCGGCCCGTATCAGCGAATCAGGCAATTGCGCGAGGGTGACGCCATTTCGGTCGTGGACGACGAAGCGTCGATCGACGAGGACGAGGGCTGACGAGCCGTGCACCTTTGGGAGGGCGTCGCGCTCGCGTTCCAGCAGATCACCACAGAGAAGCTGAAATCGTTCTTCAGCCTCCTCGGCGTGATCCTTGGTGTGATGTTCCTCATCGTGGTCGTCACCGTGGTCGAAGGACTCGACCGCTATGTCCGTGAAGACTTCACGTCGCAGATCTTCGGCGTGAACACGGTCACGCTTCAACGCTCACAATCCCTCAATGTCAACCTCACTCGTGAGCAGCGGCGCGCACGCGCGCGCAGGCCCCAGCTGAGGTTTGAGGATGGCGACATCATCCGTGAGCGCCTCACGCTCCCAGCGCGAATCGCGATCGAGAGCTCGACCAGTACGAGCGTAGTCGGAGACAACGGCCGGACCGCGAGTGGCGTACGCCTGACAGCCGCATCCGCTGAAATCTTCGAGATCCGAGATCTCGATATCGCGAGCGGGCGCGCGTTCTCTCCTCAGGAGGCCCAGGCTGGTACCCCTGTTGTCGTCATCGGCTTCGAGACGGCTGACCGGGTCTTTGAAGGACTGGAGCCGATCGGTCGCTCCCTGCGCATGCGTGGCTTCCCGTACCGGGTGATCGGGGTGCTCGAGGAACAGGGCTCGCTGTTCGGGCAGTCATTGGACAATCAGGTCTTCGTGCCGGCGAGGTCACCGGCGCGGGCGATCACGGCCCCTCGTGGAAATATCGAGTCCGTGATCATCCAGGCCGTGAATCCGGATCAGCTCCGCGACATCCAACTGGAGGTCGAGGGGATCATGCGTGTGAGGCGACAGCTTCGGCCCACGGAGGAAGCCGACTTCGCCCTGGAGACCGCCGACGAGGCCATCAGCTTCTGGGACAATATCTCACGAATTCTCTTCCTGGCTCTGCCGATGCTCGTGTCGATTTCGCTCGTGGTCGGAGGAATCGTGATCATGAACATCATGCTGGTCTCGGTCATGGAGCGGACCCGTGAGATCGGCGTGCGGAAGGCGCTCGGTGCCCGTCGTCGCGACATTCTCACCCAGGTGCTGATCGAGTCCGCAACGCTTTCCACTGTCGGAGCCGCGTTCGGTGTCGGTGCAGGACTCGGCATCGCCAAGGCGGTCGCGGCGGTGTCCGTGATCCCGGCGGCTGTAGCGCCACGCTGGATTGTGCTCGGGGTGCTGCTCGGGCTCTCGGTGGGCGTGATCGCAGGCGTCTACCCTGCCTCACAGGCTTCCAAGCTCAACCCCGTCGACGCGCTCAGGTACGAATGACCGAACTGCCGCGTCAGCGCCGGCCAACGTTGGCTCCCCGCCCTGGGCGAGGCTCCTCCGGTTTGCATGCCCTGTACGAAGGATTCCTGATCGCCTGGGAAGCCATGCGGGCCAACTTCCTGCGCTCCATCCTCACAGTCCTGGGTGTGGCCGTCGGCGTATCCGTCGTGGTGGCCATTGGTGCGTTGATGACGGGTCTCCGATCGAGTGTGATGGAGGCCTTCGAGGCGGCCGGCCCAGACAATTTCGCTGTGACCCGTTTCGACTTCACCGCGATCACGATCGGGAACGGCGGGGAACGACCGCCGTGGTGGGGAAAGCCGGTCATCGAGCCGGAAGAGGCGCGCCGGATCGAGGCACTACCCTCCGTATCGGATGCGCTCTACGACCTG
>Ga0209631_10006426_pt1 | contig 12097 bp, 9 predicted proteins | sample COG_08_FD_184752 | JGI IMG/M metagenome (GOLD analysis project Ga0209631, IMG submission 184752) | Pelagic Microbial community sample from North Sea - COGITO 998_met_08 (SPAdes) (version 2) | ecosystem: Environmental > Aquatic > Marine > Neritic zone/Coastal water | place: Helgoland, sampling... | reverse complement strand
TCGCTGTCATACCTTTAGAAAATAAATTAGTATCACCTCTAAACTTATTGATTATAAATCCTTTAATCATTTTCTTATCTTCAGGTGATAAGACAAGATCAGTTCCTGCCAATGCGGCAATCACGCCGCCACGATCAATATCGCCAACCATAATCACCGGCGCATTCACCGCCGATGCAAAGCCCATATTAGCGATATCACCAGCCCGAAGATTGATTTCGGCTGGACTGCCAGCCCCTTCAATAATCACCAGATCGGCGCGGTCACAAAGCTGGTGAAAACTATCAAGAACATGCGGCATCAGCGCCGCTTTATGGCTTCCATATTCGCGGGCGCGCATGCTTCCATAACGTTTGCCCTGAAGGATGATTTGCGATCCAGTTTCGCTTTCCGGCTTTAGCAGAACCGGATTCATATGAACCGATGCTGGCAAACGTGCCGCGCGCGCCTGCAACGCCTGCGCACGGCCAATCTCACCGCCATCATCGGCCACAGCGGCATTATTTGACATATTTTGCGGCTTAAACGGCGCGACCGAAAGCCCCTGATTGGCGAAATAACGGCATAAACCGGCAACCAGAACCGATTTCCCGACATTCGATCCGGCACCTTGAATCATCAAACAGGCGGCTGTTTTTCGGCTCATTTACATTATCCACCATCTGCCAGCAGCCCGCTTTTGCGGCGCAAACATTAAAATTCAACCCCGATCTGGGCTTTGATTCCCGACCGGAACGGATGCTTGACCAATGCCATTTCAGTCACAAGATCGGCCATTTCTATCAAATCTTCGGCCGCATTGCGTCCAGTTAGCACAACATGGGTCATTGGCGGCTTTTCATTTTCTAGAAACTTCATCACCTCGCCAAGGTCAATATAGCTATAACGAAGCGCGATATTGATTTCATCAAGAAGAACCATTTGATTGCGCTCATCCCGGATCAATTCCTTGGCTTTTTCCCATGCGGCGGTTGCCGCAGCAATATCACGTTCTTTATCCTGAGTTTCCCAGGTAAACCCCTCGCCCATCGTGAAAAACTGGCATAAATCAGGGAAATGCGCGGTGATCAAATTGCGCTCGCCGGTATCCATGCCGCCTTTGATAAATTGCACAACAGCACAAGGCATTTCGTGGGCGATGCAGCGAAAGATCATGCCAAAGGCCGAAGATGATTTGCCTTTGCCCTTGCCGGTATGAACAATGATCAGACCTTTTTGATCGGTTTTACCAGCCATGATCTTGTCACGCGCCAGCTTTTTCTTGGCCATCTTGCTATTATGACGTTCAACATCATCAAGATTTTCCGGCGTCTGATTTTCATTATTGGTCATCACGGCTTACTCCTTTCATCATCTGGTGATTTGGCGCGGCTTTTTGCGAGCTTATGCCCTGCTATTGCGGTGCTTTATCTAAGACCAGATTATTTTGTAATCGTTCTAATTCAGCTTGTACGCTATTGCGCCGCGGTGTCCATAGCCCACGGTCAATCGCCTCGGCAAATCGCGCCAGCATATCAGCATAAGCCGCATCATTGGCCGTTTGCAAAAATGCCCGAACAGCGTCATCTTCAATATAGGCCTCATAAAGCGCCGCAAAATGATGCGCCTCGACCTGTAATGTTGTGGCGGCAAAGGCAAACAGATAATCCACCGTTGCCGCCATTTCAAACGCGCCCTTATAGCCGTGACGCATCGCGCCTTTGATCCATTTCGGGTTGCTGGCACGGCCACGAACCACGCGGCTAATTTCTTCGGCAAGACTGCGCGCTATCGGGTTTTCGGCAAGGCTGTGGTCATTATGGTAAATGGGCACATCACGCCCCGATATATGCGACACTGCCGCCGACAACCCACCGGCAAATTGGTAATAATCATCACTATCCAGAATATCATGCTCACGGTTATCCTGATTATGTAAAACCGCATCAGCATCACCAAGGCGCGCTTCCAACATGTCACGCGCCGGACTGCCCGCCACACCGTCACCATAGGCATAGCTTGACCAGACCAGAAATGCCTCGGCGAAATCTGACCTGTCGTCCCAAATCCCTTCATCAATCAGAGTTTGCAAGCCGGCGCCATACGCCCCGGGCTTGGCACTGAACACCCGCAGGGTGCTTTGACGCGCAGCAGCATCAAGTGATAGCCCAGCGGCCTGTGCCGCCGCCGTTTCCCGCCTTACCGCGGCTGCCAGCGGGTTCATATCATCAGGTTCATCCAATTTGGCAACTGCCTGTACCGCACGATCAATCAGGCTCATCTGCGCTGGAAACGCATCACGGAAAAACCCCGAACAGCGAAGCGAAACATCAATCCGCGGCCGATCCAGCACATCAAGCGGTATCACATCAAAACCGGTAACGCGCCGACTTGCCGAATCCCAGACTGGTTGCACCCCCATAAATGCCAAGGCCTGCGCGATATCATCGCCGCCAGTGCGCATATTAGAGGTTCCCCACGCCGATAGAACCATCGCCTTTGGCCAATTGCCATGATCCTGCAAATAGCGCTCAATCACCACATTTGCCGATGCCCAGCCAAGCCGCCATGCGGTTGGTGTTGGCAAGGCGCGGCTGTCGATTGAAAAGAAATTACGGCCAGTTGGCAAAACTTCGGGTCGACCTCTTGTTGGCGCGCCTGAGGGGCCAGCCGCGATAAAGCGACCGGCAAGCGCCCATTGCAGTGCCGCCGCTTCTTGCGGCCCACAGTGCAACAGATCGCGGTTTAGCGGCTCCAAAGCCTCGGTCAGGATCAAACGGCTTGCTGGCCCGGGGATCGAATCCAAAACACCGTCAAGCGCCGCATTGATCAATTCACGCGCCAGCTTATCAAGCCTTTGGGTCGTGTGACCATTGGTGCGCCATGCCCCAGTTGATTGGCGCGCCAAAATCGGCGGGGTTGCACCCGCCCAATTCTCACCGGCAATTGCGGTTAGGGGATCATAGCAAGTTTCTTCATCATCATCACCATGATTGATAAGTTCCAAATCATGGGCAAGCGCGCGCAAAAGTGACGCATTGGCACCATCGCCATCACCGCGCGGCGTTCTTAATATCTGCGCCAGCAATTCACCGGCTTGCGCGGCACTTGGGTTGCGGCCAAAAACGTGCAGCCCATCGCGAATTTGCAGCTCTTTTAGATCACATAGAAAATTATCCAGCTTTAACAGTTTTTCATCAGGCGCATCATCTTTGGCAATGCCGCAATCGGCCGTAATGCCAGCCCGCTCGGCCTGTTCCAGAATATCACTCAGCAAGGCCGACGAACGGTTTTTATCCATACCGGCAGCTTCAAAATATTCATCCATCAATGATTCGATCATGGCCATCACGCCATGCGTATCAGCCTGCGTCAAAGGCGGCGTTAAATGATCAAGCACGACTGCCGACATGCGCCGCTTGGCCTGCGCCCCCTCACCCGGGTCATTGACAATAAAGGGATAAATCAAGGGCATTGCCCCAAGCACCGCTTCTGGATAACAACCTTCGCTTAGTGCCAGCGCCTTGCCGGGGAGCCATTCCAGATTGCCATGCTTGCCATAATGCACGGTTGCATCCATACCCCACACATCACGAAGCCATAGATAAAACCCGAAATAATTATGCGGCGGCACCAAATCGGGAGCGTGATAGGTCGCTTTAGGATCGATATTATATCCACGCGCTGGCTGCACCCCGATGGCGGCATTGCCAAACAGCATGATTGGCAAGCGAAAGCCTGAGCCATCAAACATCGGATCATCATCGACTGCCCCCCACCGATCTGAAATGGCGGCTTGCATTGCTGCGGGCAGGGTTTTGAAGAACTGAAGATAGATATCTTTGGCCAAATGCACATGGCATGACCGGCCATGCCAGCCGGCATTGGTTGGCCCTTTGCGCAATTCGGCAATTAAATCTGCGCTCGAAGCGGGAAGATCCGGAAAATCATAGCCAGCGACCTGAAGCGAGACCAATGAATCAAGCAGGCTTTGCGGCGTGTCCAGCCCAACACCATTGGCAATTCGACCATCCTTATTCGGATAATTCGCCAAAACAAAGCCAATTTTCTTGACATCATTAGGCAAGTGACGCAACCGGCACCAGCGCCCCACCAAATCGGCCACAAATGCGGCGCGATCATCTGCGGCCACATAGGATGTTGTCATCGCATGCGTTACCGGATCTTTGGTCAAAGGCTGTTTAAAGCCAATCGCACGGGTCAGAATTCGCCCATCAAGTTCGGGCAAGGCAACATTCATCGCCAAATCGCGCGCTGTCAGTCCGGCCGTTGATGTTTGCCAATCCGCCTGTTGGTTTGACGCCAGAATAAGCTGGAACACCGGTGCATCAACCGCCCCAAAAGGCCCAACCGACCGCATTATGTCCTGATCATCACCGGGGGCAGCACCCGCCATCTTTGACGGATCCGATACGGCAAAGCTGGTCATATTCAGAATGACATCAACATCTGCCCTTACCAGAAAATCGGCAATAATGGCCGCCGTTTCGGTTTCTTTCAGGCTTGCGCCAAACAGCGGCAATGGGTTCATACCCTTTGCCCGAAGTGCATCAATCAGACAATCAATCGGTGCCACATCGCCGGCCTGCATCAAAGCACGATAAAACACAAGCGCAGCAACCGGCGCGCCATCATGCCATTGGCGGCGAATTTGATCAAAATCAACACCGATAAGTCCGGGCCAGTAAAGGCCAGCCCGCATCAAGGGACGCACAGGCGGCGCATGATCACTGTCGTTTAGCAAATCGGCGATTTTACCAAGAAATCCATGCGCGTTATCAATACCGCCAGCGTCAAGATAGGCGGATAAGGCCATTGAATTTGTCGCATCAACCGATGACAGATAGGTCAATTCAGGATCGGCTTTGCCATCACCTGACAAAAACACCACCTTTACCGCGCTGGTTTCGGCAAGCGCCCGCAATTGCTGAACGCCATAGGACCAATAAGACACGCCGCCTAACAAGCGAATGATCACAATCTTGGCGTGACGCGCCGTATTTTCGATATAGAGATCAACCGAATAGGGATGTGTTAGGCTTAGGTAATTGGCGATGCGTATTTGATCTTTCCAGATATCGGAATCGGCGGCGGCGCGCGCCAGCAAACTGACCTCGGTATCGGCCGAGGTTAAAATGACGACATCGCCTGCCGGTTGCCCTAGATCAACCGCTTCATCAGAATCATAAAGGGCACCTGATTCGTCAATTTTAAGAAGATGCATGGCCTGCCAGCCCGTCATCACGCATTTGATCACCCAGCAATTGGCCATCAAGACGTTTCGCAATCGCCATTCCGTCAAGACCAGCAAGACCAATCACCACAAGCTGGTCAATCGCGCCATCACTCGCCCGGGCAAAATAGCTATCAACGCGTTGACCGACTGCCTGCACCACCAAAGGCAATGCCTTGCCATCAACCGATAAACGACCCTTGGCGCGCAAAATGCCAAATTCACCGGCAAGCGTGGCAATTTGCAGCTCAACCGCCTTGACCGAGGTGATTTTTGGCATGGCGATAATGAAAGATGAAAACGCATCATGGCCATGATCGTGATGGTGGTGATCATGATGGTGATGATCGTCATCGTGACCATCATCATGATGGTGGTGGTGGCTATGGCTGGCGCGTTCATGCGCCTGTTCTTCCATATCAAGCCCCAAAATCGCATCCACTGGCGCGACACCATTGGCCGCAACGATGATCGGCGTTGGACCGGCAAGATGCGATTCAATCACCGCACGGGCGCTTGCCTCACCCGCTGCATCCAACTGATCGGCCTTTGATAGCACAATCATATTGGCCGCACCGATCTGATCCTTGAATAATTCATCAATCGGGCTGTCATGATCCAGCTCTTCATCAGCGGCACGCTGCGCCTCAAGCGCTGCCATATCATGCGCAACCGACCCTGACGCCAAGGCCGGTCCGTCAACAAGCGTTATCACTCCGTCAAGCATCACTCGGGCGCGGATATCTGGCCAGTTAAACGCCTGAACCAAGGGCTGCGGCAAGGCCAGACCGGATGTTTCGATAATGATATGATCGGGCAGTGGCCGCTGTTCCAGCAGCTTTTGCATGCTTGGCAGAAAATCATCGGCCACCGTGCAACAGATACAGCCATTGGCAAGCTCGATGATATCATCAATTCGGCATCCCTCGGCGGCGCAGTCGCCAAGCATCGCCGCATCCATGCCGATATCGCCAAACTCATTGACGATCAGTGCCAAACGTTTGCCAGCAGCATGGCTAATGATATGACGAATCAGCGTGGTTTTCCCCGACCCTAAAAATCCAGTGATAACAGTTGCAGGAATACGGGTATTCATCTTGATAAACTCCAATTGATCAACAATGGTAAAGCCACCAGCCATATCCAAATCTGGCGGTAAAAAAGGCAGAGCCGATAATGCTGACCCTGCCCTTTTAAAAAATCGCCACACGGGGGTGCTTTTGCCTGCATGACAGGTTGTTTACATGACAGGCAATTACATAAAAGACAGTTTACATCGCAGAAAACAAAAACTGTTCAGCATGTTCGACAAGATAGGTTACGCCAACACCAGCAAGTAAAGCACCGGCAAGCCGTGGCTTTAATTCTGCCATTGACGCCGCCTTCCAGATTTGCTGCATAGCAAAACCAGCAGCCAGCATGATCGCGAGCTGGGTCAGGCCAAATCCGGCAAGATAGGCAATAATTGGCGTGGTTTCAGCACCGATCACCGCCTCGCCATAGGCAGCCCCGTGAAATAGGCCAGCCAGCGTGCCGAGAATCGTCGCGGGAAGAACCGCAACATCACGCCCGCGCATCACGATAAGACCGGCAAACAGAACCGACAAGGTGATCATAAGTTCGGTCAAGGGCAATGTCACCGCCGCCAGCGTCAGAAAACTGCCAATCACTGTGCCAATCACAAATCCAAATGGCAAAATCAAACGATGTGTCTGAAAGGCGGCCAAAACACCAATAGCGAGCACAAAAGCCAGATGATCAAACCCGATAAGCGGATGCCCCACACCGGATAAGAACCCATGCAGCATTGTTTCTGGCGCGGCGCCACCAAGCGGATGATGCGCAAAGGCATTGCTGGTCGTTGCGATGATCAAAGCAAGTGAAAGTGAAGTTAATTTGGTCATTTCTGGTTCCCCCCAAAGGAATAAATGCTGCATCCGCGACAAACACGCCCGGCTCATATATTTTTGGATATGATGAAGCTCAGCCAAAAACGGCTTTCATCTTCACGGCATACCCCGACCGTAAATAGTCAAACAACATAAGGCAGGTCTCCTGGCTTGTGGTCATTCTTGCCTGTCTGCCTTCCCGGAACGGCAAAACCGAAACCCAGTGGTCGATTGACAGGCGACCATCCTACAGTCGCGGGGACGGCTCTGGCATTGGATGGCATGTTTCATCCTGACCAGATTCCCTCATTAAGGCATGACGCTTGGCGCCACAGCCACCTCATTTGTCTTGGTTATAGTGTTTCCATAATCCAACAGATAAAGTCAACCAATTGCGTCACTGATTGGTCTCTTGACGCCAATTATTCAGCGATTCCGAAAGGCGCGCGAAATCAGCAGCATTTGCCGGCACCCCAAATCGCAATAAATCGGGCATTTGGGAAAATTTGCGTGTCCAGATTGCCGCTTTGGCAAGGTGATCATGAAGATGATGCGCCCTGCTGGTATGGATCGTTTGAAACAGAGTCGTTCCACCCAGAATTTTTAGATTTGCGCGTGTCAGCACCATTTGCAATTGTTCGGTTTGTTGACGCAGAAACTGGCCGTGCTGCGCCTGCCATGCGGTATCATTCAACGCAGCGCTGCCAATATCAAGCGCAACGGAACTCACCGCCCATGGCCCAACCCGCTGTTGCAATTGGTCGATGTGATCCGGTGGGCCAATCGCAAAGCCAAGCCGCAATCCAGCCATACCAAAAAATTTTCCAAATGACCGCAAATGCAACACATGCGGAAAGGCCGCCAATGCGGCAAGCAAAGCACCAACTGTAGGATCAACTGCCGCTGGCATGGCAAAGGCGCCATCAATCAACATGATGCCACCCGTTGCGGCGGTTTGTTTTGCTGTTGTCATAATCGTATCTGGAGCAAATTTGCCGGTCGGGTTATTTGGTGCAACAATCACCACCGATTGCGCGTTAGCAAGATTAGCATCGCCGGTAATGACTTGATGACCAGCCGCCTCCCATGCAGGACGATGCTCATTATACGTTGGCTCGTCAATCCAAACCACACCACTGCGGGGCAAAAGTGATGGAATAAATTGTAGAAGGCTTTGTGTTCCCGCCCCCGCCATAATGCCGAGCTGTTCTGGCACATCATAGGCGCGTTGCGCCGCGGCAAGACAGGCAGTTAACTGGCTGTGGTTTGGTAATTGGTTCCAGCTTTGCGCCGTCACATCAGCCGCAGGATAGGCGCGCGGGCTGATGCCGGTTGAAAGATCAAGCATATCGCTTGCATTATGGCCGAAATACGCCGCTACCTGATCGCTATTTCCGCCATGTTCGCGCCGACTCATCATTGCTCTCCGCTAATTGGGTTCAGGCCAATTACCGCCACTTGTATCAAAACATAACCGACAAAAGTCACAAGTTGGCTATCAAATTGATAGCGACATTAGCAGGTTTGTCCAGCATGCAAATGGGCTACGCAGTCAATGCTGTGCAGGTTAAATCAGGGAGCGCTATCTTGAGATCAAAAATCAATCCGACCATACGCCAATAATCCTTGCATTATTGCCAGCTCCGGATATGGCTTTGTCAAAAAAGATAACAAGACAAACAAAAACGTTAACGTGATTTCACGACACAGGACAAATAATGATAAGAAAAAATGTAATTTTTTCTTAAACTAGATTGATATAAAACAGTACTATAAATACGCTAATATAATTTTTGAAAGTTAACTGTGTAGTAATTGTGGTCAATCAAGATCATACATATCACCTATTTAAGATGTGGTATATTTCGCCAGAATCAACAACGTTTTGGATCGCGCTTTGACAGCTTTGGCCGCGCTGCCTAGAGTGTGACAAAGCCCTTTTTCGCGGGATATCGTCCGGTATCGCAGGCGGGCGAGACGATCGTGACGGGCTCAATAGAAAAGCCTGATATGGCGTTTTTTATTTAGGTTTGACATGACACATTATTTTATTACAGGCGCATCATCGGGTATTGGCGCCGCTTTGGCGGGGCAATTGACCGCTGCCGGCCATCAGGTCAGTGCTGTCGCCCGCCGCCAGCAGCGCCTTGCTGCCCTATCCAAGCAGCTTGACGAATTTCATGGCTATGCTGCTGATGTTGGCGATGCGGCAAACCTTGGTGCCGCCATTGACAAGGCCAAGGCCAAATCAGGTCCAATCGATGTAGCAATTTTGAATGCTGGTATCTATCAGCCGCAGGATGGCACGAAAATTGATTCACAAATCTATGCCAATCACATGACCATCAACTATCTTGGCGTGGTCAATGCCTTGGCTGGCCTCGTGCCTGATATGGTTCGCGATGGCAAAGGCCATATTGCAATTGTGTCATCGGTTGCGGGGTGGCGCGGATTGCCGAAAGCGGCTGCCTATGGCCCGACCAAGGCGGCATTGATATCACTTGCTGAATCGCTGTATTTTGATCTCGTGCCGCATGGCATTAAAATTCAAGTTATTTGCCCCGGATTTGTCGATAGCGAGGCGACCGCCGTCAATGATTTTGAGATGCCCGATCTAATCAGTGCTGAAAGCGCTGCCAAGGCTATTATCGACGGCATGCAAGGGAATAATTTTTCAATCAATTTTCCAAAATCCTTTACCCGCAAGATGAGGTTGCTTCGGCTTTTGCCCGACCGCCTGTTTTTCCACCTTGTTGGGAAACAGACCGGCGCTTTCTAGCGTCGGCTTCACCTAGAAGGACTATAAAAATGCCGCAAAAACCCCACCCTGTTGACGCTTATGTTACGGCTTTCACCACCCTCACCCCAGAAAGTGTCGAAGAGCTATACGATCTTGTGGCTGAGGATGTTTTCTTCAGCGATCCCTTCAATGTCATTCATGGCAAAGCTGGATTTCGGCAGGTTTTCGATCATATGTATGAAACCTGCACCGATCCAAAATTCACCGTCAGTGATGTCGCCCATTCAAAAGGCGCAAGCTATCTTCGCTGGGATATGACCGGCCAGTTAAAAAAATGGCCGCATACCAATTTGCTGTTTCATGGCATGACCGAGATTCATATCGATGCCGATGGGAAAATCAGCAAACATATCGATCATTGGGATAGCGCCAGTCAATTGCTTCGTTATTTGCCAGTAATTGGCGCGATCATCCGACCCATTCTCAAGCTATTTCGTCTAAAAACAGCATAAAACCGGCAAAACACCCTTATTTATGCATCAAAAGCATCTGTTTGACGTCAATCATGCCAGCCCGAAATCCACCCTCACAATAGGCCAAATATAGTTCCCACATCCGTTTGAATCGCTGGTCAAACTGCTGTTCGCTAAATTGTGGCCAGGATGCGTTAAATCGCTGGCGCCATTGGCCTAGCGTACGCGCATAATGACTGGCGTAACCATTTTCGCTAACCAGATGCAATCCGGCATCCGCCAAGGGGCGCTCCAGCATCGGTAGTGATGGCAACATGCCGCCCGGAAAAATGTAACGTTGGATAAAATCTGGCTGATTAGAATAGGAATGATAGGCAGAATGGTCGATTGTAATTGATTGAATAACCGCGCGCCCACCCTTTTTCAGCACTTTTGACATGATCGCAAAATAGGTTGGCCAATAATCCTTTCCAACGGCTTCAAACATTTCAATCGAGATGATTTTGTCAAACCGCCCCTCCAGATCACGATAATCCATTAGCCGCAAATCAACCTTATCGCCAAGACCTGCCTCATTAAGCATATGATTGGCATAGGCAAATTGTTCTTTTGAGATGGTGATACCCGTTACCTTTGCGCCAATTTCGCTGGTGACATATTTGGCAAAGCCGCCCCAGCCACAGCCAATTTCCAGAACCTGATCACCGGGCTGGATATCAGCAAGTTCGGCAAGCCGCTTATACTTATTAATTTGCCCCTTTGTCAGATCATCGTCATCCGAATCAAAAACCGCCGATGAATAGGTCATGGTTGGATCAAGCCATGCCTGATAGAAGCTATTACCAAGATCATAATGATGCGCGATATTTTTTGCCGACCCGACTTTACTGTTGCGCCGCAAATAGTGAAATAACCGCAAACCCCATTTACGAAGCATATTTGTCTTTAACTGCTCTTCAAGATAGGTGTCGTGACGCGCCGCAAGCTCGATCAGTTCAGGAAGCGTATTGGAGCTTAGTTGCCCATCCATAAACGCCTCGCAAAAACCCATTTTGCCATCACTTAAAATACGGCGAACCGCACCTTTACTGTGAATTTTCAAATCGGCTTTTGGGCCTTTTAACGGAGCAGAAAACTGATGCTGCTGGTCATCGGGCATGGTCAGAAGAATCTCACCACATTGAAGATTGCCAAGGATCGTAAACAGCAACTTATGTTGATGTTGCCGCAAAAAACTAGAAAACATTGATTAATTAGCCTCATCAAAATTTTTGGCGCGTGACCATCTGGAGGGTGAAACAGGTCGAGGATAGAACGGTACCTTTTTAAGCCATAATTTCAAAGCCTCAAAATGGATTGAAATGATGGGTCTGAAGGGAAATTGCCCAGTTTTCACCAGACTTTGAAAAAGACGACGATCCGCAAGCCTATGGCGAGTTCCGCGCAATGTCGCTGTAAGCGCTGGACGATCGTCAATCAAATAGCGCATGGCAAGGCTGATAGCGTCATCATCCATCCGCAAACGCAGCCGGTACCGGCCTTTTAGCGGAAAAAATGGCGACACATGAAGGACCTTTTCGGCCTCAAGCGTTGCGTGATTGGGGGTTGGCGCGCCTATATAGGCATGCATATCACCAAAAGTATTTCGCACTTCATAGATGTACAGAATATCGCGCCCTGACGCATCACCGACCACATAGACCGACAGCGGGTTAAACACCGCCCCACAAATACGCGGAAAGGTCAAAAGATGCACCGTTTC